>Ga0056106_100061_pt1 | contig 19704 bp, 33 predicted proteins | sample WorMetcrassitun1_FD_77012 | JGI IMG/M metagenome (GOLD analysis project Ga0056106, IMG submission 77012) | Marine gutless worms symbiont microbial communities from Max Planck institute for Marine Microbiology, Germany - Olavius crassitunicatus.1 ... | reverse complement strand
TAAATCGATAATAAAGCCATACTGTATATTAGATAATTTCAACTGGAAATCGGTATCTTTATGTACCTGTTTGCATTAATCATCCGGGGGTTGTCGCTGAATGAGCTTTAATTTGATAGTGTCAAGAGAAATTCAGCTAGCACACCAGTGAAGCAACTACCGGATTCAACAAAAGCTAACAATGTTCGGAAAGTTAGATCAATACATTTTAAGGTACGTTTCCAATATAATCTGACTTCATTGACCAACCAGTTATTATCAGCATTGGCATTCATGAAATCATCATGAGCCTTTACTTTGTCACTGTCTCCAGTGGTTTTGAAAATGATTGTGCCGATTTCAGGTTCGTTGAAGCACAGATGTAAAATAGCCTCATCCAATTGACGGACCAGATCCAGCATGTACCAACGGGCATTCAGTTCGGCAACTTCTTCGGTACTTGTTGGCGCGTTGCCATCTGCTCCTTTCGGAGTAATTGTCGCATTCAAATTGACGCGATCAATATCGACAACAATCAGAGACATGCGAAACGAGTTGTCATCTGATTCAATTTCCAGGTTTGAAAGAGAATAACCCTGAATATCCGAACGACTTAATGTAGCGGCCATCTCCTGCACTTTTTCCTGGACACGCTCTTCAAATTTTGACGATGATACGGCTTCATCAACCAGACGCCAGTCAACTGTACGTTGACCACGAATACCCTTCTTCGGGGGTACAAAAAATATCTGTGTGATCGCGACGTACTTTTCGCTTATCAACAACTCATGTTAGACCACCAGTGCTAGGTAATACTGCCAATAAAGAAACTTCTGGAAGCGAAACAGCTGCATTACCATCATCGATAATGGCTATGCAATCACATGCAGCAGCCACTTCATAGCCACCATCAGCAGCAGTATCATTAATCGCGCATAGATATGCCTGGTTGGAAAACTCACTGGCATCTTCGATGAAATTTCTGGTTTTGTTAGTAAATTTACAGAAATTCACTTTGTGGCCATGTACTGCTCCACCAAGCATTCGAATGTTGGCTCCAGCACAAAACATATTCCATTTGTTAGAAGTGAGTATTACTATTTTAACTTCAGGATGTTCAAGGAGAAGACGCTAAATTGCATCATAAAGTTCGATATCGATACTAATCCGTAGGAATTCAACTTTAATTGGTAGCCATCAAATTGACCATTACCTTCGTCAACATCTATCTTTAGTTCCGCGATTGGAGGTTTAGTCCCCAGTTTTCAGTACTTATATTTATCCAGACTTCGCTGAAAACTGATCTGATTTGCAGACTTTGTTGCTGATTCACTATCTTCTGCTGCCTGATTCATAGTGTGCATAATAGTGCTGTTATTCGTGAATTAAGTTAATGAAAGTGAATTCATAATGCATGAGTCAGGTAATTCAAAGCGAAAATCAGATAGTTTTTTTACAATAAAGCAATGCTTATCTTGATCAAGGTTTTAGGTACTATATCTTCCGGAGGAAGATATGTATAATTCGCACAGCATTAACTGAAGTAGCACATTTCACGCATATTGCTAAATATTAAGTAAGTAGTCACAAATTTATATCTTATTGAGATATAAATGAATTCTGATTCAGCGCCTGTAGCTCAATTGGATAGAGTATCGGGCTTCGAACCCGATGGTTGTAGGTTCAAGTCCTGCCGGGCGCGCCAATCACTTTCAGAAGCGGAGTGTTTTGTATAGTGGTTAAGCTAAAATAAGTCCTTTTGGCCTGCTTACGCGTTCAAAATTCCTAATACGGCTATTTGTTTTTCTCAAACATACCGATCCATAAGGCTTCAAATATCCGGTAAATATGTTACTGGATAAGTTCGTTTCTAAGATTTGATCTTACTACTTTTGTTCTTCGTAAAGTGTCGGTAGAAATCTCTCTAAGTATTTCATTCCCTCCAGATCCAAGGCAATCATACCTACAGAAAATTTAGTATCTGTAACAAGTGTTATTATTTCAGCATCAGGTGATTCTTCTTTTCTTCCCGTATCACCAAACCAGTGTCTGCACCTGATTTCACAACCAAATTCTGTATCAATACCAGCTACGCCATTACTCACTGTCGTTTGCATGATTGTGACACTCTCACTAGCATCGACCTCTGTTTCAGTGCCATCGTGTCCTGTAAATCTATATTTTAGCCATTTATTTCATCTCTACGTGCTTAATTTTAATATGTTAATAGTTCTTAATTTTGTGAAAATATGTTGAAGTGTTTTAAATCCAGTCAACTTTTCGAACTTTAAAATAGTATTATATTAATAAATTTTTATCATGTTTATTAACAAACGATGCGTAGTTATGCTTGTTAGAATTTAATCTGCCAGTCAAATTTTCAGTACAATTTTTCCAATATGTTGACTTGATTCCATTAAACGGCAGACATCAGGAGCGTGTGTAAGAGGAAAGGTTTTGCAGATTACTGGCTTGATTTTCCTTAAGATTTTCTGCAATGTTAGCCCTGAACTTAGTTGATCTTGGACGAAGTGTCGACCCGGTAATAGTTAAACGATTGAGCATTATTTTTTGAAAATTGACAGTGATTTTAAAGCCAGCCAATGCTGCAATTATTACAATACGTCCTTCTACTGCAGCCAAGGCAATATTTTTGTTTATATATTCGTCTGCAATCATATCCAAGATTAGATTGACTCCCTTACTATTGCTCGCTTCCTTACACATCTCAACAAAATCACTCTCTTTGTAATTAATTGCCAGGTTAGCGCCTAACTCCATACATACATCGCATTTTTCGTTACTGCCAGCCGTAATATAGACCTTTGCATCGAATGCTTTGGTAAACTGGATTGCCGCTGTTCCAGTGCCACTTGAACCCCCATGAACCAATAGAGTTTCACCAGCTTTTAATTGACCGCGATCAAAAATATTACTCCAAACAGTAAAAAAGGGCTCCGGGATGGCCGCCGATTCTACTGCTGTCAGGCAATTCGGGATGGGCAAGCACAATGCTGCATCGGCAATCGCATATTCAGCATATCCACCACTATGAATCAGAGCACAGACAGTATCGCCTGCTGTTGGCATTCCTACTGAACCATTTACCTCGATGATCTCTCCAGCAATTTCAAGCTCCGGGATCTCCGAAGCTCCTGGTGACGGAGGATAGTTACCCGTACCCTGGATTACATCAGGACGATTAACATCAGCTGCAGCAATCTTAATCAAAATCTGATCTTTCCCAGGTGTGGGTATTTCACATTCTGAAAGTTCCAGTACTTCCGGGCCACCAGGCTGTTTTATATTTATATATTGCATCATTATTTCATAAGGTATTTTAAAAGGACTGGAATAAATTAATAGCATTTTAAATAAGACTAATAGCGTTATAATCTTTTCGATTTCAGATTCACAACTTAATTTGTATAAACAAACAAGTCTTTAACGTTAATGAATTACGATCAATTAATTAAATCAGATAAAAATTGTATTTGGCACCCCTATTCATCCATGGTAAACGTGCCGCCGGTGTTTCCAGTTAAATCTGCGTCTGGAGTAAGATTAAAACTGGTAGATGGGCGAGAACTAATCGATGGTATGTCATCCTGGTGGTGTGCTATTCATGGGTATAATCATCCAGTACTTAACGACGCAATTGAAGAACAGTTACATAGCGTTGCCCATGTTATGTTTGGAGGGCTTACCCACCAGCCTGTGGTTCAGTTGGCGGAAAAGCTGGTCTCCATCACACCAGATACAATAGAAACGGTATTCTTTAGCGACTCAGGTTCGGTTTCAGTTGAAGTTGCTGTCAAAATGGCAATTCAGTACTGGCAGGCCAGGGAGCAACCTAGCAAGAAAAAGTTATTGGCTCTCAGACAAGGCTATCATGGCGATACTTTCGGCGCCATGGCGGTATGCGATCCGGTCACAGGAATGCACTCCTTATTTGGAGGAGTGATGACGCAACACTATTTTGCTGATGCCCCGCAAATTCGGTTTAACGCTTCGTGGAAAGAGGAGGATATTGCTTCGTTTAAAAAACTCATGCGCGAGCATCACGATGAGATTGCAGCAGTTATTCTTGAACCCATTGTCCAAGGGGCCGGGGGTATGTGGTTTTATTCGACAGCATATTTAAAACGGGTTCGTGAACTATGTAATGAATATCAGGTGCTATTAATTGCTGATGAGATTGCGACTGGTTTTGGAAGGGCAGGTAGATTGTTTGCCTGTGAATACGCTGATATTACTCCAGACATAATGTGTGTTGGGAAGGCATTAACAGGAGGATATATGACGCTTGCCGCAACCTTATCAACGCGGGATGTGTCAGAAACTATATCTGATAATGGTAATGGAGTATTTATGCATGGACCAACGTTCATGGCTAACCCCCTGGCGTGCTCTGTTGCCATAGCCAGTGTTGACTTGTTGCTTAGCGAACCATGGGGGGAGAGGCTTCGTTTGATTGAAGAACAAATGGAGAGACAACTCGCCCCCTGCCAGTTATTGCCAAATGTCATTGATGTCAGGGTACTTGGGGCGATTGGAGTGGTGGAGTTAGAGGAGCCGGTTAATATGCATACTATTCCCCAGATGTTTATTGATAATGGTGTATGGATTAGACCATTTGGTAGACTTGTTTATATGATGCCTCCATATATTATCGAAGAAGAGGATCTCAGTACCCTGACTAAGGCGGTATATGAAGTATTAAAAAAACTATAAATATTATTAGCCACAGAGCAAACAGAATGGGCTGGAAAAAGTATTTTTTAGCTTCTGCGCATTCTGTATTCTCGCAGGCGAGAAATTTTTATTGAAGGTAATTGGATAAGTAAAGCTTGCATTATCGTAGGGGCAAGTCATGCAGCAGCACAATTAGCACCTTCTCTTCGACAGGATGGTCAGGAAGGTCAGATCATTGTTATTAGCGATGAGGCATATTTACCATATCATCGCCAGCCATTATCAAAGGCTTTATTGGTCAATGAAGTAACTACTGAAGAAATCTTAATTCATCACGGGAAGCTTTATGAGGAAGAGAACATTGAGTTCAAACTTAATACTCGTGTGGAAGCAATCGATAGGAAAAATAAAGAGCTAAGGCTGAATAATGGAGAGGTTCTTCATTATGATAACTATGGGATCCAGGACACGTAAGGTCAACTTGTCCGGGACTGATCTGGAAGGTATTCATTATTTACGCGATATCAAAGATGTTGAACATATTAAAGCCAGGATAGAGGCTGATAAGAAAGCTGTGATAGTTGGTGGTGGTTATATTGGTTTGGAGGCAGCTGCTTCACTCAGAAAGTTGGGTATGAAGGCGACAATTATTGAGATGATGGATTGGGTATTACAAAGAGTCACTTTGGCTGAGATTTCATAGTTTTTACTCGTACCCATTCAGAAGAGGATGCGAATATTGTTTGCGGTGTTGGTGTTGAGGCATTTGAAGGGACAGGTCGGGTTGAGAGAGTTATCTGCAACGATGATAATTACTATGATACTGATTTAATAGTGATTGGTGTTGGTATTGTTCTCAATGTGGACTTGGCAGAAGCTACTGGCCTGAAGGTAAACAGTGGCATTGTCGTTGACGAGTATACCAGAACATCTGGCCAAGATATTGTTGCTGTAGGAGATTGTACATACCAGCACAATGAACCCTATGATACTTGATTGTGTTTGGGGTCTGTACAGAATGCAATTGTTCAGGCAAAGGTAGCAACCGCAAGTATTTGTGGTAATGAGAAAGCCTATGATGCTTTACCCTGGTTTTGGTCTGATCAATATGATTTAAAATTACGAATCGCCGGCTTATCACAGGGGTACGATGAAGTGATCGCAAGAGGAGATAAGAATAGCGGTCGATACTTCGTCGTTTTTTGTCTTAAAGATGAAGCAATAATTTTTGTAGGTGCGATTAATAAGCCACAGAAATTTATGATTGAAAAAAGATTAATCACAAAAAAAGTGAAAGTCGATAAAGAGAAATTTTCAAATGATAGTATTCCGGTGAGGGAGTTATTAATTTGATCCTATTCTGATTTTTGTTATCAATTAATAAAAATTGTAGGTCTGCTCTGCTTCAGGCGGTGAGATATTCAGGCTCACAATATAAATCCCAGCATAAACAAGCAAAAATTATCAGCCCATAATCTTCTTCATCGCTAGCCCCCAATCACGCTGAGTGCGGTCAGCAGTTTAGCCAATTTAGTGGTAGATTGTAAGTAAATTCACAAGCTTGAATTAGCTACTTATAAGTTTATTTTTGTTAATTACTTCCTTCATCTAGCTTGATTATGTGAACACTATTACATATAGTTACGTATAACTATTAATGTTTTGGTTGAAATCTTATATTAAAAATCAAGTACAAAGTAGTGCTGGTTTCAATATTCTATTTCTATCTGACGGCATGCGCAGAGTCCAAGGTAGTTAGATCTGCTGACAAACGGCCGGATAAATTAATCGTCTATACAGACGGTACTATGCAATTTAAAAAACGTCGCTTACCAAGCGAAGACGCCGTTATTTATGGTGATGGCTTTAGTGGTGAGAAAGCGGCGATGAAAATGCATCCAGGGATCCACTGCTCCCTCCTTTTTTCTACAGAGATTCAATTGTTGTCGTGCTAAAAGATAAGGTGGAAAGCGCAAGTAATAATGTAAGCAGGACAGGTGGTAAGGACCAAGTTGTTGGCGTGCACGAAGACTTGGTTAATAAAGTGTTTAAGAAAGAAGAATAACTTTTCCTCCATTAGCCTGTATCCTGAGAAGGGGGTAACAATTTTGGTGTAGGCCCTCACAACAGCTCGCAATTTATCAAGATACATTAGCTTTTTGGACCATTTCATGTAAAAAAGCCTAACTACTTGTCGAAACGTATTTTATTGGACTATTCTTGGGTCTAGTACAGTTTTACGGTGTTGGTAGTATTCAGAAGTACGTCTTTTGTTACTGCTTTTTTACCTCAGCCGCAGATAATAAACCCACAAAATACAAGAGGATGGATGCCATGAGTAGCAGTGGTGTTGTGAAGTGGCTCGATAATACGAAAGGTTTTGGATTCATTAAACCGGAAGCGTGAGGCAATGATATTTTTGTTCACTATTTCTCAATTAAAGGTGGAGGATATAAAACATTAAATGAGGAACAAAGTGTAACTTATGAGGCCGAACAGGGTCCGAAAGGACATCATGCCGCGGAAGTCTTAATAAAATCATAATAATTGTTACCCTTTATTAATTAAACCTCGCTCTAAGCAGAGTTTTTTTATTTACATGAACGTAATGTATGCTGCGGGCGCTGGAAGCACATGACGCATACAGGGAAATATGCGGTTGATTAAGTCTGGAACAAGTAATCTAGCGGCGGTTGAAAATGATGTACTGTATGTCGTGAGACGATTACATGGATGTAATTATGCTCCTGGCAATTTCGACACTTCCGCCATCCATAGCGCTCGTATACTACGGAACGGGATGTGCAGACGAGACGATTTTCGTGGATAATGTAGCGCGAGCTTCGATATTTTATTTTAGAAGGTAAAGACTATGGAAGTGTGGGAACAGATTCTACTTGGTATTGGTGCGTTTATTATTCTCTTTTTTTTCTGGCCTGGAGCGAAAGCTGCCTTGAAAAAAAGCAAGCAAGTAGAAAATCCTGACTGGAATGGAGCATTGATCCCGATAGGTGCTGTAGTTTTTTTTGTTATATTGTTGATTTTAGTTGCTAGCTCCTAAGATTTCTTCCCAATTGCTTGAACACTCAAGCAAGCTAATTATTTTACCGACACATCATTTCTGGGTGTTATGATCCTATAATTTGTAAGTGATAATCATACTGTGAGAGCCTTAAGTAGAAAAGAAAGCTACAATATCAATAAATTGCACAAGCGATTACGGCGGAATGTTGATCGTGCCATTGAAGATTTTAATATGATTGAAGATGATGATCGCATTATGGTCTGTCTATCCGGTGGGGCTGACTCTCATACCTTGCTGAACATTGTTAAATTTAAAAGAAAAAGTACCTGTTGATTTTGAATTGATTACCGTAAACCTTGATCAGAAGCAACCTGGTTTTCCTGAAAAAGTGTTGCCAAATTACTTGACTGGGAGGATTGAAGTTCCTTTCATATACTGCACCAGAATACTTACAGCGTTGTAAAAAGTATCATTTCTGAAGATAAGACTATGTGTAGTTTATGTTCACGCTTGCGTCGAGAGGATTCTTTATACTTTTGCTAAAGAAAAAGGGGTTACCAAGATTGCACTTGGGTACCATCGTGACGATATTGTTGAGACATTATTTTTAAACATGTTTTATGGCGGTAAACTTAAGGCCGTGCCACCAAAACTTTTAAGTGACGACGGAGCTAATGTGGTAATCAGACCATTGGTTTATTGCAGTGAGGAAGATGTTAAAAAATATGTTGCAGCTAAGAATTTTCTTATTATTCCCTACTCCATATGTGGTTCACAGGATAGATAATCTTTAAAGACAAAAAAACAGATGTTGAATCAATGGCGGACAGAGAATAAGGGTAGAGTGGAAAATATCTTTTCTGCAATTCAGAATTTAGTCCCTTCTCATTTGGCTGATACTGAGCAGTTTGATTTTTCCAGTCTTCAAGGAAGTAGTTGTGACAACCAAGAAGCTAATAGTAGAAAGAACTGGTTGTCTAACTAATTTATTTTTTTTCAGTATTTATGAATAAAGAAGCTTAGGTCATTCGCTATGGATGAATATTCATTAGTTCTGAAGATCATAATCTGGGCTGCCCCGATAGTTTTTGCGGTAACCGTGCATGAAGTCGCTCATGGCTGGGTAGCAAGCAATCCCGGTGATCAAACAGCAAAGTTTCTTGGAAGATTAACGTTCAACCCCATCAAGCATGTGGATCCTGTCGGAACAGTAATAGTGTCGATGGTTTTGCTTTTTATTGGTAGTTTTATCTTTGGTTTGGCTAAACTCGTATCAGTGAATTGGCGAAATCTAAATAACCCTAAAAGAGATATGGCACTAGTAATTATTGCAGAACCTTCGGTAAATCTCTTGATGATTATATTCTGAGCAGTGTTAGAAAAAACTATCTCGCTCACTGGTGGCCTGTCTTCGGAGGCGCTTAAACCTTTCCTGTTTATGTGCGTCGCTGGGGTATTAATCAACGCCGTCCTGATGATATTGAACTTGCTTCCCGTTCCTCCCATGGATGGTAGTCGAATAGTATCTGCTGTTCTTCCGCCAAAGTGGTCGTATAACTACAATCAGGTTGAACGATTTGGATTACTCATTCTCATGGTTTTGCTCGCAACTGGGATATTAGGAAAAATACTAGGACCGCTTATTTATGGTTTTCCCTCTCTGGTAAGTCAAATATTTGAGATATAAAGCATTGGTCAAGCATTTTGAATTCGTATCTTATATTTTCGAACTGCTGGAACCAATGAGTTGAGTTACAGCCAGAAGAATATTCGACGGTTATGAAGTATTTCGTAATGGGCTTATGCTCTGGCTTGTCGCTAATGATATGCTTTATTTTAAGGTCGATGATAAAACCCGAAGATACTATGAAGATCAGTGGCTTGAACCATTTAGATATGAAAAGAAAGATAAGCAAATGACGATGTCATATTATCGTGCCACGGAAAAAGCTTTGGAAGATGGGAAAATAATAATTATCTGGGTCGAGAAATCTTTTTCCGCAACTCTTGTTGCTGCTTCAGATAAGAAGAAATAATCTTTTCACTTTTTTACAATTTCTTCCTACAATAAATATTAATAAATTAGCAGAAACTACTTAGTGCAGTTCTTTTATCAGCTAATAGAATCAAACTGATTTCACAACCATCCTAACAGCATACTACTTATGTCCATCTGCGCTCGAATATTAGCACGTGTTTAAAAACGGGAAGAGAAAATCTATAAATCAATAAGCTAAAACCATCAGCTGCAAGATCGATAATTGAAAATATACGGTAGAGCAGGTTGAATTGAATAATTTCTATAAGAAGCCCAAAGCTTAGTAATCTACTAATCTTGGAAAGATCGAAATTACTATTTGGAAACGAAAAGTCTGCAAATAAAGCTAAGGTGTGAAACGTCAGGGCATGACCAAGTTTATCTGACTGTCTAATATCGATTTGGAATTCTATTTGTGAAGTTGCTAAATACATTACTGTAAGTAGCGCAATGAATAACATTACTCTGAAAATAATAATGTTAGATTGTGACAATTTCATATCAATGATATAAACCTAGTCAGAATGGCGAGTGAGTCCGTGATGTTCTGATCAGTTAATCTCTGCCCCAAAAATATAATGTATACAGGGTCGTTACATTTCAGTAGGTTTGCCATCAATACTAAATTTATTTTCCTCATCCCAATATTTTCTAATTCCATCGGGGCCTTTTTAAAGCCCATTTGTGCAATAAATCTCGTCCTCCTTTATATTCATAAAAGGGAACATGGAAGTCATAGGAAGTTTGAATACAATCAATATTGATATCAAAGATCTGATGTGAACCCGGTATGTCGGGAAATAAAGTGATCAAATCTTGCCATTATGTTGAATCAGGATAAATTACCGCACCTTTTCCACACAACCTCAGGGTCAGGGGGCTGTCATCAAAAGAACAATACATGATTGTGATGCGGTTATTAGCCAATATATGTGCGGCGGTTTCATTGCCACTTCCTGTAAGATTTAACCAGACAAGCCGATTTTCCCCAAGTACGCGAAGCAAGTCGGAACCCTTAGGAGACAAGTTTATTCTGTCATCACTGTCAGCGATTATGACAAAAAATATTTTTTGTTCTGAAATGAAATTTTTTAACTCATCTGTAATATATTATAACAGTTTCGCCATAGTTTTTTGTTTTCAGCTAAATTGAAATTGTATTAGTTTAAGAACCCAACTAGAGCATTGCTCTTTTTTTAATCGAGTGATTGGTTTTTCTTACAGCTGTAAATATTGAATTGCCGTATTCAAATAAGACTAAACTGCAGAGAACCATGATCGTACCCGCTCCAATTTGAGCTGTTAATGGCTCATAGTTCAGTTTATTCCCAATCAGTAAGGCGTATATACAAGGGGTGATAAGTGCGATTAAGGCCGCTTTAGTAATCTCGACTTTTTGCAACACGTGGAAGAACAGCATAAACCCTATAATGGAACCAATAACTCCTAGATAAAGTATTGAGCCTGCAGTCCTGGTTAGAATTACGCCTGGTATTGCAATTGTGCTGAAATACCAGGTTAATAGTAACAGAATCGATGCCATAAATAAGGTTCCGGTCGTCGTATAGGCAGCTTTTATTTTTGCATTGCATCAATGAGTTTCGTAGTCAACAACATGAAAGAATATATTATGACGCTCAACAAAACTGCTGCTATTCTCATGATAATCTATCTCAGTACTTTGATTAAATATAAGCATTAGTCCAACAATACTGAATAGTAGTGTCTCAGTTTTTGTCATTCCTATTGAACGTTCACCAAGATATAGCTAATCGATAATGCTGGTTATTATGGGCAAAATACCAAAAATCACAGAGATCCATACTGAAAGAATATATTGCGCACCCCAATAGGAAAAAACATGGTCAAGTACGTGTCGGCCCCTAAAGCAATGTAGGTTAGTAATGCCTTACAATGCATGGGGAAACTACCTTGCAATATTATGTACAGAATAAATGCGGCAATGGTCCCGATCGCCATTTGGCTTGTGACACCAAAAAGAAAGCCCACACCTTCAGTGCTTCATTTCATCGCCAATGGTGTTGTTGGTCATATTATGATTACAGCTATGTAAGCTATTGAAATTGGCATTTTTTTGATGTCCTGTTACTGCATCATCTGATAGAGTCGCTTCGGACTGCTCGACTTTGTCTCCTGAGTCGTTCTGCCTCCTGCATCCATGCAGTCGTGTCCTCACGCGACATAGGCACATCCATGTGCAAAAAAAGCCACAGTTTTGATCGCCGTGACCTTTTGTGAATTTTATATTTTGTATCAATTAAAGTAAGGTTTTCACTCCAGCACACAGGCGTACACACAGTTTCACATACCACATAGTGATATGGCCTTGTATATTTTGCCTGTTTTGTTGTTTCTAATGAATACATAAGGACGCGCATTCTGTTGATTTTAGGGGTAACTGTTAAGTATCTTTTAGGAAAAAATGTGAGCGAGTTCACATTTTTGTCAAGTTCTTTCTTAAAACGGAAACTAGTTCGTAGAACAATTCTATACTTATTCCCATATATATCGACAGAGATGCAAGGAGCAAGATATGCCGGAAGAAGTTATATTTCTGAAAGGCAAGCATTTTGTACACATACGCTCGTACGGCGAAACTACAATCGATGACTGGCGTAAATCTCTTACTGTCATTGAATCGATCCACAAAGAAAACGGTGTGACTAAGGTCGTTGTTGATATCAGGGAGAGACAATCTGGTTTAAATACGATGGATCTATACGATTTTGGCAAGGAGTTTTCTACGAAATTTCAGTACGCTATTATTGCCAAAAAAATTACCAAAGGATCAGCATTTTCTGGAAATTGTCGGGCAAAATAGGGGTAAGTAGATAAAAATATTTACTGGCTGCGATGAAGCAAAAGCATGATTGGGGTATGAAGATACCGAATTGTTGTCAAAAATAAACTCCAGATAATTTTTTTATTTCGTAAGTTAAAGCATATTTGCTGCGGGACCTATAAACTGATAGATCTCAGGTTTTTTTCCAATTTGCAGTAGCCCCTTTATTTTTTTTCTGTACCTTCTTGTCGATATTAGTTATACGTTCATGCTAGCGGAGATGCTCAAGTCAGGAAGTAAGCATATAATATTCTATATAATGCCAAGGCCTCGCAACATCTTCCAATACATCCCAGGCATAAGCACCGCCCCTCTTTCGAATCTAAGCAAGTTCCTACATTGCAAGTAAAAAGCTGGACTCCATCCCCGACGCCACTTTGTAGCGTATCTGGATCATAACTGGCGCACGATCATGTGTGACAGTACTATGTGAGCCAGGATCAATCCAATACATGGAAGGCGTTACATCTAAGTTCTCGTTACCACTAATATGTCAACGCCAGGTCAAAAATATTGTTACAAACCCTCCTACGGCGGCGGCAGTAAGTGACTACTCTACTTTTGCTATTTTACCCCATATCAGGCTTCCACCGGCCAGAGAGCCCATGAGTGACATTATAAACATGGGCTTCTTGTTACCGTGAGAACGAACCCAGTCTGGGAGGGCCATCTGAGCCGCAACATTCAGAGAGGAAATTGTCACAATCCAGGCCATACCGAAAATAGCCATCGTTATCATTGCTACATAGATATTATGAATGTAAACGAGGGATAACATTGAAAGAGAGATGCAAACAGTTGCAGCTACAATAACTATATCGTTATTAAAGCTAGATCTGATTCTGGGCAGGACTATCGCCTCAATTACTGCTCCAACGCTCACCGAAACTACCAGTAGCCAAAAAGTGTTAGAGCCATCATTAAGTAATTAACGTGCAACCAAGTGAAGTAATGCCAAGGTTACGGTCGCAAAGACAAAATTTCCTAAGCTCTTTACAAATACTGCATGCAAAGGTTGAGAGTGCCAGACAAAGCGAACTCCTGTTTTGATTGCTGATAAAAAACGTTCCACGGGCAAATTGATCGAAGTTGGTGTTCGTTGCCACTGCCAGAGTACAACTACAACAAATGAATATGATATGGCATTAACAACAAAAACAGCTTCGCTGCCAGCAATGTTTATTACTACATCAGCGATTACTGGGCCTATTACTCGCGATAGATTAAAGCCCATCGCATTGAGAAATATTGCTCGTTGCAATTCATTTTGAGGGACAATTTCAGGTGTAATAGCGGCCCGCGCAGGTAAGGTCGTTGCTGCGCCAGCTCCAAGCGCAAAAGTGAAAAAAGCAGACTCCAGACATTAATATGATCGTATAAAGTGAAGATCCCTAGTACTCCGGTTACTAACATCATCCACAATTGAGTTTTAATCAAATAACGTCGGCGATCAAAAATATCAGCAAGAGCACCTGTTGGGACCGCCAGTATAAATAGCGGCAGAGTGGTAGCAGTTTGAATCATTGATACCATGACTGGGGAAGAAGAAAGAGATGTCATGAGCCAGCCAGCCAGCCAGCCAGCCAGCCAGCCAGCCAGCACCAACATCATGCATCCAGCTACCGGTATTTGATATCAAAGCTGAAATCCAGAGATACAGAAAAATTTGGATTTTAAAAGGGCTCCATGGACTTGATTTAGTCGACTTTTCAATTTGTTTTTCTGCGACAGACGCTATTAAAAGTAGATTACTTAAAATAACATATTTTACACGAATACAGCGTTGAGTGTGGAACAGAAAAAGTAGCCCAGCAAAGACATGAAATAAATATGTGGCTATAATTTTTGAAGGCTTATCAGCTAGGAATATTACTTGATAAATCAGTAATTCCTTAGCTTACTTATTCTCATCCTCGGCAAGAGTTAGTGTTTGAAGATTATGCTTGTTTACGCATTTTTTTAATCCCTGTCACGAATCGAGATAAGGTATTGGATAACCTACCTCTCTTCAACATCACTTCTACTAACTGAAATGAGTCTTCGTTAGCTATTGCGTTGTCCAGAGCTTCAAATAATTCTTTTCTGGTATGTGCATGATGACCGGTTCCACCCAAAGTGCTAGCTATATCTGAGTAGTTAAGTTGGTCCAGATCATTGAATTTTGACTCTGGTTGAAAAGTGCGCAACATTTCTCAACTGCTATTATTTTGTACAATGACAATGGGACTTAAGTGGTGGCGCTTACAATTTAATAATTACCTACCAGTCATTTGAAAAACGCCATCGCCAACAATAATGATGGGGCGACCTCCTGATGCCACTTGAACATCCATACCTGCGGGAACGTGATTGCCTGTTCATCCCGTTCAAGCTGTGCGGAATATTCTCCGCTAACTTTTGACACTGGAAATTTTTCTGTCATCTTTTCAATCAAAGAATTTACTAGATCAGCTATTGGCATAGGTGAGTTGATATGATCAGCGATGGATACTTTGTGATCACAGGCCGTGATTGTTTTACGCAAATCGATCTTTTTCTCCGACACGCCGAAGTTACTATCTGACAGCAGAACATCGAGAAGAATGAGGGTGTCAGACTCTTCCACAAGGTGGGTTATATTGGAATCACCGGCTATGCCCATGTAGGTTCCATGCAGATTGACCTCATGACTTGCTAACAGGCTATGACCCATTAGAGAGGTGACCGCCGGTATACCAGATTTCTTACAAAGTTCTGTTGCACAGCTTTCCAGATCAAATCAACTGATCTCAGTGCCAGCCATAAGAACGAGTGAATTTGCTTGATCAATTCGCTGAATAATTTCATCAGTACAGGCATTTAGTGCATTACTATCAATTTCTTGCCTGGTTGGTAGCAAAGAAACTGCACCACAATCGACGAATACCTTGTCTCGTGGCACTTCTATATAAACCAGCTGGGAATCTACGATGTAATTTTTGAATGCACGTGCAATCAGATTGGGAACGGTTTCAGGATCACCCAGTACCACCTGATCGCAGGTGACTTCTTTAAACATCTCGAACTGGGAGTTAAGGCTTTTAGCCTGATGGTGAACCTGCAGCCCGGTACTTTTATCTGTAATACCGGACCCTCCCGGTTACAACAACAGGGGGCTTTTCTATGTAAGCTGCTGCAATGGGATTGATCATATTAAAGCCGCCGGCACTGTAGGTAACCGCAGCGACTGACGGTTTACAACTAAAGCGAGCAGCCACATCTGCGGCAAGACCAACAGCAGGCTCATGGCTTAAAGTATATAGCAGAAGAATTTCTGATTCCTCGATAACTTTGAAAAGAGGTAATGCAAAATCACCTGGTATCCCAAAGATTTCATTTACTCCATAGTCTTTTAGTTCGTTTAATAGTGATTCTACCAGGTTCATAATTCTTAACGCTCCTACTTCAGGTTAATCTCAAGGGATAATGGAATGTAGTGCCTAACTAGAAGAATATCATTGCTTGTTAAGTAGGAAAAAGATAAAAAGAATAATATAATTCTTACAATAGAAGAGTTAGTTAAAAGATAATTACAAAAGATGAAGCTTGATAAATTTGATATTGCTATTCTAAATACGCTGCAAAAAAATGGACGTATATCAAACCGTGAATTAGCAGACAATATTGGCCTGTCTTCAGCGCCATGTTGGCGTCGCTTGCAAGCTCTGGAGTCAAAGGGATACGTCAATAAATATACTGCAGAACTGAATCCTAAATTATTGGGTTTCGATATCTTCGCAATAACTTATGTTTCTTTAGAAAATCAGCATCCGGACAGTAGTACTGAGTTTGAGCAGGCAATCGATCTGCTTCCACAGGTACTAGAGTGCTTTATGACTAGTGGTGAATACGATTACATGTTGAAAATTATTACACCTGATATTTCTGCATATCATGAATTTATCAGCAACAATTTGTTACAAATTACGACAGTGCGTTCAGTCAACACTACCTTTATTTTAAAGATCAAGAAGCAGACAAGTAGTTTGCCGCTTTTGCGTAAGTAAGCTCAATTCGGGTAAAGCATATACTTGGTCTTCACAATGAGGATACTCAGATTTATAAAAATGTTGGTGGATGATCGAAGTAATCTAGGTTATTGATTTAACTCAAACACTAGAGGAGTAAACCTAGTTTCAACATTACTGTTATGTAATTCTTTTAAAGAACTCTGTCACCGTTACTAATTAGAGTCTTCTTTTTTTACCTTTAATTACCTGCTCAACATGTTTTTTCATTTCCTGGATTTGTTGTTCTGCAGATTTTAGCTTTTCTAACACTTGAGTCAGGTTTCTTCTATCTACATTCCAACGTTGATTAATCTTATCAAATTCCTGTCTCTCATCATCTAGATATAGGAGTAGGGAATTGTTATCAAGCTGAAGTTTGATTGAATGATCAACAATTTTGTGTGTTCGTAGTTCAATGTAGAACATGAAACCTGTTAAAGATAAAGAGCATGAACGCCATGATATTTAGTTGTATTCCACCTCCGCTCAAAGCGTACAACAAAAACGGTATTATAGCCGGTAAACTAAAACTATAATAAACGCTTGCACCACATATGCAACCTGCGAAAATAGTCCAGACTATATATTTTCGCAACCATAAACTATATTTTCTTGTTGATTGCCAGATATCCTATATCGGTAGACTTCGAAGTATCTAATACCCGTTACAACTAAGAAAACAATAAACTAAGTATTTTGTGGTGGAGACTTTCTCCCAAAAAACGAAGAGTAATATTATTGAAGCAAGCAATGTGACGGTAATTGATGTGATTGCCTGCTCATAAAAGACCTCAACTCTCCTTGCCTGAAGCTTTATTAGTTCTTCGTCACTCATAGAAATTTTCCAGATACTACTAACTCAAATGCAAGGTTAATATTCATTTGTAATGGTTTCTATTTTATTAACTTGGGGTAGAGGCTTATGAAATCCTTCCTTGTATTTCGCCCTTACGAGTCGGCTTTCGCTCGTTCAAATTTATCGCATCTGAAGATATTTACTCTACTCCCCTCACTCGGTCTGTTTAAAAAGGATAGGTTAGAAATAAATCTCTTTTTTCATTGACTGGGGGTAGAGGATTCGAACCTCTACTGGCGGAGTCAGAGTCCGCTATCCTTCCATTAGATGAACCCCCAGCAGAATCAACATAAAGTGTAATGTAGAAATAAGATTGTATAAAGCCTAAAGATAATTGTTTTTCTTCTATTTCATTTCTAATATCAAGTAGACAGACAACTCCTTGAGTCTGCGAGTGTCAGTTAAAACAGATGCTGTAAAAATTTATGGCACTAAAAAAAGCAGCCTAGGCTGCTTTTTTCTATTAACGTTTTGAATATTGCGGTCTTTTCCGAGCTTTGTGTAAGCCAATCTTTTTGCGTTCAACCTGTCTGGCATCGCGAGTAACAAAGCCTGCCTGGCGCAGTGGTTTGTGCAGAGTATCGTCGTATTTAATTAATGCACGGGTGATTCCATGTCGAATTGCCCCGGCCTGACCAGAGATCCCGCCGCCTGAAACTGTTACTTTGATATCAAAATTATCAATCATTTTCAGCTTTTCCAGTGATTGACGGACAATCATGCGGTCGGTCTCACGACCAAAATAATTATTAAGCGAACTGTTATTGACCGTAATATTACCTTTCCCCTTTGTCATAAATACACGGGCAGTTGAGCTTTTACGACGACCTGTACTGTAGTAAGTTTTCGTTGCCATACCCTAGATTTCCAGTGGAATTGGTTGTTGTGCGGCATGTTTATGCTCGGAACCCGCATAGACTTTGAGCTTGTGATACATATCTCTGCCAAGCGGACCCTTTGGTAGCATACCTTTTACTGCTGTTTCGATGACACGCTCTGGCTTTAACTTAATCAGCTTTTCAAAGTTTATGGTCTTCAAACCACCAGGATATCCTGTATGGCTGTAATAAATCTTGTCTGTTACTTTTTTGCCAGTAACTTTTACATCCTTGGCATTAATTACCACGATGTAGTCCCCGGCATCCATATGTGAAGTGTACTCAGGTTTATGTTTGCCACGCAATCTGCTGGCAATTTCTGTAGCCAGTCTACCAAGAATTTTCCCATTAGCATCAACAAGATACCAGTCTTGCTTAATGCTCGATGGTGCTGCGGTAAAGGTTTTCATCGAAAACTCGTAAGCGTTTGAAAAAAAGAGGGCAATGTTACGGATAGACCCATTGGCTGTCAATATTTTGCTCGATTAATTTACTAAAAATTAGATATATAATAGCAACATAGTAATTTTCTAGGTAATTATTATGCTGGGATGTCAATATAGCTGGTTGGATGAAATGATCATCAGTTTTGACAGTCGCCTGATGGCAATATTCAGACCACCAGTCACTAGTAAGCATAAAAATCCTGCCGATGATATTGCAAAAATCCCTTAGTTCACTCCGAAAGAAAGCTTTTCGCAGCCCTGGCACGTATTAATCATGCTGGTGAGGTTTTTGCCCAGACCTTATACTAGGGGCAGAGGATTTGTGCCCGTGATCCGACAATCAGGCAATCGACGAAAAAGTCCGCCGAGGAAGAGGAAGTCCATCTTGCCTGGTGCAATCAGCGATTGTCAGAGTTAGGGGGCAGACAAGCTATTTAAATCCGCTGTGGTATCTTGGGTCTTTTGCTATCGGTGCATTTGCAGGAATTTGCGGTGATAAATGGAGTCTGGGTTTTATTAATAATACCGAACGCCATATTGTAAAGCATTTACAGGAGCATTTGCAAAGATTACCGGAAAGGAATCTGAAAAGTCGTACGATCATCGAGTAAATGGAAAAAGATGAGGCGCATCACACAACTGTAGTAGTACAGGATGGAGCCGTAAATTTACCTGCATCAGTAAAACAGCTAATGCAGCCATCATTTTTTATCATCTTATTTAAATAGTTATATCATTTCTCTGACTCGATCAACCTTATCATTGTCAAGGCAAGTTATAACTACTTCAATGAGAAAGAATTTGAAAAGTAATTTTGCTGAGGCTGGAGCGGTCGTTAAATAAAAAGGGTGATCTATGGCCTCTTGAATAATTTTACTAAGCATCCATATCAATAG
>Ga0056106_100060_pt1 | contig 19833 bp, 18 predicted proteins | sample WorMetcrassitun1_FD_77012 | JGI IMG/M metagenome (GOLD analysis project Ga0056106, IMG submission 77012) | Marine gutless worms symbiont microbial communities from Max Planck institute for Marine Microbiology, Germany - Olavius crassitunicatus.1 ... | reverse complement strand
CTTTAAACTCCGGAGAATGTTTCCTTCTCTGTTTCTTCATAATTCCTCCTCGATGGTTTAGAGAAACTATGAACAACATACTATAACTTAACCCCTGGTCCTAATGACGGGGACCCTTTCTCTCTACGGTCGAGCGGCTGTTTCAATTGGAGGAGTTAACCGAGATTTTCAATCAGGATCCAAGCCAGATGGGACAGCAGAAGCTGCTGCTTGATCGAATTGAAGACCTTCTCAAGGGTGGGGAAAAGAAAGCCCGGGCTGCAGAAGATCTTGAAGAAGTAACGGTAAAGTACAAAACCGCCGAAGGCATACAGGAGAAGCGTTTCAAAGCAGTTGAAGTTAAGACTTCCGATTTCTATGGTCGAAAATTACTTATCGATCATCGCTGATGTCGGCTAATCAGTTCTTTTCGTGATGGTATGAAGTTATTGACAACACCGAGAATGGATCGCTGTATCGGCTGTCATTCCTGTTCATTGGCCTGTGCCCGGTTGATTCATCAACAGCTGTCATGGTCAAGTTCAGGAATACGCATCCATTCGGTCGGAGGTCTGTCCACCGGTTTTGCGGCCCTTGTCTGTCTGGGCTGTGATCCGGCACCCTGTGTCGCTGCCTGCCCAACCGGGGCTTTTTCTCAGCGTCAGGGTGGTGGTGTCGTCGTCCGCAAAAAGCAGTGCATCAGATGCGGAGAATGCGTCAGTGCCTGCCCGGTGGATGCGATCAGTGAGGATGAGGAGGGCAATGTCTATGTGTGTCTGCATTGTGGTCGCTGTGTTGAATTCTGTCCCCATAGCTGTCTCGAGTTCGGGGAAGCGGATGCGCTGCGGAGGAGTTTGAACAATGACTGATTGCTTCAATATCCTGGTTGTTGACCTTGAATCTGGCAAGAGCAGGGCAGAGCTGGTTGATGAGCGGCTTCAGGTGGCCGGCGGCAGCGGCCTGGCGGCTTTGTTATTCAGCCGCTATGGACAGCCAGGCCTGGATTGGGACCACCCGTCGCAGCCGTTTATCCTGGCAATCGGTTCACTGACCGGGCATTGCCCGCTGATGAGTAAAACCATCTGTTCATTTCGTTCCCCGTATCATAACCAATATACCGAAAGCCACGGCGGCGGCCGTTCGGCGCTGGCACTTTTTTTTGCCGGCTACGATGGTCTGGTGGTGGCCAGCAGGGCCACAGAACTGAGCTGCCTGTCCATCGGCTCTCGTCATGTGATGATAAAAGATGCGGCCTTTATGACCGGTATGAGTGTAGCGATGACCGGTAAGCTGATCAGGCGGATGTTTCCGAAATCGTCGGGCCACCGATCAATTTTGCGTATCGGTCCGGCCGGTGAGATTGGTTCGGCAATGGCCTGCGTTAATGTTGATTCTTACCGTCATTTCGGTCGTCTGGGCGGAGGTTCGGTACTGGGTGCCAAAAATCTGAAGGGGATTGTTATCAACGGCGATTCGAACCGGCATATCCCTGATGGCCGCGACTATCGGAAGGTCTACAAAAAGGTTTACGACCAGGTGACCTCGACCGATATGATGCGGAAATACTACCATCTGGGAACGGCTGTCAATCTTCAGGGTCTGAACGATATCAAGGCGCTGCCCTGGTATAACCTGCAGAAAACGAGTGACCCGGCTGTCACCTCCATAACCGGTGATGTCTTTGCCGATCAAACCCTGCTTCGAAACGGGGCCTGTTCCGGCTGTCCGGTTGGCTGTATTCATTTGGGGTTTTTCCGGGATAAATTCAAGGAAGATGCCCGTTATCTCTATCACCAGGTCCCCTACGACTATGAGCCGATCTTTGCCGCCGGTACCATGCTTGGGGTTATCGATTGTTTCAATGTGCTGAGGATTCTTGAGGATTTAGAAGGGGTCGGGCTTGATGCCATGTCTGCCGGTGTGGCGCTGGCCTGGGCAACCGAGGCCAGCGAGCAGGGGCTTATTTCTGAAAAAGAGACAATTGTCAGTCTCAAATTTGGTGACACCGAAGCTTACCAGGAGGCTGCCGGTTATCTCGGTACAGGTTATAACGAATTTTATCGTCTGCTTGGCGGCGGCACCCTGAAAGCGGCCGCCGTTTACGGCGGAGCTGAATTTGCTTGTGTACTTGGTCATGAGATGGCCGGATATGCTACCGGGCCAGTGTTCTTCGCCGCCCAGTCACTGGGGTTCAGTCATTCACATTTAGATTCCGGTGCCTACTCGTGGGAGCAGAAACACAGTGACAAAGATGTCACTAAAGCGGTTAATTTTCTGATCGATGACGAGCCCAGGCGAGCCTTCCTGACATCAATGGTATCATGTCTGTTTGCCCGTTCGGTATATACCTCTGAAACCTTGGAAGAGTGTTTGACTGTGGCCGGTTTTGAGTCATTGGCCGGATCGATAGATGAAGCGGCGGAACGTATCAGAAAGTTGCGCTGGCAGGTTCGGATCGATACCGGATTTCAGCCGGCCGATATTACCATCCCGAAACGATTTTATTCAGTTTCAACGATCCAGGGGCCCGTTGACGCAGCCTATCTGGACAACCTGAAAGAAGCGTATGGCCGGCGGATCATGGCCTTGGTCGAATCCGAATCCGAATCAGAAGGACAGTGATTGGGGCAGTGGCTGGACAGCAGAAATGGCGAGTCCCGATTGACAATCATCACGGCTGCCATTTCGAGTGATGGCTGAGGGCGTATTCGGCGTTGATTTTGCCGTTGAACATCGACGGGATCAGCAGCCGGTGCTGTTTAAGCAGCAGGGCTGCAACATGGGCCAGGAAGAGGACCATGAAAAACATGCCGGTGCCTGTGTGGATGAAAGCCGTCCATTGCAAAAATATCGGATCGAATACGATAGCTCCTAGATTTTTGTAGGATTTAATCAGTCCTGTCACCACCAGGGCAATAGAGGAGAAGAAAGCAGAAAATAGAGCCAGGGCAGCAAGGGCAAAGCCGGCTTCACCAAAAAAGAAGAAGCAGACCAGTGAACCGACCGAGCCGATATTGGAAAACGATCCGCAACAGTATAAAACAGCCTTGTCTTTATTGGGCTTTCGTAACAAAGAGGCAAAAACCAGTCCCAGTATTCCGCCAAAGAGCAATGAACAGAGCCCGACAACAGGTAGCAGTACAACCCGAACATTTTCAAAGGAGACAATCCAGACGGCCCCCAGAAACGAGATCGGCATAAAAAATAAAAGCCTCATTTTCTCGAGCATTTTGCGTAAATCGGCGATCTGGATCGACAATGAGATCTTCTTATTGCGATCCAGGTTCTGGAAAATATAGCCCAGCGTCAGGCCGCTGATGATAAGGGCAAGGGAAAGTAAAACTTTATCCATGAATAGAACCGAGTCCGATCAGGAGTTCCGGTGGTCCTGGCGATAAAGATAATGCCTAATTGCCTGAGTCGTTTTCTTCCTTCATCAATTTATAGTTGATACTGTCGATCAGGGCCTGACAACTCGCTTCGATAATGTTGATCGATACGCCAACGGTTCGCCACTGGCATTTGCCGTCGGTGCTTTCGATCAGGACCCTGACTTTAGCCTCGGTGCCGTATTCACCAGAAAGGACCCGTACCTTGTAATCGGTAAGCTCCATTTCCTCGAGAATCGGGTAAAACCTGGCCAGGGCTTTACGAAGAGCGCGGTCTAAAGCATTTACCGGGCCATCACCCATCGATGCGGTGTGTACTTCATGGCCGCCCACATAAAGGCGAATGGTGGCTTCGGTCAACGGTGGTTGATCCATCCGGTACTTGTTGTTCATCACCCGGAAACCGTCAATTCTGAAAAACTTACGCTGGATGCCAAGAGCGTTGCGCATCAGCAGCTCAAAACTGGCCTCGGCCGCTTCATACTGATAACCTTGATTCTCCTTCTCTTTTAACTCACCCATTATCGAGGCCAGCAGCGGGTCCTCAGATCTCAGCTTGATACCCCATTTCTCAGCCTTATGGAGGATATTTGAACGGCCGGACTGGTCTGAGATCAGTATACGCCGGTGATTTCCCACTTTTTCGGGTTCGATATGTTCATAGGTCAAAGGGTTGCGCTTGACCGCACTGACATGGATTCCCCCTTTATGGGCAAAAGCCGAATCCCCCACATAGGGCTGATAACGGTTGTGGCGCAGATTGGCCATCTCGTTGACCAGACGTGAGGTTGGATAGAGGTTTTCAATGTGATCTTTAACCTGGCAGTCAAGATCCATTTTAAAAATCATGGCCGGAAGAATAGAGGTCAGGTTGGCATTACCGCAGCGCTCCCCGAATCCGTTTATGGTCCCCTGGACATGATCGATCCCATGGCCGAGGGCAATCAGGGCGTTGGCCACTCCTGTTTCCGAATCGTTATGCGAGTGGATACCAAGTTTGATCTTAGTTTTGGATTCGGAATATCTATTACGGACCGTTTCTAAAATAGCAGGCAGCTCCAGCGGCAGTGTGCCTCCGTTGGTATCACAGAGAACCAGTGTCTCGGCACCGCCCTTGACTGCCTGATCGAGCGTTGCCAGGGCATACTTCCGGTTGTTTTTGTAGCCGTCAAAGAAGTGTTCGGCGTCATAAATCAGCTCATCGACACGGCTCTTCAGGTAAACCAGGGTGTCTTCAATGATTTCGAGGTTCTGGTCAAGGGTGCTTTTTAACGCATCGGTGACATGAACATCCCAGCTTTTGCCAAAAATGGTAATTACCGGGGTCTCTGATTGCAGCAGTGCCTGAATGCTGGCATCTTTGTCAGCCGTGTTGTTGATGCGCCGGGTGGAGCCAAAGGAGGTAATTTTAGCATGGTTGAGTTTAGCTCCTTTGATTTTCTTGAAGTACTCAACCGACATCGGGTTTGAACCGGGCCAACCGCCCTCGATATAATCAACACCCAGATCGTCAAGGGCATGGGTAATGCGCACCTTGTCATCAACTGAAAGATTAAAATTCTCGGCCTGGGTACCGTCCCTCAGTGTTGTGTCGTAAATTTCTACGGCTCGTGCCATACCCGTTGTTGAACCTCCACATTAGCAAAAGATAATGCCGAAACCATGAGTGCTGAATGGGGAAATCGGCATAAGGACATTATACCATAAGAAATTTAAGCAAAATTGCAATTACTTTAGATTATCTAGATTCTGGTGTTGATCTTAATTGCTCTGTTCCCAGGATTTTACGAATTTGGCAAAATCAAAGAATAGATTTGCCGAACAGTGAGGCGGTGAGAGATACTGCGACCTGGGCTGTCCGGTTGCTTACATCTAAAATAGGATTGGTTTCCATGATATCCAGCGAGCGCAGACACTCGGTATCACAGATGGTTTCCATCAACAGTTGCGCCTCTCTATAAGTCAACCCGCCGGCAACCGGGGTTCCGACACCCGGAGCTTCGTTGGGGTCGATACCGTCCATATCCAGGCTGGGGTGGATATGTGAACAATCGCTGAGCTTTTTCAACCCCTGGGTGATGACACTGTTCATACCTTGTTCATCGATATCGCGCATAGTAAAGACCGTGCAGCCTGATGACCGGAGGTTTGTTTTTTCGTTTTCATCCAGTTCGCGCGGGCCGATGAGTACTACATTTTCCGGCTTTAGTTTTGCCCCTTCTCTTCCCACACCGACCAGTTCTGCAGGCCCCTGGCCCAAAAGAATGGCCAGTGTCATGCCGTGGATGTTCCCGGTTTCAGATGTCTGAGGCGTGTTAAAGTCGCCATGGGCATCAACCCAGATCAAGCCGCAGTCAGAATCGTGAGTAATACCACCGATACTGCCGATCGAAGCCGAGTGATCGCCCCCCAGAAAAATGGGAATTGTTCCGTTTTTGATTGCCCGCCTGGCCAGTTCGTAGGTTTCCTCACAGGCAGCGCGAATCAGCGGCAGCCGATCGTCAAAACCCCTGTTGGTCAGAGTGTAATGGCCGGGTACATCGATATTGCCGATATCCTGGGTGTGGTAACCAAGTTTTATTAAAGCCGAACTGAGCCCGGCATAACGGATGGCCACCGGCCCCATATCGACTCCCCGATGCTGCTGGCCGAGATCGATTGGAATGCCGATGATTCTGACCGTTCTGGTATTGACTGCCATAGCTATTCTTTGAGGTTGTTCCACAGGTTAACGATGAAATCCTGGGCATTGGTCAATATAGCTTGAGCCTGAGCGGACCCGCGATTGGTCAGTTTGTCGGCACTGAATTCAGACATATCGACGATAAAGAAAAAGACGAGTCGGATAGACCCATCCTCCACAACTTTGAACTCGGTGTCATATTTCCAAAAGCGATGGAGTGAAGCTGGGTGGCCATAGCGATAACTGTGGTGGCCTGACGGGCATGGTTGCGCATCTCATTCTGGGCCTGATAGGCGTCGCCGATGACGCCGGGCAACGGGCCGTCATCACGGATCGAACCGGCCAGCACATAGGGGATACCCTTCTTCTCACAGGCATAGACGATGCCGCTCTCAACGCCTGCCTGGTCAATGTGATTACCAATTGAACCGGTAGTCCGTACTTCGTTGATAACATCCAGATGGTTATAATGCCCCAGCGGCACCAGTTGCTGATTGTAGATGTCCTGACCAAGACCGGTCCCGAATCGGGACGCTTCCAGATCGTGAGTAGCCAGGGCATTGCCGGCCATCAGCGCCTGACAATAACCTGATTCGATCAGCCCCTGCATCGATTCCCTGCTGTCTTTATCGAAGGAAACGGCCGGCCCGAGCACCCAGACGATATGGCCGTGGTCGCGATCGTATCTGAGTATCCGATACAGATCATCATAGGAACGGGAAAACGGGGTTTCCCTGGTGCCGCGGGATCGAAAGGTGAATTTGTCATTGGATTCCTCAGGTTTCATAAAGCCGTCGGCATGAACAAAAATACCCTGTTCGCCGTTTTCAGCCCGGCCGATTACTACCAGGTCCCCTTGTTTCAGATTTCTTGGTTCAACCACCTGCAAACGGTCTTCATCAGCGACTATGACCGCGTCCATTCTACTTTCCGGGGCCAGCACCCAGCCATAGGCTTCAAGTTTGATATATTCCGGAAAGTTGGAGGTGGCGTGAAACTGCCCTGGAGCTATACCGTCAGCCGGTGCCGGTTCAAGAATGGCATCAGGACTGTTGGCAAGCGGAGGGCTATTGAAATCAGGGGGCTGATAATAAGCGGTTGGATCCATCATAACCTCCGAAAGTGAAAGTATTGATAGTATAAATGATAGATTATTTTCAGATATTTAACAACGAATCTACTTTTTTCTGTTTTAAAATAAGTAACGTGATAAGGTCCCTTCCATCAAAGAATGTGCACGTTTTGATGGAATCTGCAAAGAATAGAAGAAATGGTTGAAATTTTCTTAATAGTATTGCCGGTTTTTCTGGTGATTGGGCTTGGTTTCTCTCTAAGGGGAACCGGACTGGTGGATGAGTCCTTTCTGATCCAGCTGAATCGGCTTGTTTGTTTTATTGCCCTGCCGATCATGTTTTTCTACAAGATTGCCAAGTCTGATTTTTCGGCTAGTTTTAATCCTCGGCTGCTTTTGGATGTTGTCTTGACCATCTTGGTACTATCCTGTCTGAGCTATGTGTATACGGGTTTGAGAAAATACCAACCGGCAACACGCGGCGCCTTTTGCCAGGCTTCATTTCGCGGCAACCTCGTCTATATTGCCCTGCCCATTATCTATAACGCTTATGGAGAAGCTGGGTTTGCAACAGCCGGTATTTTGATCGGCTTTATGACACCGTTGGTGAATTCCTTATCGGTTGTCGTCCTCCTGCTCCCGCAGCAAAGCAGCGACCACGACCTCAAACCATCCTTCTGGCTTCGCCAAATTGCCTTAAATCCGCTAATTATCTCTTCCTTTCTCGGCATTATCTGGAGCTTTTTTAGTCTGCCGATCCCAGCGGTGCTTGGCAAAAGTTTTGATATAATTTCCGGGATGGCCATGCCGCTTGCCCTGATCGTTATTGGCGCTTCCTTCTCCTTTAAAGAATTAAAGGGAGAGATGGTGCCAACGGTCATTGCTACAACAGTTAAAATCGTTTTTATGCCGATGATTGCCGGGGTGTTGTTGTGGACACTGGGGGTTCGAGGGATGGAATTTAGCGTCGGTATTCTGCTCACTGGCGCCCCGACAGCTTCTGCCGCCTACATCATGGCCCAGCAGCTCAAATCAGATGCCGACCTGTCCAGCTCGATTATCATGTTTTCCACCCTGATGTCGGTCCTAAGCTATACGATCTGTCTATACATGCTGAAAATTTCTGGAATTTAGATTTATTGATTTCTGATTCTCATCAATAGGTTGTCTGATTGAGATTGGGAATTGTGGAATAAATCCGGACAGTAAACTGACTCCATGTGCTATGCTCCGGCCTGATCTTCCGGCCAATGAGGCCGGCTGATGACGGCCTAAAACCGGCCTATTGGCAGCCGGTTGCTGCGCAACCCTTCGGGCCTTTTTCATTGGCCTCCAGGGCCATACGCTAATGCACACTCCGTCATTTTACTGCCCTCCTTTTGCGGGAGTCAGGACGGGAATTTGACATATAGACCAAACATGCCGGAAGCGGCGACTTATCGATGGAAGAAGATATTACTTAGATATTCTTGAGTTAAGGACCGATGAGCAGTTTCGGCAGCCAGGTGGTGAGTGGTGCGTAGAAAGTGATGATTAGTAGATCCACCAGCAGAATCAGTAGAAATGGAACTATTCTCCTGCTGATGGCGCCGATCGACGATCCTGATATAGATGCCGAAACTATCAGGCATATGCCCATCGGCGGGGTCAGCATACCGATGGCCAGATTGGTTACCACAATTACTCCCAGTTGGACCATATCGATGCCCAGAGTAGGGACCAGAGTAACAATCATCGGGACCAGAAGAATGAGAGCTGCGGTGGTTTCAATAAAGGTGCCGGCAATCAGAAGCACTAAATTGATCAATAACAGGAGAACGACCGGGTTGTCGGAGATCGCCAGCAACCCACCAGCCAACTGACCGGGAATATCGTCGATGGCCATCACCCAGCTGAAAATCGAAGCCGTTGAAATGATAAACATGACGATTGCGGCGATTATCGAGCCCTCGATAAAAATTGCTCTTAGATCTTTAATCGAAATCTCCCGATAAATGATGATCCCTACGATCAGCGAGTAGAATACTGCGACCGCAGCCGACTCGGTAGCGGTGAATATTCCGCCGAGTATTCCACCGAGGATGATTACCGGTGCCCCAAGTGCCAAAAGTGAGCTTCGCAGGCTTTTCCAGATTTGCTGCCAGCTGAACGAAACGGCAGCCCGATAACCATATTTCTGCGACATCAGTGTCGAAACTACGATCAACGACAGGCCGACCATGATGCCCGGCAGGATACCTGCTGCGAACAATCTGCCGATCGAAGCACCGGTCAGAAAGCCAAAAATGATCATCGGGATGGACGGCGGGATAATAACCCCGATCGATCCCCCTGATGCCTGGACAGCGGCAGCGAAATCACTGTCGTAACCGGATTTTTTCATGGCCGGGATGAGCAGGGCGCCGACCGCCGCCGTATCCGCCGCTGCCGAGCCCGAGATCCCGGAAAAAAACATTGCCGAGACGACAGTGACGGCCGCAAGTCCTCCGGGCAGCCAGCCGACCAGTGAATTGGCCAGGTCGATCAGCCGCCTGCTGATACCTCCCTTCTCCATGATAAGACCGGCGTACATGAACAGCGGTACCGCCATCAGATGGAAAGAGTCGGCGCCGCCGAACATTTTCTGGATTACGATCATCAGGGAATAATCACCCTTGACAACAATGGCCCCAATCGAGGCGATGGCGATGGCTATGGCAATCGGCGCATTAAGGATAAACAGAAGAAACAGCAGCAGAAGAAGGATGGAGACACTCATCGCTTACCAACCTTCGGTGGTGCTTTGGAAAAATCTTTAAAGAAGAAGACGACAGCATGCAGGGAAAAAATGACGCCGCTTATCGGGATAATCGAAAACACCGCCCATTTCGGCAGTGACAGAGCCGGGGTGATCTGGGCTCGAATAAAGTAGGCAAAGCTGATGCCGTACCAGATCAGTATGATAAAAAGAATAAGTGAAACCAGATAAACAATCCGTCTGACCCTGATCCGGTTCAATTTGTCCAGCCGCTTGAAGATGAAATCGACACCGGGGTGTATATTACGGTGATAAGCCACCGTGGCCCCGATAAAGGTAAGCCATACGAGCAGGTAACGGGCCAGTTCTTCAGACCAGAACAGCGAGTGATTCAAGATATATCGGCAGAAGACTTGAAGGATGACCGTTGCAGTCATCGACAGCCCGAGTACAAGCAGCAGATTTTCGGCGTAGCGGTTACAGAAGATACTGAGTCGCTCGACAGCGCTCGATCCCGTCGGCACCATTTGGCTACCTGGTCTGTTCGATTACTTTGAGCAACAGATTGTGTACCTTGGTGTCTCCAAACAAGTCGATGTCTTTGAGGTCGGCAACCTGTTTTCTGAAAGCCTCGACGTCTGGTTTTTCCTCAACCTGCATTCCCTTTTCCTTGAGCAGGACGAGCCGGGCCTCGTTCTTGGATCTGTTCTCACCACGTTGATAGCGGGCGGCTTCATACATGGCTTCTTTGATCAAATTCTGGGTCTTGTCGTCCAGGGGTTTCCACCACTTCAGTGAGGCCACATCGATGTGAGCTGAATAGACGTGGCGGGTCATGGTCATATATTTCTGTATTTCATAGAATTTGTAGACCTCAAGTACCCATAATGGGTTTTCCTGTCCGTCTATAACCTTCTGTTCGAGTTCTGTATAAATGGGCCAGGGCATTGGTGTCGGGTTTGCTCCAAGGGTCTGCCAGATGGATTTGTGCAGTGCCGAAGCCATGACCCTGATTTTCAGGCCTTTGATGTCCTCGGGACTCGTGACTGCTTTTCTGGAGTTGGTCAGATTGCGAAAACCGTTTTCAGAGAAGCAGAGCCCCTTGAATCCGGAACTCTCCAGACTGGTGAGAATTTCTGTTCCAAGCGGACCATCGAGGATCTGATCGGCCTGTTGGTGATCTTTGAAAAGAAACGGGTAGTCAATGACCCTGACAATCGGATCGAAGCTGTCGAACGGCCCTGAGGTGATTACTCCCAGTTCGACTGTTCCCATCTGAATCTGCTGGAGGATCTCCGTTTCGTTGCCAAGAGAGGCTGAATGGAAAATTTTCACTTCCAGTTCTCCTGCCGCCCGATCTTCGATCAGTCCCTTGAACTTTTCGGCAACGATGTTCTGGGCTGACCCCGGCTTGGTGACGACCCCAAGTTTGATTGTTTTTGCGGCTTGGGCACCAGTGGCTGCGGTGATCAAGATCAGCAGGCTTGCATATGCTAACAACCGTTTCATGTGGCGGGTCTCCTCTGTTTGGTATTACGACGAAGAATGAAGACGAAGCACTCAAACACTGCATCGAAAAAAGACCAAAGTCAACAGTTAAATTGTTTAATTAACAGTTGAATGTGGGGGTGACTACTCATTTTTCCTCGATGCCCCAGATCCTGTTCTGGTCTTTTCCCACGTACCGATAATGATCCCGGGGGCCTAAAAATGACAGCTCACTCTTTCTGCCCCAGACTTTGCTCTCACCAATGTCCGGATATCTCCGCCAATAGGCCTTAGCCAGGATTTTTTCTTCCTCGGTATTGTCAATTTCAGGAAGTGGACCGAAAATGCGGCCTTCGCGTTTGCCGTGCTGTTCAAAATGGACTCTGGCACCGCGGATGCCGTTGGGACCGTGTTCACCGAAAAATGGATCTTCTCTGATGTCCGGATATCTCATCCAGTAGGCCTCGGCAAGAACAAGCTGAGCTGCAATGTCAGGGGCAGCGTTTCTGAGGTAGAGGTTGGTGGAACGTTTTTCCGCGAGCATATCGGGATGCAGGATTGGTGAGCGAATCAGCCCGTAGCTCCAGATGATAATGCTCAAGCCGAGCATGGTAATGGTAATCCAGATCTTTGTTTTTTCTTCTTTAAGAGACATTGTAATGGTTTGTACTACTCACATGGAAATCAAATGACACTCCAGTCAGCTACTGTTCTGTTCAGTAAAAGACAACCTTTGGTAAGCGGGTAATAATCGGATACAAGGCCAGTGTCATCGAGGCTGCACTCAAAACATCTATTCCGTGTCGCCAATCCGGGTTGAAGCTGTTTCTGTAAAAACCGAGATAAACCAGACCACCGAGAAGTGGCAAAATCGTCCATATTTCGATAATCAGGCCCCGGAAATAAACAGCGGGTCCTATCAGTAGGGCCACAGCAACAAACAGCCAACCCAGATAACAATAGTCGTTAGGTGATTGGCCGGTTCGACTCTCGGTCGATTTAGCATCTGTTGAGAAAAATCGCAGGCCATGCCAGATCAGCCCACCGCCGAAGCTGCCCAGACTGTTGACAAGCATATCACCAAGGCCAAAAGTGCGGGCCGGGTGAATACCCTGCAGAAACTCATCGTGAATTCCAAGAATAGCAGCGAAACAAGCTGAAAAGAACAGCAGCGGCAGTCCCTTAAGAAACCGGGACATGGCATACCTGCCAATGAGGGAAAGGACAAGATATTCAGCAACATGGATACGTTTGACAGGGAATTCCGGATCTGGAACAAACAGTCCGATAACACAGAGCAAAACCCCAAGCGCTATAATGATCTTACTGGCGGGAAGCCGTTTTTTTCTGGTGTTGAGCCAGATAAAAAAGCAGCAGCCAAGAAGAATGATCAGGGCAATTGTGGGGAGATAGATGAAAATATCCTCTCCCCAGGAGGTTGAGAGGTATTTCCAAATGGGAAACATGCTTACATAAATCGGTACCAGAATGAGGCACAGGAGATAACCTGCCACCGCACCAGTCATGTTCAATCTACCCCTGTCATTCATTTTTACAGGATGTATCATTCAGTTGATTCAGCGGTTGTTTCAGTCAAACTATCCTGCATTTGCCGGTTTGACAAGACATCTGATTTTAACGGTTGACCGCTCAGGTCGACAAGAGATTTTGGTTATAATCGGTAACAACACTTGCAGTGCGGCCAAACTGGTAATCGGGACTGGGTATCGCTTGTCATCTGAAACAAATTCTTTTATCATATTAACAGGATAACTCGTTTGCGGGAGAATTATGAATCGTGCTGCCTATCTTACAACCGATTTGGCCATTAAAACCCTGGCCAAAATTCTGAAGGCCTCAAGCAGATTTCACAATGAAGCAAATATCCCTGCTGGGCCGATCATTTTCGTAATCAATCATTTTACCCGGTTGGAAACACTGCTTCTTCCCTATTACCTCTACCACCTGACCAAGAAACGGATCTGGTCGCTGGCCGAAGACGGGCTCTTTCAAGGCCTGCTTAAATCATATTTTGACCGAGTTGGCGTTGTTTCCACCAGAGACCCGCAGCGTGATGAGCTGATAGTCAGGACCCTGATCAGTTCTGAAGCCAACTGGATAATCTTTCCAGAAGGGAGAATGGTAAAAAACAAGAAACTGATTAAAGGCAAAGAGTTTATTGTCGGTGATGATGAAAGTGCCAGATCTCCTCATACCGGTGCCGCCTGGCTTGGTCTTCGTGCTGAAATATTTAGACGGCAACTTTCTGAACTCATAAACAAAAACAAAGAACTGCCGGATCTGCTTTATGAACACCTTGGGCTTGATCCATCCGATAAGATCGATACTGAGAGCGTAAAGCTGGTGCCGATAAACCTTACCTACTACCCGATACGGGCCCGCGACAACTTTTTATCCGATTTTGCCGCCCGCTACGTAGAAAAGCCGAATGAGCGGATGCTCGAAGAGTTGATGGCCGAAAGAACAATGTTTTTAGAGGGAGTTGACATCGATATAAGATTTGGCAGCCCAATCGATACGGCCGATTACATGGATCATACAAAAGTTGCAGAGATGCTCGACAAACAGGTTGATCCAGAATTTGACAGGAGACCGGAACTTTCCGCCTTCATGAAAACATCGTCATACCAGATGATGCGGATCTATATGGATCAGATTTACTCGGCGACCACTATCAATCACGATCATCTTCTCGCATCCCTGCTCAGGCGGAGGTCCTTTAGACCGTTCGATCAGCTTGATCTGGCCAGAAAAACCTATCTTGCGGCAATCGAATTGTCGAAACACCAGGAGGTTAACGACAATCTTCATTATTCACTTAAAGATGATCAAATTCACCTCTTGAGTGATGACCGGCTTGGCAGGGTCAGCAGTTTTGTGGATCTTGGACTGGAGTCTGAATGTTTGCTTGAGGTCGATAATGATAAGCTGAAAAAAAATAAGTCTAACTGGCTGGACGCACCATCACTTCATCAGGCCCGAATAAGCAATCCTTCGGAAGTAATTGCCAATGAAATTGAGCCGCTTAAATCGGTGCAGAAAATTTTAAATAAAGTAAGTTCAAAATCTGACTGGCTGGTACGCTGTCTCATTGCCTGGCGTTTATATTCCCAGGATCAACAGCTTTTTAAACGGGAATACAACAGCGCCATCAGTGACATCGATTTCCGATTTGGCCGGCCATTTCTGTTGCCGGCCCGCTCCCGCAGAGCCGGGGTTGTTCTGCTGCACAGCTATCTGTCGGTTCCTGAGGAGATAAGGGGTTGTGCTGATCTTCTCCGCAAAAACGGATATTGGGTATACGGGGTCAGGCTGCCGGGGCATGGCACGACCTCTGAGGATTTGGCTGGAACCAGATTAGAAGACTGGCGATCGGCGGTCGAACGCGGTTATGCAATTATCAGTGCCCTGTGCAGACAGGTTTTTCTGGTCGGATTCTCAGCAGGCGGAATGATGATGCTTGAATTCGGGTCGCACCTTAAACGATTGTCAGGGGTAGTGGCCATTTGCCCACCGTATGCGCTGCACAATTATTCACGCCGATTCATGCCACCGATGCCTATCTGGAATCGGCTGCTGTCGCGCTGGAAAGGCAACCAGGGTAACCAGGAATTTGTCGAATTTATCCCTGAAAACAGTGATATCAACTATCATCGTAACTCGGTTGCCGGCGTCCATCATGTCGATGAGTTGCTTGACCTTGCCCGGGATCGTCTCCCGCATTTGCTACATCCGGCTCTTGTTATCAGCGCCGATAAAGATCAGGTCATTGGCTCCGATAGCAGCGATAAAGTATATGATAAGATCGGTTCTGAAAACAAAGAGTTGATACGGTTCTCAAGCACCAGACACAATATCATTTATGGCAACAGTTCAACTCAGGCGCCCAGGGCCCGGGAGACTGTCTGCTCGTATATCATCAGTAATACCCAGTAAAGGACAGTTTGATTTGCCTGAAAAACTGGTTAGATAGAAGGTTTTTTAAAAAAATCTGTATGAAGAATTTAAACTTGAAGATAGATTGTCTTCACAAATATTTGTTTTAATATGGACAGGTGGAAGCATAAGGCTGTTATGATGTTACCAATCATCAAAAACAGTTAGACTGACCTGGCGTTCACGAGTTAAGGCGGCCTCCCGGCCAAGGAGATAAAACCTGTCATGATACTGAAATGTCTGATTGCTGCAGTGGTAGTTTTTCTGATGCCCTGCGCGACATTTGCCGAATCAAACCCATGGGCGCGTAAATTGCCTTTTGAGCAGGCGGTAATTAGTTATGAATTAAGCGGTGTGGAAACGGGGCAGGAGATACTTTACATCAGGGATCACGGAAATAAGAGAGCACGCTATCGGACCACCAGTATGACAATGCTTGGTATAACCCAGAAAACCAGCACGGTTGAGATCGCTACCCCTGACTGGATCTACTCATTTGACCTGGAGGAGGGAACGGGCAGTAAATCGATCAACCCACAGAAACTGATGATTGAGGAATACAATAAACTGACCGATGCTGAAAAGAAGAAGGTCAATGACAATGCCGAGAAAATGGCTGGTTCGGTTATGGGAGGCCTGCAGGGAGATATGGAGCAGAATGTGAAGGCAATTTTCGGTTATACATGTGACCGGGTTACCGTTATGGGGTCAACGGTTTATACTATTCATGGTACCGGCATCAGTTTATCTTCCGAATCTGATCTCATGGGAATCAAAATGAAGCGTATCGCTACTTCAATGAAGAAGAAGGGAGCCGATGAGAAATATTTTGAATTTCCTCAGGGAATCGTTCCGCAGCCAAATCCCGAAGCTGATCAGATGGCGCAGATGATGGCTCAGCAATCGATTGCCGCGCTCAAGGATCCTGAGAGTTTCAAGGGCAAAGGTAAGGGAATTATGGGGATGCCGGCAGGAGAACAGCCGGCGATTCCCGAAGAAGATCAGATTCAGATGGAAGAAGCGATGAAGGCCATTAAAGGGCTGCTTGGCAAATAACCAGGGGTAGAAACAATGATACGAATTGCGGCGATACTGATGTTGCTTTTAATCTCTGGCTGTACTTCCTTGCAGACCAGCAGTGATTTTGATTCCCAGATGGATTTATCTTCACTGACAACGTTTAACTGGTTGCATGATGTCGATCAGCCCGCTGAAGATGTACGGTTAAACAATAAGCTTGTTCGAGAAACAGTTCGCGCAGCAGTGGAACAATCGCTCGCCGCCAAAGGATACGAAAAAGTCGATCGGGATCAGGCCGATTTTGTCGTTGCCTGATTTGGTGCTATTGAGCAGAAAATCAAAAAGGAAAATATCGATCATTTTTGCTCTCCTTACGGTTATGGAACCCTTTATCGAGACCCTGTTTTAAACCCCGGGGCTCCGCGAACGATTACAGAATATGAAAAAGGAACGGTGATCATTGATATTCTCGATCCTGATGATCATCAACTACTCTGGCGCGGAACCGGCAGCCGCCAGATTGTCGAGGGGCAGCCCCAGCAAACAGCAGTGAAAAATCTGACCAGAGCGGTGACAAAAATTCTCGAGCCGTTCCCTTCCCGCTGACAGCCTCATACAGGCTGCAGCCGATATAAATGGATTTCTTTTCAATTGCCGTAGTTGCCGTCGGCCTGGCCATGGACGCCTTTGCCGTATCTGTCGCCAGCGGGGTTACCATCAAGGACATAGGGTTGCGTCAGACCCTGACCATTGCCGCCTCGTTTGCCATATTTCAGGCACTGATGCCGATAATCGGCTGGTTTGCCGGACTCAGCTTTCGCAACTATATCGCTGCTTATGATCACTGGATTGCCTTCGGTTTGCTGGCCGGAATCGGTCTCAAGATGATTTACGAGGCCCGTAAACTGGAGGATGACGAGAAAGTTGAACCGGTAATGACCGGAGTGCGTCTGCTGCTGCTCTCCATCGCCACCAGCATAGATGCTCTGGCAGTCGGTTTGAGTTTTTCCATTCTCAACATCACTATTTTAACCCCGGCGCTGATTATCGGTTTCATTACCGGCGGCATGTCACATGCGGGAATTATTTTGGGACGTAAAGTCGGTCATCTCTTCGAAGGAAAAATAGAAATTGTCGGTGGCGTTATCCTCATTCTGATCGGCCTGAAGATCCTTTTCGAACACCTCGTTCATCCGCTGCCCTAAGAGTAGCTGGATAAGGAAAAAGAAGTTGACAGCCCTTGGTTTTCAAGATATATTCCGCTCCTACTTTACGGAAACCGATAGACGTAAAAACAAGTACTTACGGAAAATCGGATTCCGAAATAATTCCGCAATTGCAAATAAAATCAAACTCTTGCGGAATGGTTGAAATCCTCGGTAGCTCAGTTGGTAGAGCAGGTGGCTGTTAACCACCCTGTCGGCGGTTCGAGTCCGTCCCGGGGAGCCAGAATGGACCAAGGGCGTTTTTCTTCGGAGAAACGTCCTTTTTTTGTTGGTGGATGATGTTCTTTTCTGTCAGAATATCAAATGGTTGCCGGTAGTTTGGAATGAGCCGCTTTCTCAATGGTCACATGAATGGCCTGCCTACCAAAGGGTAGAAGGTTTCTGATGAGCTTTGTATGGAGATATCCTGCGTTGCCATCTGCTCATTTCGGCGCGTAGAAACTATAGCAATGTCATTTAACGTAATAGAAACAAAGTCAAGTGTTTTGAAGCAGAATATGGAATTGGTCATCCGCTTCGTGCCTTGATGAACCTGCTCAACAATGTTTTAAAATCACGGCACCATAGTTCCCTTTCCGATCATTTCTATGACTGTATCGTTGATGTTAGGATGATATAGTTTGTCTTTCTCTGACTCATTGATAGATTTCTCCCATGAGAAAAAAGAATCGACGTTTCTAAGCGTATGTTCAGCATTTTTAGGACCACCCTTTTCTGCAATTTCCCTTATACCCTCCATGGCTTCAGGATCAACAGGTGTGTAAAGTGGAATAACCCCCCTATCCTTTGGTGCACTCGAAAACAGTTGAAGATTATTTCGTTCACGTTCACAGTCTTTTTCAAACTTCTCGGGGCTAAAGAAATTAAGACTACCCATGGCTCCCATAGCGTGACGAATGATATGAACACCATATTTCCTAAGAGTATTTCTGCTAAGCTCAGATTCAAGGATCGCTTCACTCGTTAATTCCGAAATGCTTGTACTGCCGCCCGATTGCGCTGAAGGAAACCGGGTAATCCATGTGTTAACCCTTGCCATCGCTGCATTTATTAACGGCTGATGGGAGGAGCTGTAGGAAAGATCTCCTCCGGCCTCAGTAACACCGGGGATCCCACCATGCACACAAAGCACCCCGGGATTAATCGTTTGGGCAACAACCATCATAAAAAGAACCTGTGCATGAATCTGAGTCAATAGTGCTTCAGGACTCCTGGGTCCAGATGCACCTGCAATTGTCAAATCCAAAAGCAACAGGTTGGTTCCATTTCGGACACTTCGTAAAAACGGTGACACCATTGTTCTCATGGGGCTAAAAGATGTGATAAGGGTTGTACCATCCAGCCAATGGTCTTTGCCAACGAGAAACTTCATTTCATCATCAGAAAATCCTTTGATGGATGTCATTTTAAGACCTGAGTACCCTTTTTCCATCAGCTCTGCAGCTTCGAAGGCAGTAATGCTGTTATCTGTCGCAACGGGCAAGCTGAAAATACCGATCACATCCTCATTACGCGTTACAGAGGCCACGATATCTTCAAAGTCCGAACGAGTCGCCTGACACAATTCATTGTCACCGGCTCTCTTTAAAAACGGAGGTGTGGCCCCAGTGCCAAAAGAATTAATTCCTGGATCTCCCAACCAGTTTCTAGGACACTTTTCAAGGCACTTATCAATATAATCTTCTTTAAGTGGGACAAAGACAGCAGCTTCGTTGTTAAAATCAATGGCATCCGCTTCCATCAAAATTGACACCAACTCCTCACTGCCAACAATATTAATACCTATTTCGGAGAGAACTTTTTTGCCATTATCATGGATTCGCTGATACATTTCCTTTTCCGCAATAAGGGCATCCATATTCTCAAGGCGAAAGCTGACAACCTCAATGATATTGTCTGGGACATCATTCTGATTGAGATCTTCATAAATTATCTTGGCTTCCCTGAAATCAAATTCATTTTCCAGTTCCAATGCCCTGTTCAGGCTTTCCAGTGCTCTCTCACTCATGCCCAAGGCCTCTTTTTGAATTTTCGCCCTTTTGACGGTTTGTTTTAACAATAACCTCAAAAGGCGCGAAATTTAATGTGCCCTTATATGGGTAGGCTTATGCCCAAAGTCTAGGTTGTTCCTTTTGATTTTTTATCTGCTACCATTCTGCATACTGATCTTTCCCCATTCAGGTGGACACTCAGTTAAGCCGCACTTTTCATCTTTTCCCATTCCGCCTCATATGAGGCGGGAGATTTGTATCCAATCGTAGAATGTCTTCGTCTGCGGTTGT
>Ga0056106_100057_pt1 | contig 20621 bp, 30 predicted proteins | sample WorMetcrassitun1_FD_77012 | JGI IMG/M metagenome (GOLD analysis project Ga0056106, IMG submission 77012) | Marine gutless worms symbiont microbial communities from Max Planck institute for Marine Microbiology, Germany - Olavius crassitunicatus.1 ... | reverse complement strand
TATGTTCTTATACATAAATGAATCTTTCTAACGACCAAGCCAAGCTGCAGTGAAGCCGTCCGTATTGGGCTTCTTGTTATGTGCCGTTCTTTGATTCACTAATTCCACGTTGTATTCTTTCATGAAGGCTCAAATAAAATTTGAGCCAGTGCTGATGTAAAATCAATGATCCTGCCTGCGTCATTCGCCAATGGCAATGACACATCTTCATCTGAACGTCTCTGATCGTTAGCATCAAGGCAAACATCGTGCGTCCATTTAGCCATGTCAGAAGTAATTAGATGGTCTTCTGCAGCTTTCTCAATTTGTTCATATAAGCCCCTTCCTTATATCCTTTTATTTTCAACGTAGCATCTACTGCGTCGGCAACTAACATTACAGCTTCTGCTGATGCATGGCGGCTGTTATTAGCTTGATCCAAGTGCTCGCAAGCTCTTTCAGGAATCGCTTCGTCGACTCCTCATGTACTTGGGAAGATTTGTTTCGCCGCTAGCCCTTGTTTTTCTGCCCAAGCAATAATGACCACCTCACATCGTTGGCACACGTATATGTACCAGTAACGACCGTTATCACCGTTCTGGCTATTGGTCTCGAATTTATTCTTTACAGTTACATTGGGGCTATCCACATTGCAATGATGGCATCGCCCAATGATTAGCTGATCTTTTAAGTAAGGCATTGTTGTATCTTTTTTGGTTTAGGCGCATAACAGTCCTGGTTATGACATGGGGACTTGACTAATTAGGACAGCTGATTAGAAACTAAATTGAGGCTCAAGGCTTCATAGCGCCAAATGTCTCTGTAATCTACCGAAGCGCAGACAAAGCAATAATTGTTAGGCGCTCAGTCATTGGTAGGCCAGATAATCTTTACGAAAGAAGTGATTGCCATGCTGCAATTGAGGATGACAAAGCGTACATCAGATTCACGGATCGCGCGATATCGATGCAGCGTCTGATCGCCCAACAGATCCAAAAGTGAATCCGATTTGGCACAAGTACTTAGAAAAAAACTATAATGTTCTTGCTCAACTATTTGCCGGATATGGATATGATATTCCTGATCAACCAGATAATTTTGAAAAAGAGATAACAGAAAAGATCGTGGTATCAATCGAACTCAAAGATTTCAAACATCACGAACAACTCTTCTGTAGCAACCGACTTCTAAAACACGATGTAGGGTTTCATCGGAAAGAACTACCAAAATAGGCGAGGCGTATCGTTGAGTATATTAGGGGTATGGCCACGCAGAGCAATCTCCAGTATTTGGCTTACATGTTCCGCAGTAGCTGTCGTTGTTTTCGTAAATCTATATCTCAGCGTAACTCTAGAAGAGTTACATTTGTTCTAGAGGTCTGGGTCGATCATCGTGGTGCTTGGTATTTTGATTACGGCGCGCCGAGTAATCCGTCTCGGCAAAGAGCATACGAATGAGGATTGGAACAATCCAGACAAAACTCCGGAGTGACGAAGAGCGCTTCTCGATCAAAGGCACAATACATTACCGGACCACTCATAGCCTTATTTGGCGCGATTATTTGGGGACAAGGAGAACTAATCATTGAATATTTTGACCTTGTGTAAGAATCAGTACATATCTAACTATCGGCTCCAGGCGACGCCGTGAAACATTGACGGCACTCCGCGGTAGGGGTATAATAGCGGCGCGCCTAAGCCTGGGGGTTATGTGTTTCCATTCTGACTTAGTGCCACTTAAACAGGTACAACTATGAGCAAGTATAGTGAAGCCGCGATCCTAGCAGCTCGGCTCTTAAAAGAAGAGACCACTTCTGATCCTCATGATGTTTGGACTCAAGTAACCAAAAAAGTATTTCCTACAAGCGTTGATATGCAGAACAAGGGTTGCCTGAAAGGCGCATTTCTTGGTCTATGTAACGATGGTCTGGTTGATGGTGTGTCTCCAGGAAATTACTCAAATCCAGCCAAAAATGGGAAATACATTATCGAAATAATAAATATCCCGAGAAAGAATCGTTTTTTATCGTCACAGCCGAACTTACTCTGGAAAAAGTTGCAGGTAACGCGAAATCAGAAAATCATCAGATAGATGTTGTTGTTAGATTGCGGGAGGTTAATTGCATAAGCACATAACAACATTCAACGGAGAACTTTTTCGATCGGATTTATTAGACCCATAACATAGGAAATGCTCATCAGGCTACGAACTGCGATCGTTATTTATGCTGATCAATAACACTGGGTCAATTAAGCTCGCAAAAGCAAGAATAATCAGTTTCTTCACTTGATACAAAGAGAATAATAAAAACGATGATCACAGGCGAACTCAAATCTAAAGTCGATCGCATCTGGGGCACGATGTGGTCCGGTGGTATTTCTAACCCACTATCCGTTATTGAGCAGCTCACCTACTTGCTCTTCATCAAGCGCCTGGACGAGTTACATACTTTCCAAGGAGATCAAGACGGCTCGCACCAAGAAGCCCACCGAGGAATCGATCTTCACTGCCGGTCAGGACAAGCTCCGCTGGTCGCGCTTTAAGGAGCTCGCCCCCGAGCAGATGTTCTAGGCAGTGCGTGACGACGTGTTTCTCTTCATAAAATTGCTCGACGACATCGATATGGCCGACAGTGACATCAAAGGCGACCTCTACGAGTGCATGCTCGGCAAGATCGCCATCGCCGAGCAGAACAGCCAGTTTCGCACCACACGCCACATCATCAAGCTGATGGTGGGCATGATCGTGCCCACGCCCAAGGACGTGATCTGTGATCCGTCCTGCAGTACGACGGGATTCCTTATCGCCATCTCAGAGCGCCTCATCAAGCACCACAGCGACACAATCTACAAGAGCGACGAAGCCCGTCGTCGCTTCAACGACCGCACCTTTCACGGCTACGACTTCGACAACACCGTGTTGTGCATCGGCAGCATGAACATGCTGCTGCACGGAGTGGAGAACCCAGGCATGCGCTACAAGAACTCACTGGCCAAGGCCGACGACGATGCGGAGAAGTACTCCCTCATTCTCGCCAACCCGCCCTTCATCGGCAGCCTCGACTACGAATTCACTGCCAATGACCTGCAGCAGATCATCAAGACCAGGAAGACAGAACTGCTCTTCCTTACACTTTTCCTGCACCTGCTACAGACCGGCGGCTGCGCCGCCGTCATTGTGTTAGACGGCGTGCTTTTCGGATCGAGTAAGGCGCCCCACAAGACCCTGCGCAAGATCCTGGTCGAGGAGCAGAAGCGCGACGTCGAGAGCGAACGTGCGAGAGTGGATCAAAGCTTCCTCGTGCCCAAGACTGAGATCGCGGACAATGATTACGATCCCTCTATCAACCACTATAAGGAAGTGGAGTACGAAGCGGCGGAGTACGACCCGCCGAAGGTGATCCTGGAACGGCTGGCGGAGCTGGAGGAGGAGATCGCGAAGGGGCGTGAGGAGTTGGATGTGATGCTGGGATGAAGACGGTCCCTCTTCAGCCGATCTGTGAAACCAAGATCGGCAAAACTCCATTGCGGGCAGTTTCTGAGTATTGGGGCGGGGAGCTTGCCGTGGGTCACCATCAGTGTCTTTGCGAAAGGTCGAATCGTCACGAAGACCAAAGAGGTGATTACAAAAGTCGGTACAGAGTGGAGCGGATCGAAACTGATTCCGCGGGGAACACTTCTCTTGAGCTTCAAGCTCTCGCTGGGGAAGAGGACTTTTGCAGATTGCGATCTGTTCACAAACGAAGCAATTATTGCCCTTTAAATTCTTGACCAAGACGTGACTGATCGTGATTATCTGTACTGGGCACTTGGCCCGATCGACTACGATCGTCTCGTAGGTCGAGCAGCAAAGAGCAAGACACTTTTAACAAGGCGAAGCTGAAGATCCTCCAAGTTCCACTCTCGCCTCTCGTAGAGCAGAAGCGAATTGCGGGGATTATGGATGCGGCGGATGTCTTGCGAGTCAAGCGCCGCGAGTCACTCGCTCGGCTCGACACCCTACTCCAATCCGCCTTCCTCGACATATTCGGCGAAAGCGACACGTTTGATTCGAAGCAAGCGGAAGAATCTCACTTCTGAGGAAAGGTGCTCGCTTGCCAGCTGACCATTTGGATCAAACCTGACGTCGAAATACTATGTCGACGATGTAGTGCTAGTGCTTCTGGGCTTAAATGTTAGTGGCGGCGAGCTAGCTCTAGATGACTGCAAGTATGTTTCAGAAGCGAAAGCAGAAGAGCTAAAAAGGGGTGCCGTAGGGCCAAACGACATAGTGATCATGGCTGTCGGATCGTCTGGGCAGGCGTTCTTGATTCCTGAAGGCTTTCCGCGTGCTGTGCTGTCTCAGAACTTCAGCAAGATCTCGCCAGATCAACGGAAGGTTCATCCTGTTTGTCTCGAACTGGCATTAAACAGTCGCATTGTTCAGCGCCAGTTTTTTAAGAATATAACAGGCACAGTTCGCACTTTTCTGAGTTTGACAAAAATCAAGAAGGTGTATGTGCCGGCTCCACCTCTAAATCTACAGCGCCGCTTCGTCGCCATCGCCGAGAAACAAAAAACCACCTATCGCTCTCATCTGGCCGAATTTGACAGCCTGTTCGTCGCCCTGCAATCCCGAGCGCTCTAAGCCCGATGGAAATCTTCACAAACTTCGTGTTTCTGAAGCAGGAATTCCCGTACGTGGCGATGTGCGGCAACAAGACACAAAAATCCGCGTCGGAGAAGGCACTCGACATCATACTGGAGCTTTCGCATGTCCTCTACTTGGTGGTGGCCGCACATACCTTCGGAAGGGGGCGGAGAGCTTGCAAGGGGAAGGTCTTCGACGAATCCCTCGTCCCGAAGGTGAGAATGGAAGCCACGCCGGCGGCCAGCGTAAAGGAGCTGGAGACTCTGAAAGCCAATCTGGACGAAATAGAAGAGACCAAGCAAGAGGTCGAGGTAGAACTGGCAAAACTTCGCGAGCAGCTTGAGAAAATCAAGGCAGAAAATGAGACCGCTCCTGACGTCCGCGATTGGAATGAGGAAAAGACTCGCAAGCTCATCATCGATCTCGCCATGCAGCGCGCTGGCTGGCCGCTCGATCAGAAACAGGACCGAGAATACGGGGCCTCTGACATGCCCAACAAGAAAGGCATTGGCTACGCCGATTATGCCCTGTGGGGCGACGATGGTAAATCACTGGCGGTGGTGGAGGCGAAAAAGACCACCGTCGATCCGGAGATGTGACAACAACAGGCGAAGCTCTACGCCGATTGCCTGGAGGCCATGCACGGCCTAGCGCCCAGTCATCTTTTACACCAGCGGATACAAGACCCACATTTGGGACAACACCGCCTATCCTTCGCGTACCGTCGTCGGATTCTACAAGAGGGATGAGCTGGCCTCCTTGATCAGCCGCAGAGCTGCACGCAAGTCCCTGCAGGCGACTCTGCTAAACAAAAAATTGTCGAATGCTACTATGCACATCGCGCCATTGTGAGCATTGGGGAAGAACTTAAGAAGCAGAAGCGTAAGGTGTTTCTGGTAATGGCTGCCGACACACAGACAAGACCCGCGCGGCAATCGTGCTGGCCGACCTCTTGCAGCTGGCGGGCTGGATTAAACAAGCGTTCTTCCTGGTCGATCGCGTGTCGCTCGTGAATCAGACATTTAAAACGTATCTTCCGAAGTCGAGTCCGGTGAACCCGGTGACCGAGAAGGACAAAACTGATCGTGTATACGTGTGCACCTACCCAATGATGATGGGGCTGATCGATGAGACGAAGGGCAACGGGGCACGCTTCAGCATTGGGCGTTTTGATCTTATTATCATCGATGAGGCGCATCTCTCGGTCTACCAGAAGTACGGCGCAATCTTCCGTTGCTTCAATTCGCTGCTCGTCGGCCTGAAGCCTGGCGTGCCGACCGATGCCTACGAGCTGGAGACCGTTGTGACAGATGGCTTTCTCGTGTCACCGCGCGTGCAGTAGGTAAATCTGAAGTTCACGTGCGATGGTATCGACTACGACTCGCTCAGCGAAAAGGAGAAGGAACAGTGGAAGAGTCTCGACTGGGGGCCGATGATGTGGAGCCGGGGATTCCCCTCCCCGGCGAATATGGTCAACGCCTCCGCCATCAACAGCTGGCTCTTTAACGAGGGCACCGTCGATAATGCGCTCCAGCATCTGATGTAGCATGGACACAAGGTTGACGGCGGCGAAACCACCGGACCGGCCGGCCAAAACAATCCTCTTCGTGCGCAACCACGAGTACGCGAAGTTCATAGATGAGCTGCTCAATCATCACTACCTGCAGTACAAGGGTCACTTTGCACGGATCATCGACCATTACGCGAAGTACCCCCAGAGCTTGCTCGACGACTTCTCGAAGAAGGGTAATGCTTGGCACCGGTATCGGCTGCCCGAGGTGATGAACCCGGTCTTCTTCAAGCCGGTCTACTCGAAAATCAAGTTCTGGCAGATGATCAGACGCGGCACGTGGCTGTACCCGGAACTGTTTGGGCCTGAAAATGACAAGCAGGATTTCCGTGTCTTCGACTTCTTCCGTGAAAATCAGCAGGGCATTGAGAGTGGTAGTGAGATACCACTTAGTACGCGACTATTTCGTTATCGCGTTCAGTTATTGAGTCACGTTCAAGCAGTGCCTGAGTTAGGCCACGATAACGTATTAACCGGATCGCTCACCGAGGAACTTCATGGCGAACTGACAGCGATGAATCAGGATAATTTTATTGTGCGCATGCACCAGTGGGCAGTGTCGTATTTTCAGAACCGAGAAGTCTAGGGGCATCTATTCGACAGCGATCTTGAACGATTGCAAAAGGAAATAGCCGGGTTGCCCAGCGAGGTCGAGACGGATGACATCGAATCACGCATGTTCAATGTAACCGTATTACGCATGCAGCTTGCGCTGGCCCAGGACAGCATGAACCTTTTTGAACCTCAAAGACAGCGGCTCATAAAGATCGTCATGCTACTGAAAGAGAAGAGCACTATCCCCGTGGTAAAAGTCCAGCTCGAATACCTGGCCTCTATGCAGGAAAGTGGTTTTTGGAAGGGGATCAATCTGAACGGTCTCGAGGAGTTACGCCTACGCAGACTAGTGTCCTTTTTCGACAAGAAAAAGCGCAAGGTCGTCTACACAGACTTTAAGGACGAAGTCATGAGAGTACGAGATGGAGATGTCATCAACATGCCTAAAATGACAGGTGCGCAGTACGGGAAAAAGATCAAAGACTACCTGCGAAATCACCTAGACTATCCTGTTATTCGTCGCCTTCGCAGCAACCTGCCGTTCACGGCAACCGATTTGCAGGGACTGGAGAAGACATTATCCGAGATCGGCGAAAAAGATGGTCCGCTATTGCTAACAGGGCTCCTCGCGAAGACAGAAGCACCTTCTCTCACACATTTCGTTCGCGCGATGTTGGGATGGATAGAGCAGCTGTACAGGAAGCATTCTCTGAGTTCCTCACTGACCAAAGCCTCACACCGTCACGGATTCGGTTTGTAGAGATGATTATTGGCCAGCTTACGGCTCGAGGTGTTATGGAAGCATCTGCACTTTATGAATCGCCGTTTAGTAATCTGCACGCCGGCGGTCCAGAGGTGTTGTTTGCGGGTAAAAAGAATGTGATCGAAGGCACCTTCTGCCAATTAGAAACGTTGAACTCTGATTTAACGATAAAGACTGGTTGATTTGGTCTAACTCAAGTTTCCGAAATTAAAACAAATAAATATAGTGTAAATGCTTGCAAAAATGCACCACATTCAGCAATAAGCGACAAATACTGAACTTTGTTGATTAAATGAAATTACTATTGGTGGTTATTGCGTTGATTTGTCAAAGGGAAACGCTTAATCCCAAGGTTGTTCTGAATGACATTAGAAAGCCGCCGGGGTTTTAATCATAAAATGAATAATTATTTGATATCCACTAAAATTACACTTTTTTAATCAGTATCCTTGCTTGGGTAACAACTTGAAATTTCCACCATTCAATATTGATCGGGAAATTAGTGGATTCTATCTCGATAGTCTGCTTCAAGAAATTGGCAAGCGCGCTTACAAGTTGTTAGGCGACTATGGTGAAGACAAGAATTTAATTTTAGCAATTTTCGATACCATACATGAAGCTATCACTAGCTGGCATGAAGCACAGAGCAAGATAAAAGACAATATTGATACAGACTCAGAATTAATTGATATCAGTTATTCTGATAGTTATATTTTGCATAACTCTATTCAGAAAGGAATATTGAATCTAGACGCATAGGAGCAGAACTCCTACCGCAGTATGTATTTGCCTCGCTTGCCATATTGCGTGTGTATCAATCAAAGCAATATTTCGGAAGTATTGACGGCGCAAATGGACTCATGGTTTTGGAGAAGGAAAGTGGATTAAGTTTGGATGAAGAGATGGAAATTACTGTAATCGAATCAGAGTATGACGAGATAATCACAACCATTAAGGATTAAGCAGACACATTATTATCAGAGCTAAATCAGGTATGGAGCCTCGGTGCTTGACACGCCGTACGAGCCATGGAAGCTATCATGATTGCCGAAGAAGGTCAGATCGATAAAGATAAATGAGAGATTGTAAAAGCTAACATTATTAATCGAAAAGCAGACGAGATTATTCCAGAGCGAAATAGAGAAAATGCCAAAAATAGTAAAGCTGGCCATTTTTTATTAAAACTAAGAGCTAAGCAATTATATCTGAATAACTCTTATACTAACCATCACCAAGCATCTTCAATAATATTTCCTAAAATACAGCAATATGCAAACAAATTAGATATAAAACTACTCGTAGATCATTCAGGTGAAGATACTGTGTATAGATGATTGCTTGCTATCGACAAACTTACGATTGAAAATTCTTAATCAAACTTAGTTCCCCACTTCAATGGCGGTCTGCACCAGTGTCTGAAATGGTCCATCAAACAAATCATGGATGATCAGTCCAGTGTGGTCAAAATTTTTCATGCACGAGGGGGTGAGAAAGAAATGCGGATCATTGCCGAGGCCTCCGTGGACGGTATTCGTTTCTTTCAAAATAGTCGCATAGTTAAAATCAAAATAAGGACATATAAATGAGTAAACGACGTAAAGCATTTATGCGAAATAAAACAGTAAGTGACTATAAGTTTATCACCCTGGAAGCCGAGGTACTGGAATCTCTCGCTTATCAAGATCTCAAATCCCATGCGAAAGTATTGTTACAAGAATTTCTGATCATTCATCGCCCAGATTCGCAATGGTTACCTTAATCTACTCATTAGAAGAGCAGCTGAGCGTCTTAATGTCGCACAAAATACTGCTCGTAAAGCCTTTGACGATCTCATTGAGCATGGCTTTATCAAACTCACTCGCGGCAGTCTCTGGAATCAAAGAATTGCCAGAGAATGGGCGTTCACTTTTCTTCTCCGCAATGGTCGTGAGCCGACCGATGAATGGCAATACTGGACACCGAACAAACCTGTTGAGGATATACCCAGAAAAATAATTCAGCATCAAAAACTGATGCAGTTTGACGATCCAGGCGTGATACCAATTAACATGGTTTAAGCATTTCAATCACTTGTGAAACTCCAAATTCGATCTGTTGCCTCAAAAATTGCGTTTCCTACAGGTTACCATAGAAATGGTTCTCTGAATTGGTCCTAGCGACCACGGGATCTATCGCAGAAAAGATTTCGGTCGAATATTATCGACTGTCATTCCGATCCACTTCGATTATGAATATCGTACCACGCTTCATTTGGCTCAAGTACGCACCAGGTTACCTCGGAATGGATAAAAACCGTTTTAATCAGGAAGTACGACTGTATCTCACCGAGATCCACATAGGCCGGCAGGGGGGGCGGTGGATCGCCTTTAATTGACTTGATCTGGATACCTTTGCAGAGCAATATAAGGCCTGTAACGGACGTCCTGGTTTAGCTGTAGGAGACAAACCATGGCGCTCTACAAAAACAAAGTCTGGTGGACACGTTTTACTGCACCAAACTGGCGGCGAATACGACGTTCTACTTGGACTAAAAACAAACAGGAAGTACAGAAGTACGCGAATACGTTCAAGGCAGAGCTCTGGTGACGATACCAACTAAAGTAGAAACCACGACACACCTGGCAGGAAACCACGGATAAACGGACTCATGATATGGACATCGCCAAACTGAAATAGTTGGATCCGCCACTTCGTGATCGTTATCCGGATGATATTGATAGGGAGATGGTTGAATCCATTGCCCAATTCAAAGAAGACGATGGTGTTGCATCAGCAACGGTAAACCGGTATCTGACAGTCATAAAAACCATCCTTCGGGTTGCATGGCAGGAATGGGACTGGATGGATAAAGTGTCGAAGATCCGCATGCGCAAGGAGTCCGGGAAGCGGACCCGCTTTTTATGCCTGGTTGATGCTGAGCGTTTGTTTCAGGAGTTGCCGTCACATTTAGCTGACATGACTCGATTTGCAGTGGCCACAGGCTTGAGGATGATCAACATCGTCAAGCCCAAATGAGCTCAGGTGGATATGCAGCAGCAGATGGTTATGGTCCCAGGCGAGGTGTGAGTCCAAGTCCGGTTACGCGATCGGTGTACCGCTAAATCAGAGAAGCGAGACAAGTACTCACAGATCAGATAGGAAAACACTAGCACTACGTGTTTACCTATCGTGGCGACCCAGTGCTCAGGGCCGGGTAACCCCCCCCCATTGCCTGGTACAACGCCTGTCGACTGACAGGCGTTGAGGGCTTTCGCTTCCATGGCTTACGGCATACCTGGGCCTCGTGGCATTTACAAAACGGCACGCCGCTGTCAAGTGATACAGGAAATGGATGACCGAAGGAGTCCTGCAATGGTGCAACGTTATACCCGTTTAACCGCGGGACATTTAGCGCCTTATGCAGAGAGCATCGCAGCTGATACAACGCTGGCATGGGCACCAAGCAAAGCAGTAGAAGGGATCGGCTAAGTTATTGATAGATATGGTGGCCGAGGTAAGAATTGAACTTACGACACAGGGATTTTCAGTCCCCTGCTCTACCGACTGAGCTACCCGGCCACGTTGAAATAAAAAAAGAGTACGTACTAATTAAAGCGATCTGAAAGGCATTCGTCAAGTGAGACTACTTATCTGGAGAGACATACCCCTTTGGAACGGCCGATCCTTCGCCAAAAAAGAACTTGTCCATTTCTCCTTCAAGAAATTTCCGTGCTTCTGGCTCCATCGGTGTCAGCCGATACTCGTTGATTAACATTGTTTGATGCTGAAGCCACATTTGCCAGGCCTGCTGGGATACATTCTCATATATTTGTTTTCCCAGTTTTCCAGGGTAGGGAAGAGTAACTAAACCATTTGCTTCTTTCCCTAGTTTAACGCATTGTACTAACCGAGCCATTTAATCCTCCAAAGGCAATTTATACATACTGTTCACCAACTTCTGAATGATAGCTGCCATACCAAGCGGTTTTTCATTGTTTGTCATATTATACCAGTACAAATCAGCATCTTCTTTAATTCCATCAGCAATATTACCCAATTTCATCTTGACCGGTTTAATTTCTAGATGAAAATGACCGAGAGTGTGCCTCAGCCCTTTGCCATATTCAAGATTATGTACGTCAAAGCCATACTTGTTCTTTACCCATATCGAAATATCAGAATCTACTGGACATTCAGGAAAGCCCCACAGCCCTCCATAGATCCCAGCCGGAGGCCGTCTATGAAGCATTATTTCTCTCACTTGATTTTCAATTACAGCAAATTGTGTTTGTCGGACTGGTAATTTCTTTCTTGATTTTTTCTCTGGAAACTGCCGTTGTCGGCCATTTTGTTTGACAATGTAATCGGTACTCACTGGACAGAGCTGGCATGAGGGTGAAGTTCTCCGGCAAACCAAGGCACCAAGATCCATAATTGCTTGTGTATACTCCGCGGTACCGGTTGCGGGAGTGTATTCTTCTGCTAGTTTCCATAGCTGCTTTTCTACCTTCTTTTCTCCAGATCAGCCAGCTAGCACCTTATAACGACACAATATCCTTTTTACGTTATCGTCAAGAATTGGATGGGACTGACCCATGCTAAGAGAAAGGATCGCTCCTGCTGTTGAACGTCCAATCCACGGTAGGGCCATGAGTTCCTCAATTTTGTCTGGTATAATGTCGTCCATATCTTCTGAAATAGTTTTTGCTGCCTTATGAAGGTTTCTCGCACGCGAGCAGTATCTCAAACCAGGACACAAATACAGGACCTCATCAACATCAGCTTTTGCAAGGCAGTCAATGCCTGGAAATCGTTGAAAATAAAGAATAACAGCTGACACCAGGGTCTGTTGCAACATAATTTCTGAGATCCAAACCCGATAAGGGAAGACATTTAATTGCCAGGGTAATTCGTGCCTACCGGATTGCTGGTGCCAACGTACCAAGCGCCTGGAAAAACTGTACACCATCGAGATACTCTATATTATCCTGGTCTGCAATCTACAAAGTCCTCACTCCAGGAATTGTGTGTACAATGCCAGTCTATTGATCAAATATTCTTCTCAGTATTTTTTTAGCAGCATCTTCCATTGGATCTGTTGGTGACTGTCCTTCGGTCTTGATTCCATCTGCCTTCGTCGCGCCAGGAATGCCAGTTGGTATATTACCGAGAAGACTCTTGATATCACCGGTACCTGTGTCACCAACAACCCCAAGAATATCCACCTGTACTTTTGGATCAGCCAGATTACCTCTAACGTTAACCAGAATAGTAAGCCCGCTTAACTCCACCAACTGTTTACCACTTTGTCTCCTTGAGATTGCGATGACAGTAGCCTTTGCCCTATAGTCAACTTGTTCCCCGAACGAATCAGCCAGTACCGTTACCCGTTACCCGTTACCCGTTATCCGTTACCCGTTACCCGTATTCCGTGGATCTGTGCAGACAGGTCATCTAGTCGCACCATTCCCTTTTCAGCAACAGGATTTCCTGATATTTCTGAAAAATCAGTCTTCTCTTTATCACTTACTTTAAAAGAGCCTGCTTTCCTCAAGTTAAACTCTATTATCACCTCGTTTTTGAAGCTAAAACTCATTGAGCCATTCACACTCTTTTTAATTTGATCTGAATCCCTTCCTGCAGCGATTAAAGCCGCGCTAAAATCTCCCTGACCGCGCATTTTGCATCACCTGTCACATCGTTTAATAAAGGTTCTGCTTGCACTTCTTTCAACGAGGTATTGATAGTCAGGCGCGGCAACTTACCACTTGCATTAATTGTCACATTGCCAGCGTATTTTCCTTGATATAAGTTTGCTGTAACGGACTTCAATTTAACCACCCCATTCTTGCCGTCAAGTTTCAAGGAAACATCCGACATCTTGGCATTGGAAACAGTTAACTTACCAATTTTGAACTCCCCATTAGTGTTGAGTGTTTTCAACGTTTCAACTGGTGACTGTGTTGGAAGTAACTTTTTTGAATTTTTTGCGTTTTTTGTTGCTTGCCTTCTGGAGTGGGCGGGAGGTATCGATCCAGATTAATCTGATCAATTTCTAGATTAAAATCTAGAACAGAATTTTTAAAACTACTGACAGCCAGCCCTTCAATGTACTATTATCAGGTACCAGCTGTAACTTATCAAAGCTGACATTATTTGCTGAATCTGCCAGGCCTGTTTTGAACGAGACCTTACTCATGACTTTCTTATCAGCAGTCTTCGGAGCTTCCATGGCAAGTTATTACATAAGCTTTCGCAAATTAAAGGGCTTTACGTTTATATTTCCCTGAAACTTCGGTACCTGTATTATCTTATTGGCATTTATATTTCCGCTTACATTCAGATCCAGGCCCCCAACCAAAAAATTGTTTAAATTAAGTGTTTCTGCCTCAAGATTAGCCTGGGTGACCGCACTAACGCCTAACGCAACGGGAGAATTCGGGATCTGATCACCAGCCAGGTTAGCAGTGAACGACATGGACTTAAACTCAATACTGCTATACTAGTCCCTTTGATGCTGGTTTCTAATTTGAACGATTTCAAAACTTCTGACGCAGTACCATGATTAAGTGCAGCAAGTACCTTTGCCAAGTTTTCCCCTCGACAAGCAATTTGCCATCTACATTGCCGTTCTCACTTTGCATATTCCTGACGCTTAGATTTCCAGAAATATTAACTCCTAGCGCGGAAAGGGAAAGCTCAGAAACATCGATATCACCACTCTTGAGATCAGCATCGAGTTTTGTTGTAACTAAGAAAGCCTTTTGTTCCGCTGAAATGTTGGCAAGTTGACTCCCGTAAATTTTCAGCACCGGATCATCTCCTCCCTGAAACTGCCCGACGACTTGAAGCAACATTGGCAAATCTGGCCCCCTCGCATCAATTGCTGCCTAATAATCTGGTGTTGCAGACTGGATATTTCGACCCTTAACCTGACCATTAATATTTGTTTCTAGTAAACCTACAGAGAAGCGAGAAACATCCGCATCACCTCTCTCCATATCGGCATTCAAACTCGCCTTTAGGTCAACCTTCTATTGTCTAATGCAGCCATTTGTGTAACGAGGGATTCTATCTCTGCCACTTTAAATAACGAAGGCTCATCCTTGGGCCCCACTACGTCGAGTTCTGCCCTGACTTCGGGAGCAGAACTCTGGATCTTGCTGGCACGGCCAGACCATTGATTTGCGTACTCAGTCCAGCCATCGGTAAACCAGCGATCGTCGTCGTATCTTTAGCCAAACCCAATTCAATACTAGTCGACAAGACCAGCTTCGTTTGTCACTCTGGAATATTGCTACTAGCTATATTGAACTCCAAAGCTAAAGACCGGATACTGATACGTTGATTGTCCAGATCGCAGGAAATGGTTCCATCCAGGTTAAAATTCCCAGTCACCTCAGGCTTGCGCGACTCAACATTCATTGCGATAGACAACTCAATGAGTTCGCTGTAAATCAATTCTTCCGTATTGATATTCGCATTGGAAACTTTGTAATAGGCGCCCGCAGCTTGATCGTTTATAGTTAACGAAGTGTCATTGATATCGATACCCCCAGGATCAAAACAGCAAGAGATAGCGGTTCTTGCTGTCGTTTTTCCTGCCCACCCAGGTCTTCCCAGTTGTTATCCCCTTGCTGGTTTTTTTGCCAGATTAATGACTGCACCGTGGATCTGGACGGTGTCCGCCTCATAACGTTCACTGAGGATTGGTATTAGCTTCCCCGCGTACGAATGTAATCAAGATGAAGAAAAGGCTCCTCACCAAAACCCTGGACATTTCCAATGGTAACGTTATTGGTTTCCAGCCCAAGTCACGGATAGAAAGTTACATTAATATCATCATCCAGTAATAAGGCCAGGTCTGTTTCGTCCTGTACTTTGCTGACGATCCAGTCCTTATAGTCATTTGGATCCACTGTTGCTAAAGAGATTACAGCAACAATACACAGGACTGTTATTCTAAGTAGAACTTTGAACAAGGTTCTCATGTTAATTTTTTCCTACATTACTTGAGATTTCAGAAAATCACGTGCTCGTTGAACCGAATAACGAATCTGTATCGGAGCCGTACCACCTACATGATCTCTGGCATTAATTGAGCCCTGAAGTTCCAGATATTGTTTAATATCATCATTGATATCCTTACTAAATTGACGCAATTCTTCAAGGCTTAATTCAGGGAGATCCTTGTCATTTTGGATAGCGTATTGAACGACATTACCAACAACAGCATGAGCATCTCTAAAGGGTAGCCCGGCACGAACTAAATAATCAGCGAGATCGGTCGCCGTGGCATATCCTTTCATGGCAGCGTGGGCCATAACATCTGCGTTAATTTGAATTGTTGGGATCAACCGCTCATAGGCATGTAAACAGGTACGTACTGTATCAACAGCATCAAAAAGTGTTTCCTTATCTTCCTGGTTATCGCGGTTATAGGCCAGCGGCTGCGCCTTCATTAGAGTTAACAATGCCATCAAATCACCATAAACCCTGCCAGCTTTACCGCGCACCAATTCCGGTATATCCGGATTCTTCTTCTGCGGCATAATTGAAGATCCGGTGCAAAAGGCATCACCAAGCTCGATGAAGCCAAATTGTTGCGACATCCACAGCACAAGTTCTTCAGAAAAACGGGAAAGATGCATCATGATAATCGCGGCTGTAGAACTAAATTCGATTGCATAATCACGATCCCCAACAGCGTCGAGAGAATTCTGAGTTATTTTTTCAAAACCCAGGAATTTCGCTGTAAACGACCTGTCAATTGGATAGCTGGTGCCTGCAAGTGCCGCCGATCCAAGCGGCATCACGTTAATCCTGATCCGGCAATCCATTAATCGCTGATAGTCTCTCTGTAACATCTCGTACCAAGCCAGCATATGATGACCAAAGGTAATGGGCTGCGCAATTTGCATATGCGTAAACCCAGGCATCAAGGTCTCTGCTTCCCGCTCGGCTACATCAAGCACGGTAGACATAACTTCGATGAGTTGACGCGCAATCGCATCTACTTCATCACGCATATACAAACGCAGATCGGTAGTAACCTGATCATTTCGAGAACGCCCAGTGTGTAATTTCTTCCCAACATCTCCTATTCGTGCAACAAGTGCAGATTCAATATTCATGTGCACATCTTCCAACTGTCGTTGCCAAACGAATTCACCTGAATCTATTTCTGCTTCAATGGCCTCCAGACCTTCGATGATCTGCTGACATTCCAATTCCGTCAGAACATTCACATGCGCTAGCATCTTCACATGGGCAATAGATCCCATAATGTCATAGTGGTATAAACGCTGGTCAAATGAGACGGATTCAGTGAATTTTTCCACAAAACTATCAGTGGATTCCTTGAAGCGCCCACTCCAAGGCTTTACTGTTGTTTGCTCGGATGTCATCTTAATGCTTGAAGTACGTATTAATAAGAGTAAACAGTGTAACCCAAGACGACTTCAAACGAATTGTAATCATAATCTATATGAGCAAAGAATCACAAAATAACTCCTTTCTACCAGATTTCTGCGGAGCTAGAATCGTTTTTGTGGTCGTTATACTTGCTGAATTACCAATTATTCTAACCCTGGCGCAAGCACCCTACAGCGGCAATCGACTGCTCGATCTTGCACTTTACCCCCTCTTTATCCAGTGGGTCGCTCTTTGTTGTGTTGCTTGCTTGTGCTTGTGTCGTTCGCTACTAAACTCTTTGCATAATTACTGAATAGCTGCCATCAATTACTTAGTACACTACTAGTTTGTCTACTTGTTACCGAGGCTGCATGGTGGTTATTTAGTTGCTCACCTGTTGAAGGGAAGGGCACTCTGGTTGGTCACCGCTTATTCCTTTATAAAAGCATGGGGGTCAGCGCTATCGTATTTGCGCTGACCTTGCGCTATTTTTATATTCAACACCAGTGGCGCAGCCGAATTAGGTCTGAATCCGAAGCCAAATACCAAGCACTTCAATCACGTATTCGTTCACATTTTCTTTTCAACAACATGAATACAATTGCCAGTCTGGCCGTAGACAACCCAAATTGGCGGAACAAATTATAGAAGATCTTTCCGATCTATTTAGGGTAACGCTGGCCGACAAAAAGCATTCCAACACTTTGCAGGATGAGGTGGAAATTTGTAAGCGCTATTTAAGAATTGAAAAGGCATTGCCAAGTTGACTTCCTTGAACTACCCTGTGGACAGACCAGTGCTGAATCAATTGCCCTAGTTTGTACTGGTGTGATACGCTCTTGTCTGAGGATAAAGCTATGTACCACTCGTCGGGGCGATTCTACCAAATTACTTATATGGTTCTTTAAGTGAAGAAGAGACCATCTAGCGGTGATGAAGCACTTGCGTAGGCCTTACGCGGTATCCTTCCAGCTAAATAAGCCTCTCTCCCAGCTTCTATGCCTTTTTTCATTGCCGATGCCATTAATACCGGGTCTTTTGCTTCAGCAATGGCGGTATTCATCAGCACACCATCACAACCCAATTCCATCGCAATTGCCGCATCGGATGCCGTACCCACTCCGGCATCAACCAGGATGGGAACAGTAGCATTTTCAATGATAGCGCGTATGTTGTAAGGATTACGTATTCCTAGACCAGAACCAATTGGTGCAGCTAGAGGCATCACCGCTATACAACCCACTTCTTCAAAATACCTGGCAATTATCGGGTCATCGCTGGTGTATACCATTACTTCAAAGCCTTCTCCAGTCAATACTTCAGCTGCTTTCAGGGTTTCGGGAATATCAGGGAATAGTGTTTTTTCATCACCTAATACTTCAAGCTTTGTAAGCGTGTGATCATTTAGCAGTTCCCTGGCTAACCTGCATGTTCTTATTGCGGATTCAGCGTCAAAACACCCAGCTGTATTGGGAAGGATAGTATATTTTTCCGGATTGATATAATCGAGCATATTTTGCTCATCTTTATTCTGACCTATATTTACTCGACGAATTGCCATTGTTACTATTTCTGCTTCACTAGCTTCAATCGCATTTCTGGTTTCTTCTAATGAACGGTATTTGCCTGTTCCAACTAAAAGGCGTGAAGTATAGCGTGCCTTGCCAATAATTAGATCAGTGTTATCGGTTTCAATTTTGTCTACAGCTGTATTCATTGTTAGTAACTAGTTACCTGTAATAATATTTGTTTAGTTGTCATAAAAACTATCATCCACCACCAATTGCATGGACTATTTCAATCGAGTCACCTTCCAGCAAATTGTGATTTGTAAATTGGCTGCGGGGTACAATTTCTTTATTTATCTCTACAGCTATTCTACCAGTTAAATTCATGTGAATTATCAGATCATTCACCGTGCTAACATTGGTAAGATTAGTTTTTTCTCCATTGATTGTAACAAGCATATGTGTGGAGCCCATTCTGAGGTTTACAACAAAAATCTACTTAAGCCAACTCGACAATCATTCCTTCTTTCGTCAGGTGGCAAATCAAACTGGAGTTTCTTTCCTTGATGATGTTCAGGCAATGCTGGTGTATAGTTTCCGGTCATAATTGGGATCATGATGATCAAGTATAGCTCTTTAACTTTTGCACCAATCGCTATATTAATAACTGCGTCAATGTAGCATGAGTGCCACCAACCCCTTTTCTTTTTATAGTCTTCGGGTGTGTATTGAGCATCGTGTATGAGTATATCAGCTCCCTTAATCATTTTTATCTCCGTCGTATTCTCCTCCTTTTTCATGTTGTCGTATAATTCCTTTCCTTTATCATTTAGTTCTTCGTGTTTCTGTTTGATCGAGCTTTCCAGATAGAGGCATTCGTTGCCCGAGATATAATGAACGATTTTGTCATTTACACCAATACGGTAATTATAAGTGGTGTCAGGGTGATGGACGTTTTGATAAGAAAATGTGATTGATCCGTGGTTCAGTTGGCGATCTTCCGAGGGCTTAAGGTAATTAATTTTTGCCAGCCAGGTTTCGGTTCCAACCGGAAAAAAATTGTGTTCGCATTTGTGATGAAATATATTTCTCAATACTTCCTTCATTTTGGCCAGGGTCAAATATACTAATATTCCAATCCGGGATGAAAGCTGTAACAAAAAGGACAGGTCACAAATATGATCCCAATAATAATGTGTTAGAATGTTAGGCAATTTCTTTCTGTCCTTTTGCTTCAACATTTCATTGCTGAAAGTGATAATGCCTGTTCCGGCATCACACAACAATATGTGATCATCTAAACAGATCTCGACACACGAGATATTTCCCTCAGCACCAAGATGGGTATCGAATAGCGCAGAATACGACCCACGAACTCCCCAGAAACGGAGATAAGCGTTACTCATATGATAAGTATATAATTATTTTTTTGGTCAATTTTAGTATATGTTAGAGCAACATCGGTTATTGTTTTTATTGGTATTGGTCATAAATTTAACCGCACCAAGCTCACGCGCTACTGAGCGTAATCTTTAGAGCCAATCATAGCAATAGATGTATCATTATGAAGTGGCAATTCCCTTAACTTTTTAAGAAATATCAATCCATCTTTCCCAGGCATTTTGATGTTCAGAAATAGCAAGTCAGGTTTGTTGGTTTCCAGATAACTCCAGGAAGTTCCTGCAGAATCAAACACTTTCAACACTACATCCAACTCCTCTATGTCGCGTCGAATATCGTCCTAATTGTAGGACTATCGTCGACAACAGCAATTATTGGTGTAGTATTAATTGTCATTTCATAGCATCCTTTCGCAATAGCCAAATGTTAATATGTTATAGAATAATGGTTTATTATTTCATTTAAGCCAATGATTCACAAAAGTTTTTAATCCCTGTTTCCAATATTTAAAAATAACAGGGGATATTTTGTCCAAGCTAATGAGCCTATAATACACTTTTTGATATAGTCCACATAGAGTGTGAGTGGAGTTAAGCGGATTGCCAAGTTACCCAAGCCTAGTCCCCGTGGTGGAGTTGTTCCGCTCGCCTAATTAAATAGAATATAATTCGTGTTGCCAGACGGTCATCCATTGGAAGCACATCAGCTTCACAATACCCACGTTAAGATACCTCAGTCAGATATCACTCCATTCTGATAGGGAAATCGAGGATAATAGAATCAGTTTTTCTCTATAGAGCTAAAGAGAAATCACTTATCCACG
>Ga0056106_100056_pt1 | contig 20690 bp, 24 predicted proteins | sample WorMetcrassitun1_FD_77012 | JGI IMG/M metagenome (GOLD analysis project Ga0056106, IMG submission 77012) | Marine gutless worms symbiont microbial communities from Max Planck institute for Marine Microbiology, Germany - Olavius crassitunicatus.1 ... | reverse complement strand
CTGGGTGCGTAAATCGACCTTTTTCTCTTTGAAAAGCTGGTCTCCCTGCTGAAAAACAAATTGATCAACGATGATAATGGTGTCCTCGAAAGTGACTTTCTCCAGGCCACCGGATAGGCGGGTATGAATATCAGCTTTTCCGGCAAGATTTATGTCCTCGGGGAAAATGTCCAGCGCGTGCATCATTTGGGTCAGTGGCCTCAGTGACATTGTTCCGTCATAGGCCATTTGATGTATCCGGGGTAGCGGGCTACTATCAGACGGCCATTCAATTTTTTTGACCGACATATGTCCTTTTCCCAACCCGGCATTAAAATCAATTGATGCATCTAACAAGGCCCCCAGGTGGAATTGATCATCCAACTGAAAATCAGTTCTCAAGCGGGCGTTAAAGCGATCCTTGGGAACAATAATTTTATCGTTACGCAATAATTGGAGCAATTCACTATCCAGGTCGACCTCGACAAAGTGAAGCGCATTTGGCCGAGACCTGGCGTGAAGGGCCAAATTGAGTTTACCGGCAGCTCTCCAGCCCTTAGTATCGATAAACTTGCCGGCTTCTTTCAGGGCTGCCCGGAGATCGGCTTTCAGTTCGACTTTCAAATCATCTAAATCACCCTGCCCTTTTCCGGATAAAAATGCAGATTGAATAGAAAATGTGTCCAGATGGATTCCATCGACGCCATAGGACCCAACGGCAGTGGCCGCCAGTGGTTTGTTCAACGCCAGCTTTTTTTGGCCACTGTTACCGGCCAATCGATCCAGATGGATATTCCCATCAAAATGGGTCGTCTTTACAGTTGACGCCACGTTGGCCTTTATCTCCACCTGTCCATGGGTAATGCGGATCCCCGGTTTTAGATTCAAAGTTGCCGGCAACTGGGCAGATATCTCAGCCAGATTGATGGCAGCCTCTGTTTGGAACCGGCTTTCACCGAGATTGCTCCAGCTACCCTTCATCGATCCCCGTAGCGGGAGAGAATCTATGACCAGTCGATTGATATGCCATTCCGTATTGGTTTGAACGGCATCGATATCGCATGTTATTTTTTTAAAGACGGTGTGTCTGATGCTAATTTACCGCCGGTCAGCCGAATATCAGCTCCGGATAGTTGTCCGGTCAGATGAAGGCCGGAAGTCGGATCTCCCTCGACCTGAAATTGGCCGTTTAATATGCCTGTACCCGATGGTGTGCCGGAAAGAGCGGCGCCAATGGCCAATAACGGTGTCAAGTTCCAATTTTTAAGGTTAATATCCGCATTGGATTGAATCTGCTTTGTGCCGTTGGCCCCTTCTGAAGGAATTGAAAGTGATCCCTGGCCCGAGATTTGGCCACCACCCGCTCCGGCGAGTGCCAATAGTTGGTATGAAATCGGTTTTCCAATCTCACCTTAGTTAAAGTTTAGCATGAGACCTTTAGCAATAACTTCTTCTTTTTTATTCGGATAAATGATTTTCATGGATCCACCCGAAATTTTGATTTCAGCCGCTATCGGTGGTAATACGAACCGTCTGGCTTTTTCCCCAGATCGATTTTCGCTGTCATTTGATGGGGTATTTCCGAATATTGAGACTTCCGACTCCGACGATGACGGGGATTCATTTTCTCCGGGCTCTCCGGGGGGTAACACCTTTCCAGGCAAGGCAATGATGCCCTGGGGCCTGATAATCTCTATCAAACCCGGCGCCTGATAGTTGAATGCCAGGGCCAATAGTCCTTTGGGTACGGCAATCCGGTCTATCCGAATGGAGATATTCGCCCCATTATTTTTATAGGCCACTTTTTCACATTGAATACCATCCAGCCAGCCAAACGACCATTGATCAATAGCCAATCGTCCTGGGATTCGGTTATTGATCTCCTTCAGCATTTGATCCTTTGCCATCTTTGTTGACAAGATTGTCGGCACAAAGCCGATAAATACAAGCAGTGCGCTCAACCCAATCAACAGATATGGGAAAAATCGTTTTTTCATCTCATTCTCGTTTTTTTTTGTGCGGTTATAATTCCGTAGTTAATGCCCATCAGTAATAACCCTAATGGTGTCACGCTGGATGTCAATTTGGTTTGGACGAGGGAAAACCTCAACATGGCAAGTGATCTTTCTTGATCCCTGAGACCAAATTTACAAGCCGGGTCAAATTGACAGTGTCGAAATCTTCTAAATCTGATCCCTTGTGTGTTTCAATCACCTTCGGGATATCGGCCAATACGGGGTCGGTCATGATTAACCGAAACCCCTCAATACCGATGTCACCCTCGCCGATATGCGCATGACGGTCAACCCTGGACTCAAACGGTTTTAACGAGTCGTTTATGTGAATGAAATAGAGATTCGTCAAGCCGATGGTCTCTTCAAACCGCGCCATCATTTTCCGGTAGACATCTTGGGTGCGGATATCGTAGCCGGCGGCAAAAATATGGCAGGTATCCAGACAAACCCCTACACGATTTTTCTCGTTAACCCGTTCGATAATGTCTGCCAATTGTTCAAATCGATGACCGATGCCCGTCCCCTGCCCTGCCGTGGTTTCAAATAAAAGACGCGGGGTCAGATCTGGATGCCGGTTAAAGATTTCGTTTACCTCTGCGGCGATTTGGCCCGCCCCTTTTTCAAGACCGCTTCCCAGGTGAGAGCCCGGGTGATGAACAACAAACGGGATGCCCAGGGCATCCAACCGGACCAACTCCTCGGTCAATGCCTGCCTGGATCTGGTTCGCTTTTCCTGGTCAGGATTGGCCAGATTAATCAAATACGAAGTGTGGGAAGCAATACGGGTGATACGTGTATCCTTTAAGGACTGTTTAAATCGGCAGATATCGTCATCGGTAAGCCTTCGTTCTTTCCAGGTGGTGGCATTTTTGGTAAACAATTGGACGGCGGTGCAACCATAATCTTGCGCTGAGTACATCGCATTGTGGATACCCCCGGCAATTGAAAAATGAGCACCTAAAACCAATCCGGGGTAAGATTTGAATGCAGCTTTTAACGTTTCACGATCAGGCGACACATTTTCCTCGCTTAAGTTTTGATAAAATCGGATAGTGACTGTATCTTCGGCTTTCGGTGGCGGCTGACCTGGGCAGTGCCGTCATCCGCTGTTGAACACTTGAGAGCATCTGCCCTGCCTTTTCAGCCATGCTCTGTAGTTGAAACCAAAAAAGCCGCACCGGAAAACCGGTGCGGCTTTTTATTTGGAAAATCTTCGTCTACTAGTGGGCAAACAAGCCGGCAATAGCAGCTGCCTGGGGATGCGCATAAATAAGAATCAGCGCAACAACCAAGGCATAGATACACAATGATTCAATCATTGCCAGACCGATAAGCAGGGTGACGGTCACTTTACCAGAGGATTCAGGATTTCTCGCAATCCCTTCCACTGCAGACCGCAATCCAAGACCCTGTCCAATACCACAGCCAAAGGCCGCGATGGCGATGCCGAAACCGGCAGCGGTTACGCAGGCGATAAAAAACTGCAACGCTTGAGCTTCCATACGCTACTCTACCTCCTTTAAAATTAATAATTATTTAGGCTTCTTCCATAAACCCTTGCCACACTGACAAGGGTGGCTTCCAAATTATCAAACAACCACTTTTAGTGCGCGTGCTCCATCGCCCCGGTAAAATACATGATGGACAATAAAAAGAACACAAAGGCCTGAACCAGAGACACAAAAATACCCAGCGCCATGATGGGCAACGGCGCAAAAAACAAACCCGCCAGGCCAAATAAAATACCCAGCACCAGTTCATGCCCCATCATGTTTCCGAAAAGACGGAAAGATAAAGACAGAATACGGGCCACATGGCCAATTATTTCAATCGGCAAAATAATGGGTATCATCCACCATACCGGGCCGAGAAAATGTTTAATATAACTGACCCCGTGATATTTGATACCGATGATATGGGTAAAAACCACCACAACCAACGCACACGCCAGGGTGGTATTGAGACTGGCCGTCGGCGGGAAAAAACCGGGCACCAGACCAATCAGGTTCGAAAGAAAAATAAAAAGAAAAATCGTGGCCGCCAGGGGTAATAACCAGCGCCCTTCCTCCCCGGTAATTTCAACCATGAATTCTTCAATACCGGAAATAATGATTTCAAAAAAGTTTTGACCCTTTTCGGGAACCAGTGACAGGCTTTTCGCCGCCAGAAAGCCACCGACAATTAAGATTCCCATGACGATCCATGTATAAATCACATGGGGATATTCATGGACAAACCCGCCCAGACCAATTGCCTCGAATAGTTTGACGAAAAAAAGATACGGATGTTCCACCTTAGACTGCCTCCTTGACCCTGAGTTTAGTCATTTCCAAAAGTGCGGCCAGCATCATGCTGGCAACCACTACCGACAGGCCCACAATCAATCCGAGGGGATTGACCACATGCTGGGTAATAAGAAAAAATATAATGACACCGCTGATGATGAAGCGAATGTAATATTTTGCCAAAATAACGTTCGGAGATGCCAGGTAGGGCGGCGTGAGAGAACGATGTAAGGTCCGGGATAATAAATGGAAGTTGATGGTGACAATCAGCCCCCCTAAAACCATACCTTTGGCAAAAGCCGGGGATGTCAATGTAAAGCCGATACCACCGGCCAAAAGAAGCAAAATCCAGTTTGTACGAGTGATAAACCGAACGATGCGTTTTTCTATCTTCAAAAAATCACCCACAATCATATTAAACGAATGAGGTTAAAGCCTTCTACTTTTTTTAATGGCCAAGCCGATATTACGGTACCCGGCCGCAATACCCATTGCCAAGCCGATCAATGTCAGCCAAGGTATCGTATCATACCGTTGATCTAAATAAACACCGATGGCAAGGCCGATAAAGATGGACAACGCAATACTCAGGCCAAGACTACTGTAATATGCCAGCTCTTTAAAAGAACGAAGGGTTTCTTTTTTCATAATAACCAAAAATGGGGTTGGTCCCGAGCCGGACCCTTCCGACCAAGGGGATTACGTAATATGGAGGAGACTGGAAAGTCAATGAAAAAGCACGGTTCAATTCAAGTATGCAAAAAATAGTTGCTGTCTTGCCGACGTTTTTTTTTGCCTGTCCATCAAAATTCAATCGACCGGGTGTCCATCACCGGTCCTTCCGTACACGCATGTCGGTAGGGTATCGCCAAATCACGGGAATGAACCACACAGCTTAGGCAAACGCCCATCCCACACCCCATCATTGTTTCAACCGAAACCTGACAGGGAATCCGGTGTGCCTCCGCGATTTCGGCCATGGCAGCCAGCATCGCCCAGGGTCCGCAGGCATAGATCCTGTCCGGACGACGACGCTCGATGACCGCCTCTACCTGTGCCGTAACCCGGCCCTTCGCGCCGATACTGCCGTCTTCTGTGACGGGGTGAACCCGCATTTCCAGATTTTTACATTGTTCAATTCCCAAAAGGTCAGTCGATGACCGCCCCCCGACAAAGAGCTCGCACTGCCGGGGCAAAATACCATTGGCAATCATTGTCTCAGCTAAAAAAACCAAGGGCGCGACACCGATACCGCCGGCCACAAGAAAATGGCGCGCTTCTTTTTTCCGGTTGTCATTCAGGTGAATATCAAATCCATTTCCCAAAGGTCCCAACAACGACACAGGCACACCCTCTTTCAGCGCTGATAACAGGCGGGTTCCCTTCCCCACCACCTTAATCAGCAGTTCAATTCCGATGATAACACCGTCTGATTTTATCAGCGAATAGATAGAAAAGGGCCGGCCCAGCAACGGGGATATCTGGTCAACCGGACGTACCATCACAAATTGCCCGGCAATGGCTTTAGAATATCCGGTTTGACAGGACAGACCGACACAAAAAACTTCCGGCGTGATCGACCGGTTCCACAGCACGTTAACGATTTGTCGGTTCAATCCGTTCCCTCCCGGTCATGATCAGGTTTTTAATCCGATGACGGCTGCAAACCTTCCCGTGACTTTCTCTGCACGATAGGAGAAATACCGCTTAAAGTGGCACCGGGTACAGACTCGGGCCACCTCGACATTCTCCTTTTGTAAACCGGCGTTACAAAGCTGGTCAACACTGATTGCCCAAAAGTCGAAATAGTGCCGGTCATTTTTATACGGCCAGAATTGTCTGGGTATTTCGGTTTGATAATTGCGAAACTCTGCGCAGCAAGGGCCCAGGGAGGGGCCGATACCAGCTAGAATATCCGCCGGACGGCAATTAAACGTTGCAACCATGGTCGCCACGGTTTGGCCCAGGATATCAATAACACTGCCCCGCCACCCGGAATGCACACAAGCGACAATATGGCGCCGGTAATCAAAAAGCAACACCGGTTGACAATCCGCGACCTGTACAACCAACAACTGATCGGGGGTCGCGGTGATAAGTGCGTCGGCCGTAGGTAAACCTATTTCGACGCCGGTTTGAACGTCATCTTTACCCACGAGATGGACCTTTCGGCCATGTACTTGACGCATACATATCATTTCATTTGGGTGCCACCAACGGCTTTCAAAATACTACGCCGATTAAAATGGCCATGCGCCGGGTCGTCGCCCACCCCGAAAGCGACATTTAATCCGTCAAACGGAAGCGCACTACTTCCCCCTTGTCTTGTCAACACCCCATGACGAATCTCGGCAAAATCATTCAATTGTTCAAACCGATAAAATTTCAGCCCTTTTTCTGTTACTTCATGCATCGTTATTCATTTCGAAAGGTTGAAAACGTTAGTACGTTCAGTCTTTATCATTAAAGATTGAACACATCTATACCTATATTGCCCGGGCCAGGGTCAACACATCGACCCGCTCGGCACCACCCGCCCGTAGTATTCGAGCGCACTCCGCAACCGTTGCGCCGGTTGTAAAAACATCGTCAACCAGTAATTTGGACCGATTTTGAATCTGGCTCGGGTCTTTGAGGCCGAAAGCGCCCTTTATGTTCTGTTGTCGCTCCCGCTGTCCGAGGCCTGTCTGGGGAATTGTAAATCGAACTCGCTGGAGAATATCGATTTTGATGTCAATCGGTCCGCCATCATTTTCCGGGCGATGATAAAGCGGCCACTTGGCCACCATCAAATGCGCCTGGTTAAATCCACGTCGACGTCGTTTCCGAATATGCAGCGGTACCGGGACCACCCAGTCGATTTCTCCGGTCTCCCAATGCCGGGTATAGGTATGGTAAATCAGCTTGCCCAATGGCCGGGCCAGTTCGGCTCGGCCATGGTATTTTAATCGATGAATTAGTTTCAAAAGAGGGCCGGCATAAACGCCGGCGGACCGGGCCCTATTAAACTGTTTCCTGTGCTTTAGACAATCCCCACACAAATGATCTTCATCAAAACGGCCAGCAATTGTTTAAATGTCTCGGCAAGACTTAACCCCTGCCCCGCCCCTTTACAGGATCCATGCCCGGGTGTTTTTTTTACGACGTCTCGCCGGTCGAAAATAAAAGTTTGGCAGGCATGGCATTTAGGGGGAACAATGCCGATTTAAATGACTGAATAATGGATGTAAAAAAAGATCGCATTTCATTATTTTTAGCGGCCGGGTTTCACTTTGGCTGCCTGTTGCTGCCGAGAGGCTTCGTACATGGTTACCGCTCCGGCAACAGAAACATTGAGCGAATCCACCCGGCCCTGTTGTGGAATCGATATGAGAAAATCACAATTTTCCTTAACCAGAGGCCGGATTCCCTTTTCCTCGCTACCGACCACTAAGACCAGGGGGCCACTCAGATCGGCCTCAAAGATCGTTTGTTTTGCCGAAGGGTCAAGACCGGCAATCCATGCCCCGGTTGACTTTAATTGCTTTAAAATGCGGCTGATATTGGTTACCTGGGCCAGCTGGATGTGCTCCAGTGCCCCGGCCGAAACCATGGAGACCGCAGGGGTCGGTGATGCCGTACGATTTTTGGGCAGGATCACCCCGATAGCCCCCACGCAATGCGCCGTACGAATTAACGCGCCGATATTGCGGGGATCCAGCAGCCCATCCAATACCAGGGTAAGACCTGATTCAGCCGAAGTTAATAAACGGTTGATGTCGGAGAAAACAAAGTCGCCGACGCGGGCACAAATCCCCTGGTGCGACTTCGTGCCGGCCAATGATCGCAATCGGTCAACCGGAATGGTTTCCGTGGGAATATGGCGTGATTTTGCCTGCGCTGCGATCCGGACAATCCGCTCCGATGGTCGAGGGGATACGTATAGCCGGGATACTTTTCGCCGACCAGCGGCAATTACTTCCGTAACTGGGTGAATACCGTACAGTATCTGTGTATCAGGTCTCATCATTACATTAATCTTGCCCGAATTTTCCGACGATGGCGATGAGTTCACCAATCGCGTTTTCCAGTCGGTCGTTAATAACCACGTAACGGTATCGGTCCTTTTGTCTGATTTCGTTTTCTGCCTCGGCCATCCGTTTCTCGATCGTTTCCTGATTGTCCGTTCCACGTTTTTCAAGACGGAGTTTTAATTCGGATATCGATGGCGGCATGACAAAAATGGGAATACAATCCGGGTAAAGCGCCACGATCTGTGCGGCGCCCTGGACATCAATATCGAGAAGTACATCCCGGCCGACACGAAGGTGGCCGTCAATAAAAACGGCCGAAGTTCCATAATATTCCCCATGAACCTTGGCCCACTCGATCCACGCGCCCTGATCAATCATCTGCTTGAATTTTTCATGTGAGATAAAGTGATAGTCTACCCCCTCCTGCTCACCCTTTCTGGGGGCACGGGTCGTATGGGAGACCGAGTATTTCAAATCCGTAAAATGGGCCAATAATGCCCGGCACAGCGTCGATTTTCCCGCCCCGGACGGCGCCGAGATGATAAACAGGTGCCCTGCAGATTGTCGTTGCGTGTCACTTGACCGGTTTTTCACATTAAATTACTCCGGATCTTCAAGTGTATCATATCGGTTCGAAATGGTCTCGGCATTGACGGCCGATAAAATAATGTGCCGGCTGTCCATGGTAATCACCGAACGGGTTCGCCGCCCATGAGTCGCATCAACCAGGCGCCCTTCTTTTTTGGCATCATCCTTGAGACGTTTTATCGGTGCGGAAGGGGGCGAAATAATGGCCACGATCCGGTGGGCCGGAATCCGGTTGCCAAATCCGATATTGATTAGTTTTCGAGACATAATATGAGGGGTATCCTATCGGTGATAGTATTAACTTTTGAAATTATTCGATGTTTTGTACTTGCTCCCTGATTTTCTCAATCTCTGATTTAACATCCACGATATCGTGGCCCACCGCCGCCTTTCCGGTCTTGGCCCCCATGGTATTAAACTCCCGGTGCAGCTCCTGGAGCATAAAATTCAGTTTTCGTCCGGTGGCGACTTCCTGGGTCATTAGCTCCCTGAAATGGGTTAAATGACTTGCCGCACGAACAACCTCTTCGGAGATGTCGCTTTTATCGGCGAAAAAAGCGGCTTCCCGGGCCAATCGATCCGGGTCAATCACCACGGCATCATCGGTGAGCACCCGGATCCGTTCCTTGAGCCGCTCCTGGTAGTACGGTAGAAGGTTTTCGGACACTTTCTTTATCTTTGACAAGCGCGCCTCTATAAACTGGAGCCTTTCATTTATATCCGTGGCCAGGCGCTCGCCTTCACCCTTTCGCATGGCCTTAAGCTCGTCAAGCCCCTGTAATAAACACGTTTCCACGATCTCTTTGCAATCGCCTTGATTTTTTGTTTGTTCTACCGGTCGAATTAGGTCACCCATCCCTTTTAGATGATCGAGGGTGATATCGCCTTTTAATCCCAGTTGTTGTTTCAAGTCCACCAGGGCCTGGTAATATCCGGCAGCCAATTGTTCATTGATGGTAAACGAGGGGGGGGCTTCCGCAGTAGTTTCGATCTGAATCCGTATCTCCACCCGGCCCCGACGTAATTTTTCTGTCACAATGGCCTGGAGCGGATTTTCCAGCTCAACATAATTTCGGGGCAGATGGAGGGCTATATCGAGATTCCGGCTGTTAAACGAACGAATTTCCACACGGACGTTATAGGGAGATTGAACCATTTCCGCACGTGAAAAGGCGGTCATGCTATGAATCATTGCGGCTTGCTCCGATTTGAATTTGGGTTCTTTCTTGATGAGATGTTAAATTTGAGATCATGCCTGTATCTGGATCGCACCTGCAGTAAAAACCGCTGTATGTTCGGTTGGCGATATCCCGGATATGTCCACGGTAGTGCCTGATATGCACCCTTTTGATAGATCAAGGTTAAATCCGCGTAAATCTCCTGCCCGATATAGATCCGGTGAGAATAATTTTTGCCGGTGGCCAGTACAAACCGTTCGGCCAAAAGATAACCGGGATCCAGATTGATCCGGCGTTTTTCATTGTCCGACCATTTTTTTTCCAGATCGTTGGTTAATTGTTTAATTTGCGACAACGCGGATTGTTCGATCAACGCTTTGAACGATAGCAAACGCCGAAATAAAGGCGTTCCCATTTCCGTCTGATAATAGGTAGTAAAATCAAAAGACAACCAGGGGCTTGCAAGATCAATCGGGCCAAAGGCGCCCTCCAGTGCTTTGGTAACGGCTAACACCCGTTTTTTTTCTTTTAAGATCAGGCCAACAATTAATTTAGCAGGTGCGGGCGGCTGCGGATGGCTCATAAAAGTTGATTACCCGTTAAACCGATCACGGCAATGGCTTGGCTTCATCGATGAGCATAATGGGAATGTCGTCCTTGATTTCATAAATCAGCCGACACGTTTCACAAATCAGTCCATCCTTGGTTTTATTTAAGTGGATATCGCCCTTACATTTGGGGCAAGCCAGGATATCGAGCAGGTCTTGGCTAATCGCCATGGTGCCTCCGAATATTTGAGTTCAACAATTCAATGGGCAATAACGCCGCCCCGGCGATTTTCTAACACACGAACAATTAGAATTTCAAGTAGATTCAACGTGCCGCCAATCGCGGCCAAAGACATATATTCTGAATCTTCCAAATACAGATCTTGCTACCCATCTCAAAGTTATTGTCTCAAATTCTTTTTTAACTGGGTAATATCTGTCAGCCGATTGATCAGAAAATGGTCAAAACCGTCATCCATAAACGCCATCTTCACATTCACCACCACCAGATCCAGCAGCAGTGGTATCTGTTTTGCTATTCGCGCATAATCCTTGGCTGTTGTTGCCATACAATCGGCCCCTGCGTTTACTGCTGCACGGCCAATGTCAGCCAGATCAGCATCTTGATACGTAAAATGGTCTGAAAAACCCATATTTCCGATCACATGGCCGCCCAGCTGTTTGATGCTTTGGTGGAACGAATCATTTCGTGCGATCCCGGAAAAGGCAAATATCCGCTGAGAGGAAAAGCGCCTTGAGCGGTAACGATCACCGGAATTGTTTGAGTCAAGCGGATGGGGGCTTTGGCCAGCCGGCAGCATCCCTTCAATTTTCGGTTGATGAGAAGAACGAAATACCGGTTTTCCTGTAAAATATCTATTGTGACCGGCAGGTAACTTCTCAGCATGTTCCGACCGGGTAAGGACCACCACATCCGCCCGGCAAATGGCAGATAGCGGTTCCCTCAAGATGCCCCGGGGAAGCAGATGACCGTTTCCAAAAGGCCGGTGCCCGTCTAAAAGCAAGATATCAAGATCTCTTTCAAGTTTAAGGTGCTGGAAGCCGTCGTCCAAAATAATAACATCCGGCGCGAATCGATCTATGGCCAGGCGGCCAGACCGGTAACGATCTTGCCCCACGAGAACAGGCGTTCCGGCAAGTCCTACGGCCAGCATGAACGGCTCGTCCCCCGCTACTTCAGGGGTCATCAACAACTGATGGCCATCACTGACCACTCCACCGCAGCGCTCGGCACGGCCCCTATACCCTCGACTTAACACCGCCGTTTTGTAGCCCCTTCGTTGACATAGTCGGGCTACATACTCCGTCATGGGTGTCTTACCCGTTCCGCCCGCCGCAAGGTTTCCAATGGAAATCACGGTGCAGGCCAGCCGATGCCTTGCCAACCATCCGTTCATATAAATGTCACTGTGAATTTTCTGGACGCCACCGTAAACGGCGGACAGCCCGGATAGAATTGCCATGGCCGGTCGGTAAGCAGTCGGGATTTTCCCCCCGCTTAATGCCACGGACCGAATATTTTGCAATCGCTTTTCCATCGTCTTTTTCTCTCGACTTATTCGAGAATGCACAAGCCCCTACAAGGGGTTTCAGATGGCCATTGCCAGCAAATAGATGCCAAAAAACAAAAAGACGGCATTGGTTGTCCAGGCGGCAACCGGCGGTGGAAGCACGCCGCCATATCCCAATGAGACAAAAAGCCCATAGGCGGTCCAGTATAAAAACGCGAGCCCGATCGCCGCTGCCACAATAAACGGCAGGCTTTCCTTGGGCCGAATCTTAACGGCGATCCCGGTCCCCAGAATCCCCATCAATAAACAAACAAACGGAAATGCGGTTTTGGCATGCAGGTCCACGCGGTAGGGCGTGGCATCATATCCCTCGGATTCTACTTGATGAATATATCCCAAAAGTTCAGTAAACCCCATCTCCTCGGATCCCTTGACAACCCGGGTTAGGTCTTCGGGCAGTAAATCAATGGATTCCACGGTTTCATCGTGCGACAACACATCGTACATTTGAGTATCTGGATTGTACTCTTGCTCCATCGCTTCTATCATCACCCAGTTGGGCGCGTTGAAGATGCCTTTCTTCGCATCCAGACGGCGAACCAGCTTAAATGCATCGTCAAACTCATAAATAACCAAACCAAAAATGGCTTTTTTGGCAGGATTATAATAACCAATATGAATAATTTTTCTATTTTCCCTAATCCAGATATTTCGTTCCCGGGAAGTATTAACCGATTTTTTCTTTACTTCTTCCAGCCATATACGATTTGCCTTGCTAATCGTTGTGGGAACAACGACCTCAGAGAGCAGAAACAAGATGACACAAAAAACAGCCCCGATCATGAGAATCGGTCTTAATAGTTGCAACATACCCACCCCATTGCTGCGAAAGGCGATTAATTCGTTATGACGATTCATTATGCCGAATGTAATAATCACGGACAAAAGCAGGCAGATGGGGATCATCTGGGCGGATACAAAGGGAAGTTTATATGCAAAATAGGCGACGATTCTTGGAGCTGCGAGCTGGCTATCGATGAAGTTATCGATTTTTTCAAAAAAATCGACCACATAAAAAAGAGCAACCAAGGTGGCCATCAGGATTGCGAAAAGCCGGAGCACTTCTTTCATGATGTATCGACTAATAATAAACATGGCTATCCACTTCGGCGGAAGTATTTGAAATGAAAAGTCTTATTATCGGCTGACCGATAGAAAAAATATGTAGCAATCAACAACGTCACGGCATTTGGCACCCACATACCGATAATCGGCGGATATATACCTGTTTCGCCAAATACTTTTCCAACCGACATCAGCGCGTAATTAATAAACAAAAACAACAGCCCGAGGCCGAGCCCAAAGGACTTTCTCAGGCCACTGGCCAAAACACCCAGAGGGACTGCCAGCAGGCCCAGGGTAATACACGAAAATGGTATCGCAAACTTATTATAGTACGTTATTAAAACAGAATAGTAGCGTGCGTTTTTTTGTTTGGCGTTGTAAAGGTAGTGCCGAAGTTCGGCCAGGCTCATCTCTTTCCGGGTTTTTCTTTTATCCGGCTGAATGGCCGTTGCAGGCTTTAAATCCAGTCTCAATTCATATACGCCGAATTTAATGGAATTCACTGTCCGCCCCTTCAAGTCGACCTGGTTCAACGTACCGTCAAATAGTCTGACACGGGCAACCAGACGATCCGGTTCGTTGAACAAGAGCGCACGGGGAGCCACAATCGTACTCACCAACCGTTTGTTTCGACGGTCTTCAATCAAAACATCCTTCAGCCCCCCGGTCCCCGAATCAATTTGATTCACATAGACGGTTACACCGCGAAAGTCATCATTGAACCGTCTCTCTTTGATACCGATGTTTAAGCTGGATGCGAGAATTTCATAGGTTAGCTGCTTTAAGCCGAGCCGGCCCCAGGGCAAACCATAGACTGACACGCAAAACGTGAGCAGCATGCCCAAAATGCTAAATAAGATTACAGGGGATACCAGGCTGTTTACACCGACCCCGCCAGCCCTTAAGGCAATCACTTCGTTGTCTCCGGACATTCGCAGGAAAGTTAAAAGAACGCTCAGCATCACCGCAATGGGAATCACATAAACAAGAAAATAAGGCAGGAGGTAGCCAATCATTTTCATGATCGTCCCGATACCAATATGATAATTAATTACCATATCGGTTATATCCAAGATCTTTGTCATCAGGAAAACAAACGTAAAGAAAGCAATGTTGAGGGCAAAGGGTAACAGGAGCTCCCGGAAAATGTAGCGATTGATGGTTGAATTGAATTTCATTCAGGATTTCCAATGACCCCGCCCCCGGTCATCGTTTCCCCAATGAACAGATCGTGGGATGATTGGATCCTGCACAAGTTGAAATAGGCGCCTTTCTTATCGAGCAATGCCTGATGCGTCCCTGATTCTACAATTCGGCCATGGTCAACTACAATAATCCGATCAGCATACCGAACCGTGGAAAGCCGATGGGCGATAACAAAGGTAGTCCGGCCGCGCATAAGATTTTCCAGTGCCTTTTGAACCAGCTGCTCCGACTCAGAATCTAAAGAAGACGTTGCTTCATCCAAAATCAAGATCGGTGCATCCTTTAAAAGTGCACGGGCAATACAAAGCCGCTGTTTTTCTCCGCCCGACAGTCGGTCACCCAATTCCCCAATCGATGTTTCGTATCCATCCGGAAAATCCGTCACAAAGCCGTCGGCATAAGCGGCTTTTGCGGCTTTTTGGATTTGTTCATTGGATGCATCCTGTTTACCATAAGCAATATTTCGGCGCACTGTGTCGTTGAATAAAATGGGTTCCTGGGTCACAATGGCCACCTGCCGGCGCAGGGAATCCAAAGATACCTTACGGATATCCTTCCCGTCGATTGAAATCACCCCGGCAGTGATATCAAAAAAACGTGGAATTAAATTTACCAGCGTGGTTTTACCACTACCACTGGTACCCACCAACGCCAGGATTTCGCCTGGTTGAACGTCCAGATCGATTTCATTCAAAACGGGTTCGCCATCCGCGTATCGAAACGAAACATTTTCAAAGGTGATGCGATGCGCCCCGTCCGGCACAACATATGGGTTTTTAATATCTTTAACGTCAGATGGATGCTCGATGATATCGAATACCCGTTCAGCCGCCGCCATCCCCTGCTGGATGGTGTTGTTAAAGTTACTCAACCGTCGAACCGGGTCATAGAGCAAAAGAACCGCAGCAATAAATGAAGTGAATGTACCAACCGTTTGATTTCCGGATATGACCTGATGCCCGCCAAACCAGATAACGAAGGCAATGCCGAGCCCCCCTAAAAATTCCATCACCGGTGACGAAAGCGCCCGGATGGTGACCTGTCTCCTTTGGAGCCGGAACAGATCCGCCGATTTTTTATCGAATCGGTTTTTTTCATAGGCCTCCATCCCGAAAGCCTTGACGATCTTATTGCCCGTGAATGTTTCAAACAAAAAGGCGCTGAGATCGGCCATGGAAGCCTGGTATCCGGTACTATAACGACGAATTCGACGACCGAATGCGGTGATCGGGTAAAGGGCAATGGGTAGTACGACGGTGGCGGCCATCGCCAGCTGCCAATTCTGCCAATATATCCAACCAACCAGCCCAATAACCATCGCCGCCTCTTTGGCCACACCCGTCAACGCATTTGATACCATCTCCCGAACGATACTGACATCATGGGTGATTCGGGCCATCAGCGCCCCGGTTTGTTCCTTGTGAAAAAATGAGGCCGGAAGGTCCTGAATGCGTTCATATAGTTTATTTCGAAGCCGCATCACGATTTTTTCCCCAACATACTTCATCAGGTAAGCCTGGTAATACATGGCAACGCCCCGAACCAGGAACAGCAGAATCACGCCGAGGGGAATCAGATTCAACATCCGCGTATCTTTATTGACAAAAATGTCGTCGAGGACATGTTTCAGCAAAAACGGAATCGCCACCTGGCAGACTGCCAGTACGACCATCGCCACGATTGCAAGAAAAAGACGCCCCAGGTGATCTTTCACCATTCCAAGCAGTTGCCCGAATCGTCCCTTCAAAAATTGTGTAATAAAAATTGGCATTTTTTCTTTTTTTTAATTTAAGACGCGTCAATCATCCCAAGCGCCAGTTCTGCCACACGATCTGCCGCGCCGCCCGTACCGAGTTTTTTTTGAACCATCGATAACTGCCGGCGAACGGTATCAAGCCGGCCCGCACCTTTTAACATCGTGACCGCCTCATGGGCAATATTCTCCGGGGATGCCTGCTTCTGGATCAGTTCAGGAACGATCTTCCGGCCAGCAATGAGGTTGACCAGGCAGATGTAATTGACCCGAATCATAATTCGACCCAGCAGATAGCTAAGCGGTGCGACCTTGTAAATAACAACCAGGGGAACACCGGCAATGGCAGCTTCCAGCGTCACCGTTCCTGATGCAGCAATGACCAGGTGGCATCTGGAAAAAACGGCACGTGCGCCCCCTTCAATAATTTCGCATCCCCCTCCCACGTTTTGAGTTTTTACCATGGCAGCGGCAAATGCATGTTGTGCTTTATTTACCGGCGCAATGATAAACCGCGCATAGTCAAAATGGCGATTAATAATTGACATGCTCTTTAGCATCACCGGCAAATGACGTTCGAGCTCTTGGTTTCGGGACCCGGGCAACAACCCGATGACGGGAAAAGGGTCATTGTTGGGGACATTCACCCGGGACCATTCATGATCCAGCAAGGGGTGGCCCACGTATGTCACGGCAATGGCGTTATCCCTAAAAAAAGGAACCTCAAACGGAAAGATCACGGCCATGTGATCTACTCGGTTTTTAATCGTTTTTACCCGGCCGGTCCGCCAGGCCCAAATTTGGGGGCCGATGTAGTAGAGAACGGGAATGCCCAGCAACTTGGCATGCTTTGCAACACGAAGGTTGAAATCGGGAAAATCGATCAGGATCAGTAAATCAGGACGCTTTTTTTTAAGCGACTGTTTGGTGACACGTAGCCCGAAAAGGATCGGGCGGAAACGGGTAAACACTTCCGTAATCCCCATCACGCTCAATGAGGCGGCATCAATCAGGATTTCCACACCCGCAGAAGCCATCTCCGCCCCCCCCATTCCTGAGAAAACGGTTTCCGGGCGTTGACGCCGGATTGCTTTGACTACCTGGGCACCGTGGAGATCACCTGATACTTCGCCGGCGATGATCATCACCTGTTTGGGTCTGATCGCCCCCATTATTTAACCCTTACCCCATCAATCGCTGTGTATTTGCTTCAATCTGATCAACTATATTCAAGGCAACGGCCAGGGCATTTCGGCCCGCCTCACCGGGGACCTTTGATTCCTGCCGTTGAAAAACGGATCGGATAAATGATTTGAGTTCCGCATCAAGGGGGTCTTCTTGTTCAAACCTGTGATTATTTATCTGCATACCCGGAATTAGATGCTGTCCGTCGGTATCCCCCCTCATGACCGTCGCAATTTCACGCTTGGCAAAATCTACCGAGATATAGGCATTTTTTTGAAAAATCCGGATTTTACGTTTATTTTTCATGGAAACCCGGCTAGTGGTGACATTGGCCACACAGCCGTTTTCAAACTCAAGACGGGCATTGGCAATATCCACACGATCGGTGATAACGGCCACGCCCGAGGCATGGATTTTTTTTATTTTGCAGCCGATAAAATTGAGGAGAATATCGATATCGTGGATCATCAAATCGAGGACCACGCTGACATCAAGTGCCCGGTCTTTAAACAGGCTCAATCGATGAGACTCGATAAACCTGGGCCCGTCAATCACATCGGCAAGCGCCATGACCGCCGGATTAAATCGCTCCAGGTGCCCGACCTGAATAATCAATCCCTTTGACTTTGCCAGTAAAATCAGTTCATCAGCTTCTTTCAGGGTCGTTGTCATCGGTTTTTCGATAAATGTATCCACACCCTGCTTAAGAAAATCACAGCTGATCCGATAGTGCATGGGGGTTGGTGTCACCACGCTAACCGCATCTACCTGGCCAAAAAGATCTTCATATTTTGCATAAACACGCGTTTTCAATCGTTCGGCGATGTCATTTGCTCTGGATTGATCAACATCCACCACACCCACAAGGTCGACATCCGGCATTCGGGCATATTTTTCAGCATGAAATTTTCCCAAATATCCCACACCGATGACGCCGATCCGTATTTTTTGTTTTTCTCGATCCATTTTTCTCAAAGTTGTTTTTTTTAACTACCGTGTAATCCCTCGACGGGAGTCTTTAATAAAATTGATTAGATTTTCGACTGCGGGGACTGAATCCACTTCGGCGCCAACCCTTTCAATCGCCTCATTCAGTGTTAATCCGATGCGAAAAATGATACGGTAGGTTTTTTTAAGGGAAAGCAGGGTTTCTTTCGAAAACCCATGCCGTTTCAACCCGACACTATTCAAGCCATGTAATCTGGCACGGTCTCCTGCGGCAATCACATAGGGCGGGATGTCTTTAACCACTGCCGACTTACCGCCCACATATGCATATGCCCCGATCCGAACAAATTGATGGACAGCGACCAAACCACCGATCGTGGCATAGTCTTCGCAAGTGATGTGCCCGGCCAAGGTTGCATTATTGGCCATAATAACGCCCATACCGGTTTTGCAGTCATGGGCAATATGGGTGTACGCCATCAGGAAATTGTACGCCCCCACCTCTGTGACGCCCCCGCCAACCGCAGTGCCGCGATTAACCGTTGCAAACTCTCGGATCACCGTTTTTTCGCCAACTTTCAAGGTGGTTTTTTCGCCCTTAAACTTTAAATCCTGGGGAACGGTGCCCACGGACGCATGATCAAATATCCGGCAATCCTTTCCGATATCCGTATATTGACCGATGGTTACATGGGATCCGATCTCAGTTCCCGGGCCGATGGTCACATGATCCTTAATGACGCAGTAAGGGCCGACGCTTACCGTGGTGTCCAGGTTGGCTTTTTTATCTATAATTGCTGTAGGATGTATCATGCACTCATTCCAATCGATGCCATCATTTGTGCTTCTGCAACAAGCGTATCACCCACTTTAGCAGTACCGGTGAATTTCGCAGCCGTGGACCGCAATCTTAACAGTTCAACTTCCAGTATTAATTGATCTCCCGGTACCACAGGCTTTCTGAATCGCACCCGGTCCATGGCCGTGAAATAAAAAGTCATCTCGGCTTGTTTCTCCTTATCTGTTGATTCCCAGGCCAAAACGCCCCCGGCCTGGGCCATTGCCTCAACGATCAATACACCGGGCATGATCGGCTCATTTGGAAAGTGGCCTATAAAAAAGGGTTCGTTAATGGTAACGTTTTTGACGGCCACCACTTTTTTACCGGGATTGAGCTCAACGATGCGATCGATTAACAAAAAGGGATATCGATGAGGCAGTAGCTTCATAATTTCTAAGATATTATATGGCTTTTCCATTCAGATCTTTCTTTCCCTTAGGGGTCACTATTTTTTTCGTTTGATTTATTTTCCAATACGTCCAGCCGTTTTTCGACCCGCGAGAGATTTTTAAATAGCTCTGGAAGCCGGGGAAGCATTCGGGTCACCCGCAACCATAAACGATGGGGCATCTCGGGTGCACCGGATACTATCTGTCCATTCTCTATGGACTTGGCCACGCCGCCCCTAGGGCCTACGATAACATGATCGCCAATATGAAGATGCCCGGCTATCGCAACCTGGCCCGCGAGAATCACATGGCGCCCAAGGGAGGTACTGCCGGCAATGCCCACCTGGGCAACCAGTATTGAATCCTCCCCCACGGTTACGTTGTGGGCCAAATGAACAAGGTTATCGGTCTTTACCCCACGTTTAAGCCATGTTTCACCAAAAGTTCCCCGATCGATGGTATTATTTGCCCCGATTTCCACATCATCATCGATCCTGACAATGCCCGTATGGGGAATCTTCAGATATTTTTCTCCATCCGGGGCAAATCCAAACCCGTCGCTGCCAATGACCGTACCCGGATGAATGATCACCCGATTCCCAATCCGGCAACATTCCCCCACCGTGACATTGGGAAAGATGACCACATCATCGCCGATAACAACTTCAGGGCCGATCACAGCACCGGCATGAATTTTAACGCGATTACCGCACGTGACATCGTCACCGATAACGGCACATGGCCCGGCATAGAAAGCTTCACCCGGGTGAAAGTCTTTTCCGATACTGGCCCTTGCGTCTACCCCGACGCCCATACTTCGGGAGGGGTAAAAGTGGTTAACCACTTTAATAAACGCTAACTGGGGATGGTCAACGACCATTAAATTATGCCCATCCATTTGAACAGTAGGCGGAACAATAATAGCGCCCGCCTTTGATGTCTGAATTCGTTCCAAGAAAGCAGGCCGAAAAGCACTGGTAATCTGGTGATCATCCGCATCGTCAAACGCAGCAGCACCGGAGATTAACTTGTCTTTATCGCCGATCACTTCGGCGCCCACCAGTTGGGCGATTGCTTTTAGGTCCATTTCCATAATGAGGGGTCT
>Ga0056106_100054_pt1 | contig 21474 bp, 21 predicted proteins | sample WorMetcrassitun1_FD_77012 | JGI IMG/M metagenome (GOLD analysis project Ga0056106, IMG submission 77012) | Marine gutless worms symbiont microbial communities from Max Planck institute for Marine Microbiology, Germany - Olavius crassitunicatus.1 ... | reverse complement strand
GGTTCGTGGCCCCGATAAGGTTATGATGCACCTGATGTTTGGGGTTGTCGCTTTGTTTGCGGATCAACTCCTTAAATTGACTGGTTACTGATGAAATGAGTTTTGCAAGAGGCTCAATGATTTTTATATTATTCAGTAACTCCCTGTGAGCGGAAATGGTGGCGGCATCAAGCAAAAATTTTTACCAGCCAACAAGGTTTGAAAACGATTTTTATCTTCAAGCAGCGTTGATACTTGCCGGCGGGTTTCAGAAAAGAGAGGATTCAATTGGCTATGGCAGATAAAGGAAGGGTTATCATTCATACCGGTGATGGTAAGGGAAAAACAACAGCTGCCCTGGGTGCTGCCTTTAGGGCCCTTGGCCACGGACAGAAGGTGTGCGTGGTTCAGTTTATAAAGGGTCAGGGTAAATACGGAGAGCGAATACTGGCCGGAAAACTTGAAAATCTAGATTGGCATATATGCGGCAAGGGCTTTGTCTTTAAAAAAGAAAATGTCGAAGAGGATAAAAAAATTGCCGAAGAGGGGTTTACGCTTGCCTGTGATATCATTGCCGGCGATCGGTACGATCTGGTCATCCTCGATGAACTGACCTATCTGCCGGCTCTTGGTTTTCTGGCGGTGGAAAAGATTGTTGAAGTGATTAAGGCTAAACCTGAGCGTTTGAGCATTATTATCACCGGTCGCAATGCCGCCCCGGAACTGATTGAAATTGCCGATACCGTTTCCGAAATCAAGGTGATCAAGCACGCCTATCAGGAAGGGATAAAAGCCCGGAAGGGAGTTGAATTTTAAATTTAAAAGTGGAGCAAATAGATGAAGGGAAGTCTTTCAGGGATCAAGGTGCTGGATCTGTCCAGACTGCTGCCCGGCCCCTATTGTTCGATGATGCTGGCCGATCATGGTGCCGAGGTTATCAGCATAGAAGATCAGCGCTTCAAGGATGACGACCTGTTCTTTGAAACTCTGTACCGCAACAAGAAACACCTGAGTCTGAATTTGAAAAGCGAGCAGGGCAAAGAGATTTTTTTCAAACTTGCCGAAGACACCGATGTTATTATCGAGGGTTTCAGACCTGGGGTAGCGAAGAGACTTGGTGTTGATTTCGAAACGATTCACCAGCGGTTTGCTACTATTGTTTATTGCTCGATCAGCAATTATGGCCAGAATGGGCCATGGCTGGATAAGGCCGGCCACGACGTAAACTATCTGGGCAGTGCCGGAATTCTTGATCTGATCGGACCGAAAGACGGCCCGCCTTCCATACCAGGCATTCAGATTGGTGATATCGGCGGCGGCAGCATGAATGCGGTTATCGGTATCCTGCTGGCGCTGGTGGCCAGAAACAGCACCGGCAAAGGGCAGTATATCGACATCTCAATGACAGACGGTCTGCTCAGTTTTTTGAGTCTGCCCCACTATTTTTATACAAAATCGGGGCAACCGCTGAAGCGTTCGAACGAATTATTATCGCATCGATATGGCTGCTACAATACCTATAAGGCAGCCGATGACAGCTATATCGCGGTCGGTGCCCTCGAGAACAGGTTCTGGAAACAGCTCTGCACCGCACTCGATGTCGAAGCGTATGCAGCTCTGCAGTTTGATGAGGACCGGCGGGAAGAGATTATTTCGGCTTTAAGAGTTATTTTTCAACAAAAAACTGCCAAACAATGGGAGCAACATTTTCACAATTTAGATGTCTGCTCCACCAGGGTACTGTCTTTTGAGGAAGTGTTCGAGCATCCGCTTTTCAAGGAACGTGACATGGTTGTAGAGTTTGAACAAGCCGATGGAAGTCTGATGAAAACCTTTGGCATCGCGGTAAAGCTGAGTGATACTCCGGGCTCGATCAGAACAAATCCGGCACGGTTCGGTGAGCATAATGAAGAAATTCTGAGCCGTCTTGGATATAGTGAAAAGCAGATAGATGATTTCACAACATTAACAATTATCTGAACCCAGGCTTTTTTGTTTGCCGCCGACCCTACCCGTAGGCAACAGATGGCAGCCAGATAATCAATTGCGGCCAGATGGCCACTATCAGCAGACCGATCAGCTGGAGGATGATAAAGGGGATTACTCCCTTATAGATATCGATCAGCTCTATTTCGGGTGGACATATGCCCTTGAGGTAAAACAGGGCAAAGCCCACTGGAGGGGTTAAAAATGAGGTCTGCAGGCTGACCGCGATCAACACCACGAACCAGACCAGTTCCGGATTGGAGACCACCCCGTGACCATCGATCTGGAAGCCCAGATTGGAGACCACCGGGGCGATCAGCGGCAGAACGATCAGTGTGATTTCAATCCAGTCGAGAAAAAATCCGAGCAGAAAAATGGCGCAGAGAATAACCGCCATAATCCCATACGGTCCCAGCGGTAGACCGGTCAGGATTCTTTCGATGAATTCGTCGCCGCCCAGGCTTCGCAAAACCAGAGCAAAACAGGTGGCGCCCAGAAAAATGGCAAAAATATAGGCAGTGGTGTTGAAACAGGCCTTGGACACCTCGACGATCACCTGCCAGTTGAGTTTGCGATTCAGAGCGGCCAGGATCGTGGCCCCAAGTGCCCCTACTCCGCTGGCCTCGGTGGGAGTGGTAATACCGGCAAAAATGGACCCGAGCACTGCCAGAATAAGGGCTGCAGCCGGTAAGATATGTTTGAATACATCCCAGATCATATTCAGCCTCAGAGGCTGGCGATTAGGATCTAAAGGAGCTGCAGCCGGGCGAAGCAGACTGTAGATCAAGATATAGGTGATGTAGAGTATGCCGAGGATCACCCCTGGTATAACGGCGCCCATAAAGAGATCCCCCACCGAAAGAGCGAGCTGGTCGGCCATGATAACCAGCATAATGCTGGGCGGAATCAGAATTCCCAGGGTCCCGGAACTGGCTATGGTTCCCAGGGCCAGGGTTTTGGAATAGCCCTGTTTAAGCATGGCCGGCAGCGACAGAAGCCCCAACAGCACCACCGAAGCACCGATGATTCCGGTTGATGCCGCCAGGATAATGCCGATGGTCGTGACGGTCACTGCCAGGCCACCACGGACTTTGCCGAAAAGATTCTGCATCGACTTCATCAGGTTTTCAGCAATCCCTGAGCGATCCAGCATCAGTCCCATAAAGATGAACATCGGCAGGGCTACCAGGACCCAGTTGTCCATGAATTTGTAAATGCGGTTGACCGACATACCCAGGGTCAGATAGTCCAGGCCGGTCCAAGTGCCGAAATAAAGGTCTGAAAAATAGCCCACTGCGGTGAAGATACAGGCCACACCCCCCAAAACCCAAGCAATGGGATAACCGGTAAACAACAGCCCGATAAAGGTGATGAACATGCCGATTACCAGATAATCGTTGAACTCCATTCTAGGCTCTCCTTAGTGAGGCGACTATCCGGACGGCGCGTGAAATAGTAGCTATAAACAACAGCCCGAAACTGATCGGGATAACCGATTTGATGATCCAGCGGTACGGCAGTCCCATCGGAGCATCTGAACGCTCACTGACCCGCCAGGACTCATGAACAAAATCGAGGCTCTGGAGAAAAATAATAATGATAAAAGGCAACAGTAGTACAATGGTGCCGAAGAGGTCCCAGCGCAGTCGCCACTTCTTTGAAAGCCGGGCATGGATGATATCAACCCGGATGTGAGAGTCCATAACCTGTGAATAAGAGGCACCGAACATGATGCCGATGGCGTACAGGTGCCACTGTAATTCTTCCAGTGGAACCAGTCCCTTGCCGAAGCCATAGCGAAGTACAACCTGGAGAATGATCACAAAAATCAGGATCACATTGGCCCACATGACGACATGACCTATGCGGCGAATAAAATTATCCACCCGGTCACAAAATGTATTGGGAATCTGTTCCTGCTGGGATTTGGAACTCATTGCTGTCTCCGGTTTTAAAGGCGGCTTGAAAATCGATCTGCTATCAGGTGGTGGGGTAAAAGATACACCAGCAGCGTCGAATTTTCACACCCGGCTTTTCATCCTACACAGGATGTTAGAAAACGCCAGTTGTTCCTGAACCCAAAAAGGTGCAGGGAACCCATCCCTGCACCGCTGAGCTGTCTTTATTTTATTGTTTGGGCGGCTCGGGGCGCGGCAGAAAACCATAGGTCTGCCAGAGCTTGTAATCCTTACGAAAAGCGCTCATATCATCCCATACCTTCTCGAAGAAGGGATCCTTGGCCGATTGCTCCGCGGCCACTTCCTGCCAGGACTTCTCATAGGTGTCCAGCATTTCCTTGGACCAATACCTGTTGGTTACCCCCCGTTCCTCGACGTTTTTCTTCATCGTCGCCGGCTGAATCGATTCGGTCATCGCAAAAGCATCTACCGTGGCGGACTTGGTCAACTCTTCGAGTATCATCTGCTGCTGCGGGCTCATCTCGTTCCAGACATCTTTATTGATCAGCAACTCAAACACTGTTGCTTGCTGGTGCCAGCCGGGATAGTAATTGTTTTTGGCTATTTTATAGAAACCCAGCTTTTCATCAATGGCGGGCATGGAGAATTCAGTGGCGTCGATGGCTTTTTTCTCCAGGGCTGGAAAGATCTCACCACCGGGAAGAAGGCTGACGGAAGCGCCCAGTTTTTTCATGACCTGGCCGCCCAAACCGAAGAAACGTATTTTTAAACCTTCCAGGTCCTGGGCAGAATTGATGGGCTCTTTGAACCAGCCTGAAGTCTCCGGTGCGATGACGCCAAGTACCAGCACTTTGACATTGTAGCCGTGGGAATCATACATCTCCTGATAGAGGTTCATACCGTTGCCGTACCAGAGCCAGGCCAGGTATTCTCCGGCTTCCGGACCAAAGGGAACGGCAGTAAAAAATGGTGAGGCGGGAATTTTTCCGACCCAGTAGCCGGCGGTGGAATAACCGGCGTTGATTTTTCCAGTGGAAACGGAGTCGAGAATCTCAAACGGGGCAACCAGTTTACCCGGTTCGTAAACCTTCATTTTCATGCTTCCGCCAGTCATGGTTTCAAGGCGGTCGGCCACATAAGTGATGGTGGTTCCCAGCCCCGGCAAAGCGGTGGAAAAACAGACCGGAACCTTAAGCAGGATCTTCTTGTCTGCGGCCAAACCCTGTGACACGCCACCAGCGATAAAGGCCAATGCCAGGGCTACGGTAAACATCTTAAACATCCAATTTTTCTTCATCTTTTCCTCCTTGCTTTGGGTTAGAGGTGATATACAATTGCTTTTTCAGGGACCTGGAAAAGACCACTTAAAAACAATCCCACACACCGTTTGTCTCAAACTTTTAAAACCACTTGGCCGCGTAATCTGCCAAAATACTTTGTAAATCTACTATAGATAAAGGTAGTCCATTGCCTCCTCTTTTGAGGGGAAGATATTTGACTCCAGGTCGCGGCGCTGATACTCCCGGGTAAATGTGTCCCGGCTGGCCTGGTTTGAGTTATAGCGGGCAACCCGCAGATAGTATTTTTTTATTATCGAGGCGCTCATTTCCATATAAGCCTTCCGGATATTGTCATCAACCCGAAAACCGTTGTAATTGACAATGGTGCGAACTTTCTGTTTTGCCTGTTGGCACACCTCTGCCACCACTTTTCCCAGATTGTCAATATCTTCGTTGTTTTCCAGAACCAGGCCGTCAAAGCTTAACTGGAGAAGATTATCATCCTGCAGGTAGCATACCCGGGAGCGGAGTTCTTTAAGCAGAAACATTTCCTTTATACCCATCGCCTCTTTTTGAAACAGACGGGGATCCATGTCGCCCACATGGTTGACGACCGGTTTGAACTCCATATTGGCGAAAATATCTTTTTCAATGTCAATTCCCGGTGCCACCTCAATAAGTTCCAGTCGGCCGTCAATTAACTTGAAGACGCAGCGTTCGGTGATATAAAGTACCTCTTGAGTGGCTGAATCGGAGAGCGTGGCGCAGAAGGTGATCTGATCACTGGTATTGATGAATTTCTTGATCTTGCCTTCCTGGACAATCCGCACTTTGGCATCTTCGACTGCAACTTTCAACCCGCCCGTGGTAAAGGTGCCGAGGAAGAGCAGACGGGTGGTATTCTGGCTGATATTGATGAATCCCCCGCAACCGGCAATTCTCGGCCCGAACTTGGAGGCGTTGACATTGCCGCCGCTGTCGCACTGGGCGAAGCCGAGGCAGGTCAGATCGAGCCCTCCCCCGTCATAAAAATCGAACTGATCGGGCATGCTGATCACCGCCTCACCGTTGACCGAGGCCCCGAAGTCAAGACCGCCCAGCGGCATGCCGCCGATGATTCCCGGTTCCACGGTCATGGTCAGGTAGTCGAGAATCCCTTCTTCGTTGGCGACCAAGGCCACCGATTCCGGGTAACCGATGCCAAGATTAATAATATCAAAGGGCTGTAATTCAAAATTGGCTCGCCGGGCAAGGAGCTTGGGCACATCCAGCACCATCGGCTCCATATGCTCCATGGGCACCCGTAGCTCTCCGGAGAGTTCCGGGCGGTATTGGGTACCGAAGGTCTGCATATGATATTCACTTCTGGCCACCACCACATGGTCCACCAGAACTCCCGGAACAATTACCTCTCTTGAGCATAACGATTCGGAACTGGCAATTCGCTCAACCTGGACGATCACCGTTCCGTCAGAATTTTTTGCCGCCATGGCCATGGCCAGAGCGTCGACCGTCAGAATCTCCCGCTCCATGGTAATATTGCCCCTGGTATCGGCGGTGGTACCCCGGATGAATACACAGTCCACCGGAAATGATTTCATAAAGAGCCATTCTTCGCCGCCAAGCTCTACCACCTCAACGATATCTTCAACAGCTTTCTTGCTGATTTTGCCGCCGTCCAGCCGGGGGTCGGCGAAGGTTCCCAACCCGACTTTGGTGAAAACTCCCGGTCGGTTACCAGCAACGGCCCGGTAAAAGTTGGTCAAAATTCCCTGGGGGAGGTTATAGGCTTCAAAATCATTTTCCAGCGCCAGTTTTTCTATTTCCGGCACCAGACCATAATGGCCGGATATCACCCGTTTATACATGCCCTTATGGGCGATCCGGTTGGCCCCTCGAGTGGCGGCATCGCCGGGACCGGAGGAGTGGATAAGGGTGATGTTCTTCGGAGAGCTGCCGGCCAGATATCTCTGTTCCAAAGCGACACACAGGTCATCGGCGGTTCCGGCCCCGACGAACCCTTCGATGCCCAGACACCAGCCGTCCTGGATATGGTTTATCGCCTCTTCCGCAGTGATTATTTTATTTCTGTTCATGACTTTTCTCCGCCGGGAACGTACGTTGATCATCTCTGACTTTGACAAAGCAAGTTTTATGCCACTCTGTGGAGATTGATGTCACTCATCATATCACCAGTGCGAGTCTGCATTTTTACCGGTGGGAAGGTAAAGGTTAATTGACTGGAGTTCGGGAAACAGTGTAGCAAATATGCGACAAGATGCATTTTTGCTACACTCGTATGGAGTGGTAAAAGAATCGGCCGGACCGTAAGAAAGGTTGTTTCGCGGTCTATTCCTGCTCTAAGGCCCCATCTTTGCTTTCCGGCAGCAATGGCTGAATATGTTTGGGAGTATTGATATGGAAATCTGCCAAACCTGCTCATTTTGTCTGCTATATAGCGGTTCTGGAGCCGGAACCTGGGCGTAAGCAGAACCTCCAACTGCGTAGCCAAAATGCTACAGTCTTGTATCCGTAGCGAAAATAAGTAGTGTGAAATCAGTGGGATAGCCTTTGATTATCTTCTGGCACTCTATTTGCTTGTTCTTACAAAGACTAAGACTGATTTTAGGCTACCTTTAAACCTGGAGCTTTGTTTCGGTGGCTTCGCACATATTGTTCCATGCGAACCACTTCTAATTGTTGGGAGGAGAAAATGCTGGAAATCAAAGATTCAGTTGCAGTTATCACCGGAGGGGCAAGCGGCATTGGTTTTACGTTAGCCCGGTACTGGGTTGAGCGCGGCGGCAGGGTCGTACTTGGAGACATCTCGCCCTCGGCCCTGGCCGGTGCTCAGAAAGAGTTCGGCGACAAGGCGGTTACACTTGAATGTGATGTGACCAGCGAGACCGACAGCCAGAAGCTGGCTGAAACGGCAATGAGTTCATTTGGTAGAATCAACCTGGTGGCCCCTTTTGCAGGTATTATTAAGGACGGCCTGATGGTATCGCCGGACCGGGAATCAGGTAAGGTTACCGCAAAAATGTCCCTTGACCAGTTCCGCCAGGTGATTGATGTTAATCTGACCGGGGTCTTCCTCACCGTTCGCGACTGTGCCGAACAGATGATCAACAACGGCAACCGCGGTTTGATCTGTCTTGTTTCTTCCACCGGTTCATTGGGAACCGCCGGGCAGATAAACTATTCTTCATCCAAGGCGGCGATATCGGTTATGCCCAAGGTGATCATGGCCGAGTTCTTCAGAAGAAAGGTTGCCGATCGTCTCCGTTGTGTCGCGGTGGCACCCGGTTACGTGGCCACGCCTATTCTGGAGGGGATGAACAGCAAGGCCCTTGCCAAAATAGTGGCGGATGTACCGATCGGCCGTCTGATTGATCCGGATGAAGTCGCCTCCCTGGTCGGAGAATTATATCGCAACGAGGCGCTGGCCGGTGATCTGTTTTTTATTCATGGCGGCCTGCGGCTGGGATCAAAAGGTTGATCCCAGCGGTTGATACAGGCTGCTTGATTAATCCGGATAACAACTAATCTGAGGGAGCGCAAAAATGAGTCGGGTCAGCATAGTAGGAGCGTACAATACCAAATTTGGTGCTTTTGTAGAAAAAACCAAGGATACCGGCGAGATAACCGATACCAAAACCTATTATGAATTTCTCATCGAGGCCGGTAGAGGAGCCTTGGAGGATGCGGGCCTTGAAGCAAAAGACATTGATGGCATCTGGGTGGGAGCCTGTTCCCCGGCACTTTTTGTCAATCAGGAGCATGTGGCCCCGCTCGGCCTGGAAGTGGCTCCGAAGGAATTTCGGTTCCTGCCGACCACCAGAACGGAAGGGGCCTGTGCCTCTTCATCCGTTGCCCTCTACAATGCCTCTTGGGCAGTTGAGTCCGGCCGGTTTAAAAAAGTGTTGGTGATCGGGGTCGAAAAAATGACCCTGTTGAGCACCAGGGAAACCACCCATACGCTGGCCTGTTCCTCATACTGGCCCGAGGAAGGCTCATGTGGTGTGACCTTTCCGGGGCTTTTCGCCGAATATGCCAAGGGCTATATGGCTCATTACCGATATAATCTTGAGGAGTTGCAGAAAATGCTGGCCCATGTTTCGGCGCTTGCGTACCGGAACGGTGTTGAAAATCCGCTCGCCCATTTTGGTAAAAACAGCCCGCCGGATCGTCTCGGACTGTTTGAGGCCGAAAAAATCCTCAATCTTCCCGAAAGTGGAAAAGGTTCCAATCCGGTCATAGCAGATCCCCTTCGGTTACACGACTGCTCTTTGATATCAGATGGAGCTGCCGCAGTAGTCTTGGCAGAAACCGGCGAAGCCAGATCGATGAGTTCCAGGGTCGTAGAGCTTGCCGGGTTGGGGATGGCAACGGAAAGACTTCAGGAAAGTGTCAGGCCGAATATGCATGAGTTGAGTGCCGGTAAAGTTGCAGTAAACCGCTCTTTTGACGAGGCGGGGATTGGTTTCGGCGATGTTGATTTTGCCGAAGTCCATGACTGCTTCACGATCAACCAGTTGTTGTGTACCGAGGCTCTCGGGTTGGCAAAAGATGGGGAGGCCGGTTGGGATTATATCGAGGGCCGCTTTCAACCAGACGACGATTGCCCGGTGAATCTGTCCGGTGGTTTGAAAGCAAAGGGCCACCCGGTTGGAGCCACCGGCGTTTCGATGCATGCCCTGGCCTATAAGCAGTTGATTGGCGAACCTATAGGAAATTTTCCGACCAAGGCTGCACCGGAAATCGGAGTGGTATTCAACGTCGGGGGGTCGGCCGCAACAAACTGCGTCACTTCAATGAGACGGTTGAAATAAGCCGGCCGTCTTCCTTATCAGCATCATTTCAGTTCCGGATCCCGGCTGTTGGTCTGAGCGGCGGTTGAGGGGACACCAGATTCATAAGGCAGCCATAAGTCGTAAAAGGTGTTGCCAAACCGGGATGTCTGTAGCAAAATTAGTACATACCCATTTATATCCAATTTATATCAATTTGTACCCATAACGGGATAATTGCCGATGACCGGGACCGGAAACAGCGACTACAGCGATAATTTTTTTCGAACGCTTTTCGATAACATGCAGATCGGGATAATCGTTTCCGACGCTGCCGGGATCATCACCTACATGAACAGAACATACGGTCTGTTTCTCAATATTGATGAAGAAAAAGTGGTCGGGTTGCACGCCTCTGAAATAGTTCCCACCACTCGCTTGCACATTGTCGGTAAAACCGGGATAGCTGAGATCAATTATCCGCACCGGCACAAAGGGACGGGCTGCCTGGTGCATCGGGTCCCGATTAAAGAGAACGGCGTGGTGGTGGCGGTTCTGGGCCTGGTTTTACTGAATAACGCGACCACCGCAGTCCAGTTGGCTGAAAAACTGTCCAAACTTGAAGAAAAGCTCAAACAGTACCAGAAAAAATTATCCTCAATTCACCAGGCACACTACTCGTTTGCCAATATCATCGGCAACAGCGCCTCCCTGCAGCATTCAAAACAGGAAGCTCAGAAAGCGGCCACCGTGGGGCTGCCGGTCTTGATTACCGGAGAATCAGGTACCGGCAAAGAGTTGTTCGCCCATGCCATACACCAGGCCAGTGCCAGAATCAGTTATCCGTTTGTTCGGGTTAATTGCGCTGCCATTCCCAAAGAGTTGCTGGAGTCGGAGTTGTTCGGGTATGAAAAAGGGGCCTTTACCGGGGCAGACCCCAAAGGAAAGATCGGCAAATTTGAGGTCGCCCATATGGGGTCAATATTTCTCGATGAGATTGGTGACATGCCGATGGAGATGCAGCCCAAACTGCTGAGGGTCCTTGAAACGAAGGAAGTTGAAAGGGTCGGGGCCCATAAGAGCATCCCTTCGGATTTCAGAGTGATCGCCGCAACCAACCAGAACATTGAAAAATTGATAAAAAGCGGGATGTTCAGGGCCGATCTTTTCTATCGTTTAAACGCCATCCAGATCAAGATTGAACCGTTGAGAAAACGAAAAGATGATATTGTGCCGATGGCCTATCACTTTCTTCAACATGCGGAAAGAGGACCGACCGGCAAAGGAGTCCGTTTCCGGGCAAAGGTAAAGCAGGTCATCGAAAATTATGAATGGCCCGGTAACGGCAGGGAGCTCCGTTATTTTTCAGAGAGCCTGCTGTTCAGGTCGGATCAAACCATGATCGATATAGCCGATCTGCCCCACCATATAAGATCCTCCCCAACCATTATCCCACCCCAAAAGGGGCGGCGGTTAAGAGATTACCTGCGGGAGGCGGAGCGACTGGCCATCAGGGAGGCTTTGGCAGAAGCCGGGGAAAACAGATCGAAGGCGGCAGATATACTTGGTATTCACAGAACCCTGCTCTATCGAAAGATGAAGAAGCTGGAAATGTAAATCTGCCGGACCCCCGATAGTTTTTAAAAACAGCCCTTTTTCTAATTGACAACCAGGGATTGCCGGAAATTAAGCAGAGGCAAAGTCCTGGAATTAAAACAATTTTTAGCCAAGGGAGAAACTATGAAGGTAAGCGAGGCATTGACAAATCGAAAATCAACCCGAGCCTTTTGGGATAAGGAGGTTTCCCGGAAAAAAATAGTTGCAGTTTTTGAGGCGGCGAAACATTCCCCTTCCGGGGTGAATACCCAGCCGTGGCAGGTTGCTGTGGTGGCCGGAGACAAGAAAAAGGAGTTGCAGGCGTTGATCGAACAGGCCTTCAGAAGCGGTGAACCGACTAAAATGGATTTTCAGTACTATCCGCTCAAGTGGGTTGAACCGTATAAAAAGCGCCGGATCGAGTGCGGTCTGCAGCTCTATTCAACACTGGGTATCACCAGGCAGGATAAAGATCGCCGCCTCGAGCAGTGGGCCGCAAATTACCGGGCCTTCGATGCGCCGGTTATGCTTTTTTTCTTTATGGATTCCGGTCTTGAAGCGGGATCGTACATGGATTACGGTATGTTCCTGCAATCAATTATGCTGATGGCCATGGAGGAGGGGCTGGCAACCTGTCCCCAGGCCGCTCTCGGCGAATATCCGCAGCTTGTTAAGGAACAGCTTGGCTATCCAGCCGACTCAATCCTGCTCGGGGGTATGGCTCTTGGTTATGAAAATGAACAAGCCCTGGTAAACAGCTATCGGACACCACGTCTGTCGGTCGAGTCGTTTACCCGCTTCTTTGATTAATTCCAGGAACATGGTGTAATCGTAAATTAATGCTTATCAAAGATTATCTATTGTCAGGTTGATTTGTTCCTGACTTTTCAAATATTGTGTGCAGGAGATTACGATTATGGCCAAAATCCTCAAAGGTAATTTCAGTAAAGGAAAAGTCGCTCAACGGCGGATACCCCAGGCCGATAAAACGATTCCCGGATATCAACTGAAACTGGCAATCCCATTTTCCGATCCGCTTATCTGGCGCCGGGTCCGGGTTCCTGGTCAGATGACGCTGGCCGACATGCATCAGATAATCCAGATTTGCATGGGCTGGCAGGATGTCGATACCCATCAGTTTCTGGTCGGAAAGATATTTTATCGACCGGGGTTTGGTATCGAGGATTTCAAGAGGAAGGCGGAGTATGATGAAGCTTTGTTCACACTCCATCAACTAGAAGAAGGGATGCAGTTTCTTTTCAGTTATCTGTACGATGGAGGTGACGGCTGGGAGCTACAGATCGCAGTTGATGAGATACTGCCGCCGGGTCAATTCGAGCCAACCCCTCAATTTTTCGACGGAGCCAATGGCTGCCCACCGGAGGAAGTGGGCGATATTCATCACTATCAGGCTTTGCTCGCAGCTTTGGATGAGAGCGGCGCCGATACCGACGAAATCACCATGGATATTGGTGAATTAAGTGATTTCAGACCATCTTTTTGTGATAAGAAAGAAATACGTAGAAATCTTAAGAAACTCATCATCACCTAAAGGAGTAGAATTTTGGCGACTGAGATACAAGTATCTTTTCCCGGCAATTTAAAAGTAGAAGCATCGGTTCGGGATTTCACCCTGGTGACCGATCAGCCGGAAAGATCGGGCGGGGACAATTCCGCCCCATCCCCGTTTGAGATGTTCACCACCTCAATCGCCACCTGCGCCGGCTATTTTGCCTTGAAGTTCTGCCGGGCTCGCAACATCGATACCTCGACCATGCGTCTGAAGATGGCATACGATTGGGATAAGGAGCAGAAACGCTACCCGAAAATGGTTATCGAGCTCGAGCTTCCCGAAGATTTTTCTGACAAGTACCGAAAAGCGGTCATCAAAGCCATGGAGCAGTGCGTTGTCAAACAGCACATCCACCAGCCGCCTGAATTTGAAATTGCGGTAATCTGATACAATCTTCTTATCTTCCATAGCCGGTGCAACGGTAGCGGCTAAAGGACCCCATTATGTTTATATCATTTTACAAGAGTAGAAAATGGTTTGTCTGGGCCTGGGGCGGGGGTGTATTCCTGCTGGCCTCGCTGTTTGTTCAGGTGGAACTGACGGTCAAGATTAACGAGTGGTACGGCAGGTTCTACAATATGCTCCAAAAGGCAACCGAGCATCAGCTCGACGAATTCTGGCATGAACTTTTTGTATTCGCCTACATCGCCTTTCCTTATGTATTGATCGCCACGCTGACCTCCTATTTCACCAGGTTATACGCTTTCAGATGGCGGGAAGCGATGACCTTTTCCTATGTGAACCAGTGGCAGCAGGTGGAAGAAGAGGTCGAGGGTGCCAGCCAGCGTATCCAGGAAGATATTTACCGTTTTGCCCGAATCGTCGAGAGTCTCGGTCTTCAGGTAATCCGGGCAATTCTGACTCTGGTAGCCTTTATGCCGATACTGTGGGGCTTGAGTGGAGGGGTGGATATCCCCTATATCAAGGATATTCCGGGCAGTCTGGTCTGGGTGGCACTGCTCGTTTCGGCCGGGGGTCTGTTAATTTCCTGGTTTGTCGGTATCAAGCTGCCCGGTCTGGAATACAACAACCAGAAAGTAGAAGCGGCTTTCAGGAAGGAACTGGTCTATGCCGAGGACGATAAGGTCAATTTCGGAAAAACCGAAACCATCGTTGAATTGTTTACCAGCTTGAAATTCAACTATCACCGGCTTTTTCTCCATTACGGTTATTTCGATATCTGGCTCAATTTTTTCGAGCAATTGATGATCATCGTACCCTATCTGATTATGGGACCGGGGCTGTTCACCGGGCTCATAACCCTCGGTGTATTGGTCCAGGTTTCCAATGCCTTCAGCAAGGTCCGTGAATCGTTTTCGATCTTTATCGGCAACTGGACAACGATCACCGAGTTGCGCTCAATCCATAAGCGTCTGAAAGAGTTCGAACACAATATCGGTTATTGAAGATGAAAGCTTCCGTTATCCTGGCTCATCCGAATCCCGGCAGCTTCAATCATGCCATTGCCGAGGCTGTCAGCTGGATATCACAGCGTTAAAAGATTTCCTTCAGAATCGCAGAGCGGGTTGCTGCCGGCTATTTTGGCAATGATCCGTCCCGGCCTGGCGAAGCGGTCAACATTGCGGGAGAAAATCAGGCCGTTGGTTTTACTCTTTACTTCGACCAGCCGCTGTTCTTCATGTTCCGGCAGTGGATTGATGATTTCGGCAATAACCTCACCCTCCTTGATCCGTTCTCCCTGCTTTTTCAGAAAGACGACAATGCCCGGTGCCTGAGCTTTGACGTAATCAACACCGGTCAGTGGTGTGGCCGGATTGACCAACTTCGGCAATTGGGGAGGAGATCCGTCGATAAGTCCGCGCCGCTGTAGAAAAGAGAACAGATTATCGCTGTCCTCGCCTATTGTTTCAGGGTCGGTATCTGAGATTCCCCGCAACTCGACCGTGGCGGCCAGACAGGCCGGGGGTATCGGGTGATTGGAAAAGTGTTCAGCGAGAGCCCACCAGAGCCGGCTGGTGGCTTCATCAAAGGGGGTTCCACCCGAATCGGCAGCCAGAAGTGTTGCTTCCGCTCCCATCTGGGCTGACAGATCTTCACCATCGGGCCAGAGAGGAGTACCGATATAGATGTGCATCAGCGCCTGTAAATCGCAGTGCAGGTCTAAGACGATATCGGCGTCGTGGGAGAGTGACAGCAGCAGGGTCTTGAGCCGTGCCGCTTCATCTTCAGGTTGAAAATCATTAATAATTTCAGAGCTGCATTTTCTGATAACAGCAACATTCTCCTGGGAATCAGCCCCCAACTCAGAGCCGACAGCATCGACAAGACGGTCAATGAGGTCATGATGGTGACGGTTGAAATTGATAGAATTGACAAAATCGAAGCGCCCCTGCAGCATTTCATCACGCCATTGTGACAGGCCGATCGGATTGGCTGCCGGAACCACAACGATCTCACCGATGATCTTCCCCAGTTCAGCGGCCTTATCAAGTTTTTCTACTAAATAGTGCAGTACCGGGTAGCCCGGAGCTTCATCGGCATGCACTCCCGCTTGCAGATATGCTTTTGGACGGTTACCGGCAGAGCCGTAGCGGATAACGGTAAGTGAGCGGGCGGTGCCGGGACTGGCCTGGGGGAGGGGGATAATCTCGATCTTTTTCATGGTGGAGCCTCAACGGCCTGTTTGGTCGATTGAGGCTGTAGATGGGCAAACCAGCGAACTTCGAGTTTCTTTACCAGAAAGATGATCAGAAAGGTGATTACCAGGTAGAATACGGCAGCGGTCAGAAACGCCTCGTAAGGGCTGTAAAACCTCGAATTTATGATGCGGGCAGCGCCGGTGATATCGACGATGGTAATGACACTGGCCAGCGATGAGCCGTGCAGCATAAAGATAATTTCATTGCTGTAGGACGGCAGTGCCCGGCGAAAGGCGCTGGGCAGAATCATTCGGCGTATCATCAGAAATCGCGACATGCCGGCAGCCATGGCCGCTTCGATCTCACCATGGGGTGTTGCCTTGATGGCGCCGCGCAGGATCTCGGTGGTGTAGGCTCCGGTGTTCAGCGTAAAGGCAAAGAGTGCGCAGAAATAGGCCTCTCTGAAGAACGGCCAGAGAAAGCTTTCTTTGATCAGATCGAACTGGCCAAATCCATAATAGATCAGAAACATCTGAACCAGCAGTGGAGTACCCCTGAAAAAATAAACAAAGGCCCTGATCGGCGCCTGCACGGCCGGACTCCCGTAATTGCGGAGAATAGCCAGCGGTACGGCCAGCATCAGGCCGAGCACGAGAGAGACTGAAACGAGTATAACGGTGTTTTTCAAGCCGTCGAAATAGATTCCGATATTCTCGAAAATCATTACCAGATCCATGCTACATCTCCCTGACGCCGACACTGTAGCGGCGTTCCAGTTGTTTGAAAATATAGATGGATATTGAGGTGATCAGCAGATAGTTGATGGCCACCACCAGATAAAAGGTAAACGGTTTTCTGGTAGCTCCGGCGGCAAGTCCCGCTTTTCTGACCATATCGTCAAGACCAATGATCGAAACCAGGGCCGTGGTTTTAATCAGCACCAGCCAATTGTTGCCAAATCCGGGCAGGGCATGGCGGACCATTTGCGGCAGGGTTATGCGCCTGAATACCATCGATTTGGACATGCCGTAAGCGGTGCCGGCCTCAAGCTGGCCACGGTTGACGGCCAGGATGGCGCCTCGAAAGGTCTCGGTCATATAGGCACCGAAGATAAAGCCAATGGTTGAAATACCGGCAATAAAGGGGTTGATGTCGATATACCCGTCATACCCGAGAGCAGATCCGAGCTGGTTGATAAAGACCTGGCCGCCGAAAAAAATCAACAGCATCAGGACGAGATCGGGAATGCCTCTGATAATGGTGGTATAGATCTGGGCGATCAGCTTCAGCGACCGGGCTCCGGAGAGCTTGGCAAGAGCCCCGGAAATGCCGAGCAGCATGGCAATGACAAGCGAGGCTATTGAAACTTCTAAGGTCAAAATAGTCCCCTCGAAAATGGAGGGTCCGTATCCGTGCAATGAAAACATTCGTTAGCAGATAAAAGTCCCGCCCCGGACCTCGGGGCAAGGGGCGGGAAATAGGGATTATTCGCCGTAGACGTTAAAATCGAAGTATTTATCCTGGATGGCTTTGTAGGTTCCGTCACTGCGAATCTTGTCAATGGCCATGTTAAATTTTTCAACCAGATCTATGTCTTGCTTACGGACGGCAATTCCCACTCCATCACCAAACCATTTCGGATCGCTCAGATCTGGCCCAATAAACATATAATCGGCGCCTTCCGGTTTTTTCAGGAAGCCGTCAGACAGGGCAACACTGTCTGCCAGCAGCATATCAACCCGGCCGGCGGTCAGATCCAGATAGGCCTCGTCCTGGCTTCCGTAGCGTTTGACTTCCACGTCCTTGCCGTAATTGTCGGTGAGGTAGCGATCATGGATAGTGGCTCGCTGAACACCTACCTCTTTGCCTTTGATCGCCTCCCGGGAAAATTCTTTTATACTTCCTTTCTTGCAGATGAATTTGGCTGGAGTATTGTAATACTTGTTGGAGAATGCCACCTTCATTTGGCGTTCTTCGGTGATCGACATCGAAGCGACAATTGCGTCATATTTCTTGGCCAGCAGAGCGGGTATAATGCCGTCCCAGTCCTGGGCTATCAACGTTACCTCGGCACCCATCGCTTTACCAAGAGCCAATGCAATATCAACATCGAATCCGGCTAGCTCTCCTTTTGGTGTAACGTAGCTGAACGGTGGATAGGCGCCTTCAGTAGCGATACGCACTTTACTCCAATCTTTGCTAAAAGCACTCGAGCCAACCAGCACCAGAGAAACCAGTGTGATCAAAGAAATAATTCTTTTCATAATGATCCTCCTTCATTGTGTTGTCTATATGTTGAATTAGGTCAACAACCTTAAACCATTGCTTTGATAAATGTTGAGAAGCGATCGGTTTCAGGATTTTCAAAAACTATTGCCGGCTCTCCGTCTTCCATAACAAGACCCTCGTCAAGAAAAATCACTCTCGAAGAAACTTCCCGGGCAAACCCCATTTCATGGGTTACCACAATCATCGTTCTTCCCTCTTCTGCCAAGTTTTTCATAACCTGAAGAACTTCGCCGACCAGTTCCGGGTCAAGCGCCGAGGTGGGTTCATCAAAGAGGATAACCTCGGGCTCCATGGCCAGAGCACGGGCAATGGCTGCGCGTTGCTGCTGGCCGCCGGACAGATGGGCTGGATAAGCCTCGAGCTTGTCCGGGATGCCGACTTTTTCCAGATACAACCTGGCCTTGTCGACTGCCTCATCTTTGGAAATTTTCAATACGTGGATTGGCGCCTCGATGACATTTTCCAGAATGGTCATATGTGACCAGAGGTTGAACTGCTGGAAGACCATCGATAGTTTAGCCCGGATACGTTCAACCTGTTTTGTGTCGGCGGGCACGGCCCGGTTGTCCCGACTCTTTTTCAAAACTACTTCTTCTCTTGACACGAACAATCTGCCGCTGTCAGGTATTTCCAGAAGATTGATGCAGCGAAGCAGGGTCGATTTGCCTGATCCGCTCGGTCCCAGGACCGATATGACTTCACCTTTGTGGGCAGATAGATAAATCCCTTTCAGTACCTCATTGGCGTCAAAACGTTTGTGAATATCTTCAAGCGCTACTGAAACGATTCGGTCTTCCATGATAATCCGAAAGGATGGGATGAGTGGTTGAGTACCTTTATTTATCAGTGGTCGATAAGGACGATACTAATAGAGAAACCATGCTAAAGTCAATTAAAAGGTGGATCGGTGTGCGTCTATAGAAATTGTTCAAACCGTTTCTGACTAAATGGTTGACACTGGTTATTGTAACTGACCAGCGGATTGCCTATTTGAGCAATAATAATTATCACTATTGTTAAAGACCCTGTCTGCCAATTAAATCTATTTCATATGCTATCGAGGAGAAAAGATGACTGAAAACCTGGCCACCTTGACCATTGACGGCAAGAATTATGAATTTGAGGTGCATACCGGAACGGAGAATGAACGGGCGATAGATTTTCAGAAGCTGCGGGCCCAGTCCGGCTGCATTACACTGGATCCCGGTTATGGCAACACCGGTTCCTGTTTCTCCTCAATCACCTATGTCGACGGAGCCAACGGTATTCTTCGCTACCGGGGCTATCCGATTGAGGAAATTGCCGAACAGGCCACGTTTGTCGAGATTGCCTATCTCATCCTCTACGGAGAATTGCCAAATCCCCGCCAATTGGCTAATTTTCGGGCCTCCCTTGCTGATCATGCCCAGCTTCACACCAGTCTCGAGCACCATTTTTCAGGTTTCCCGAAAGACGCTCCACCGATGGCGATTCTGTCGGCCATGCTCAACCTGGTCTCCTGTTTCCACCCCGAAATTCTGGACGTTCATTCCGAAGGACCGGGCTTTGATAAGACCGTGGCCCTGTTGCTCTCAAAGGTTCGGGCCATTGCTGCCTTTTCCTACCGGATGGCATCCGGTAAGCCGTTTATGCACCCGAATCCCAACCTGAGCTACTGTTCCAACTTTCTACATATGATGTTTTCCGATCCGTATCGCGAATATATCGCTACCCCGGTGGTTGAGCGGGCCCTTAATCTCTTTCTGATCCTTCACGCCGATCATGAGCAGAACTGCTCAACGTCCACCGTACGCGTGGTGGGCAGCTCCCGGGCCAATCTGTTCAGTTCGGTTTCGGCCGGTGTCTGTGCCCTTTGGGGTCCCTTGCACGGCGGCGCCAATGCGGCAGTGATCAGGATGCTTGAGGATATCAGAACTTCGGATAAGCCGATCAGCTATTACCTCGACCTGGCCAAGGACAAGAACAACGATTACCGGCTCATGGGCTTTGGCCACCGGGTTTACAAAAACTTCGATCCCCGTTCGATCATCCTCAAAAAGCGAGTGTATGAGGTTCTTGAAGAACTGCAGCAGGAAGATCCGCTACTCGATGTGGCCCTCGAGTTGGAGGAAAAAACGCTCAAGGACGAATATTTTGTCGAGCGCAACCTGTACCCCAACATCGATTTTTACAGCGGTATTCTGCTGCGGGCGATCGGCATACCGCTCAATATGTACACGGTAATGTTCGCCATCGGCAGGATGCCGGGCTGGATTGCCAACTGGCGCGAGTTGCTGGAGCACAACCAGCGTATCTCACGACCACGGCAGATTTATACTGGAGAGACAACAAGATCCTTTGTGCCGCTGGCTCAGCGTCAGATCTGAATGAGCAGAGAAAGGTACCAGGCCTGAAAAAGGCGAGAACGAACAGGCGATAAGGTTTGAGCAGTACATTCCCGTCAGTAGTGCATCTGGGTGAGTGTACTGCCCCGGCCTACCAGTTTTTACCGAGCAGTTCGAAATAACCCTGCGTTCTGACGCAGGCCGGGCATTTATCCGGTGCCTCCCGTCCACGATGCAGATAACCGCAGCCCAGGCATTTCCAGGTTCGCTCTTCATCCCTGGCGAAAACCCGGCCTTTGTCGATGTTTTCCGCCAATTCTCTGAATAGCTGTTCGTGGTGTTTTTCGGCAACAATGATTGCGTCAAACGTGTCTGCTGCCCGTTTAAATCCGTCTTCCCGGGCTATTTCTGCAAAGCCCTTGTACATGGTGTTATGGACGAAGAACTCAAGCTCGGCTGAAGAGATAAGATTTGCCCGGGTGTCTTCGATGACATCGGTGGGAAACGGCCAGGTCGTTTCCAGCTCACCGCCGTTGAAGAACTTGAAAAACCGTAGTGGATGTTCATATTCCTGATCAGCGGTTTCATCGAAAAGTCTGGCAATCTGAATATAGCCGTCGTTTTCGGCTCTTGTGGCGAAGAAATTGTAACGGGAACGGGCCTGGGCCTCGGCAGAGAAAGAGATCTGCAGATTTCGTGCGGTTCGGCTTTCTCTAAAGCTTACCATCTTTTATAAATGTGAATTACTCTTCAAATTCGATGGCATCGGCACCGCATTCAAGCGCTGCCCGGCGAACGACATCTTTCAGGTGATCGGGAATTTCGTCCATTTTGACAATGGAGAAAAGCCTTTCTTCGTCATATTCGAATACTTCCGGACAGAGTTGGTTACAGTTACGGTCGCCCATACATTGATCGGTAATGGTCACTTTCATCGTACGCTCCTTTGTTTACGATACAGCGATAAGATCTGTTTTTAAAACCCCAACGATTGAGCAAAAGCAAATTCCAGAACATAGAGCCTCTTGCAAAACTCAGATCAGATTTGTAGGTCAGATGACGAATTTGACGATAAAAAAGGTCGTAATATATTGAAATAATTGAGCTTCACATGTTCTTCTGTTATAATTTGTTTGGC
>Ga0056106_100051_pt1 | contig 21902 bp, 19 predicted proteins | sample WorMetcrassitun1_FD_77012 | JGI IMG/M metagenome (GOLD analysis project Ga0056106, IMG submission 77012) | Marine gutless worms symbiont microbial communities from Max Planck institute for Marine Microbiology, Germany - Olavius crassitunicatus.1 ... | reverse complement strand
TGATGGTTCGTGGCCCCGATAAGGTTATGATGCACCTGATGTTTGGGGTTGTCGCTTTGTTTGCGGATCAACTCCTTAAATTGACTGGTTACTGATGAAATGAGTTTTGCAAGAGGCTCGTTTATGATACCGAACTGACCGGTCTGAATCGTAAAAAGGATGAAATCATCTCCATCGGGGCGGTTCGTATCAGAGATATGCAGATTGACCTGAGTGAAACTTTTCATCACCATGTCCGTCCCGACAATCTCGATCATTCCCAGGCAACCCTGATCCACAGAATTACCCCGGAACAGCTGAAAGCGGCGCCTCCTCTTGAGGAGGTCCTTCCCGCTTTCTTAAAATTTATCGAAACCGACCTGCTTGTCGGTCACTATGTGTGGATCGATACCACCTTTCTCAACAGGGCGACCAGACGGCTTTATAACGGTACGGTAGCCAACCCAAACCTTGATACCATGCGTATGGCTCAGCTGTATAAAAGACAAGTTCTTGGTGACTTCCACGGTTCTTATCAATCTGAGGATGGCGGCTACAATCTGCAAAAACTGAGCGCTGAGTTGAATCTGCCATTTTTTGAGGCCCACGACGCGCTTGAAGATGCGTTGCAGACCGCCTACCTTTTTCTCTTTTTGGTAAATAAGCTTCAAGGGGTTGGAATCACAACGATTAAAGAGTTGTTTGACACCGGCAAAGAGATCAATTGGGCGTCGATGAAAGTCGATAATCTCTGATAATCATCGTTTACTCTTCCCATCAGCCTTCATCATTTTTTCGTCAATTTTAGGCTAAGATATTGGACTCTTGCAGTATTTGGTTTGACAATATAGTTTACTTTACTAAAATCTTAATTCTTGCACATCTGCCCAGGCATCGTGGGAAGACAGATGATTAATGGCAGTTATACAAAAAAACTGCTGAAACATAATTGTTTTGGAAAAAGCAAATGACAGGAAACGAAGTTCGAGCCAGGTTTCTGGACTATTTTAAAGACTACGGCCACACTCCGGTGGAAAGTTCCTCGCTGGTTCCCCAGGACGACCCAACCATGCTCTTCGCCAATTCGGGAATGGTGCAGTTCAAGACCGTTTTCATGGGGGAGGAAAAAAGAGATTATGTCAGAGCGGTAACCAGCCAGTGCTGTATGCGGGCCGGAGGCAAGCACAACGATCTTGAAAATGTTGGCTATACGGCCGGGCATCATACATTTTTTGAGATGCTCGGCAATTTTTCGTTTGGCGATTATTTCAAGGAGCAGGCTATAGCCTACGCCTGGGAATTTCTGACCGAGGAGTTGAAGCTGCCCAAGAACAAGCTCTGGGTTTCCGTATTCGAGGATGACGACGAGGCTTTTGGGCTGTGGGAGAAAGTTGAGGGTCTGCCTGAGGGTAGGATCGTACGGCTTGATGAGAAGGACAATTTTTGGGCCATGGGCGATACCGGACCGTGTGGCCCCTGTTCGGAAATTCATATTGACCAGGGACTAGAGGCCGGATGCGGACACGAGGATTGCGCGGTCGGCTGCGACTGCGATCGTTTCCTTGAGCTCTGGAACTTAGTTTTTATGCAGTTTAACCGGTTCGAGGATGGCACCATGGAGCCGCTTCCCAAGCCAAGCATCGACACCGGTCTGGGGTTGGAGCGGGTGGCAGCCGTCATGCAGGGAAAATTAAACAACTACGACTCCGATCTTTTCACCCCGGTTATCAGTAAACTTGAAGAACTGTCGGCAAGAAGCTACGGCAGCGATGGTGCTGATGATACGGCTATGCGGGTCATTGCCGATCATGTCCGGGCTACCTGCTTTCTGGTGGCTGACGGGGTTTTACCGTCAAACGAGGGCAGGGGAAATGTACTCAGGCGGGTGCTGCGCCGGGCCATCCGTTTTGGCCGGAATCTTGGCTTGACCGGGCCCTTTCTGCACCAGGCCTGTATCGCCGTTGTCGATTCGATGATCGATGCCTATCCGCGTTTGACCGACACCGCCGAATTGCTGGAAAAGGTTGTCAATAACGAGGAGGCCCGGTTCGGAGAAACATTTGAACACGGGCTGGCAATGCTCGAGCAGGAGATTGATCGTCAGCAGGGCCAGGGGACGCCCTTAATCAGCGGCGGGTTTATCTTTAAACTCTACGACACCTTCGGCTTCCCGGTCGATATTGTCCGAGATATTTCACTGGAGCGCTCAATCGCCTTTGATGATGAAGGCTTTCAGGCGGCCATGGAAGAGCAGCGCCGCAAGTCCAGGGCTTCAAGAAAAGATGAGGGGTTGCAGCTTAAAGAAGAAGGGGTCAAAGAACTTATCGAATCGGGGCTGCGCAGTGAATTCACCGGCTATGCGTCTCGTCGCGAGTCTGCTCTGGTAACCGGTCTGTTGAACACGGATGGGCAGGCTGTAGGGGCTGTCGAGAATGGCCAAAAGGTGCGAATGCTGACCGACAAGACACCTTTTTATGCCGAGTCCGGCGGTCAGATCGGGGACGTCGGCAGCGTTGAATGGGCCGGCGGCAGAGGTAACATCGTTGATACTACCTCAGAAGCCGAAGGCTTTATCCTCCATCACCTGGAGGTAACAGAAGGCACCCTGAGCACCGGCAGTCAGGTCAGCCTGAGCGTCGACCCAGAGTCTCGAACCGACACGGAGGCCAACCACAGTGCCACCCATCTGCTTCATGCGGCGTTGCGGGATGTTTTGGGGGAACATGTAAAACAGGCCGGCTCTCTGGTGAGCCCTGAGAGGTTGCGCTTCGATTTCACTCATTTTTCAGCGCTGCAGGCTGACGAGCTGATTGTCGTTGAATCGATGATCAATGACCAGATTAGAGAAAACTGTTCGGTCGATGTCAAGATCGTCGGCAGAGAGGAGGCCTTCAGCGCCGGGGCCATGGCGCTGTTCGGTGAAAAATATGGGGATTCGGTACGGGTGGTTGCCATCGATCCGGTGAGCAAGGAGTTGTGCGGCGGTACCCACGTCGGGGCGACCGGAAATATCGGCCTTTTGAAAATCGTCAGCGAAGGCGGTATCGCTGCCGGCGTACGCAGAATTGAGGCGGTGACCGGGCGTAAAGCCGTTGCCCTGATGCAGGACATGGCCGACCGGGAAGAAGCGATCGGCAACAGGCTCAACGCTACCCCGGCTGAGGTTGTCGATAAAATTGACCATCTGCTTGGTACCCAGCAAAAACTCGAGAAACAGGTTGCAGCTTTGTCAACACAATTGGCCAGTTCCGGGCTTGATTCAATTTTCAACAGCACCATTGATGTTGACGGGGTCAAGGTGCTGGCTGCCGAAATAGCGTTGGACAGCCCGAAGACGCTGCGTGAAGTAGGGGACAAGATTCGCGATAAGATGGGGTCCGGTGTTGCTGTACTTGGCGGCGCTATTAAAGGAAAGGCGGCACTGCTGGTTATTGTATCAAAGGATTTGACCGACCGTTTCAAGGCTGGGGATCTGATCAATAAGGTTGCCGCCATTGTCGGGGGTAAAGGCGGGGGCCGCCCCGATATGGCCCAAGCCGGAGGTCCGCTGTCGGACAAAGTGGCCGAGGCTATTGCCGCGGTACCGGAAATCGTTGCCGAAACGGGAAAGAAATAATCCCGTCGGGCGTCTGGATTTTGTGTTCAGTTGCAGGACGAAAATGAGTCGGACCGGGCGGTTTTGCCCGGTCTTTTTTTGGGCCTGGAAAATAGTTATCCAAATATAGGAAAAAGGGCTGATATTACGGCTTTTAGAGAGTGATAAAGTAGTTGACATGACCAAATATTTGCAGTAAAGATTTTGAGCTGTTGTGAATGGCCATTCATTTTTATTGATGACTTATAATCACAATATTTCAGAAGAGTCTTGAGGTCAGTTTTCATTCCTTCGGGGATGTTTGTTTTTTTTATTTCTGCAAATCAGGAGCATAACACATGGTCACAATTGACATCACGATGGTGATTCAGATGATAAACATGGTGGTACTCATGTTTTTGCTCAACGGGGTTCTTTACAAGCCGGTTAAGAAGATCCTCAAGGAGCGGTCTGAGAAAATGCAGGGAATGCAGAATGATGTGGCGAAGTTTGAAGAAAACGCACGTCTGCGCCAGGAAGATGTAGATGCCAAGATGTCCAAAGCCTCCGGTAAGGCCAGGGCAGCCCTCGACACAGCCAGAGCAGAAGCTCAGGCGGCGGGTGATGAGAAAATGGCATCGATCAAGGCAGAAGTGGATGAGTACAAGGACAAACAGCTGGTAGAAATCAAAACCCAGATCGGTGATGCTCAGACAGAGCTGAAAGCCAATCTTGACGGGTTTGCAACAGATATGGCCGGCAAAATTCTGGGGAGGGCTCTCTAAACATGAAGAAAATTGAGCGCATATCCAGATTTTTTATGTTGGTTGCGGCACTTTGTTTTGCCTTGTCGATTGCTGCAACATCCATCTACGCCTCTGAAAAACCTGCTGCCGATGCTCATTCAGCAACTGTTGAGCAGACAGCCGATGCTGCTCATGGTGAGGCCGATGCCCATGCGGCTGAGGCGGCTGACGGCGATGGCCATGGTGAAGGCAGCCTGTCGGCGGCTAAACTGAAAGATTTGTTCTGGCGGGTTCTGAACTTTATCGCCCTGATGATCATTCTGGTCAAGTTTGGGGCCAAACCGATTGCCTCGGCACTTGGTGGGCGTCAGGCTTCGATAAAGAACGAACTCGAAGACCTGGAAAACAGGCGGGGTACAGCCGAAAACCAGTACCGCGAGTTTGAAGCGAAACTGGCCACGGTGGAAAAAGATATCGACTCCATCGTTGAAAAAGCGGTTGCCCAGGCTGAGGTTGAAAAGACCAAGATCATCGAAAAGGCCGAGCAGGCGGTTGACGATATGAAACGCCAGGCCGAACTGGCGATCCAGAATGAGATTATTGAGGCCCGCCGTGAACTCAAAGACGATATCGCCGATCAGGCAGCGGTGATGGCAGAAGAGTTGATCGTTAAGAATCTGACTTATGAAGATCAGGTGAAGATCATCGAAAATTATCTAGATAAAGTGGGGGCCGTACAGTGAAACAAACTATCCTCGCCAAACGATACGCCAAAGCGTTGTTCGCCATCGGTAAGGAAAACGGCAAGTACGAGGCTTACAGTGAAGCCTTTAAGGCGGTGGCAGCGCTTTTTGAAACCAATCCGGAAGTTGAAGATGCGTTGACTAACCCAATGTACCCGGTTGATGTCAGAGAAAAAGCTATGGCTGCGATTATTATTTCCATGGGCACTGACAAAGTTATGGGGAATTTTCTGAACCTGCTTGTTCAGAAGAAACGGGCGGTAATACTGCCGGAGATCGCCGAAGAATTTCAGATCATGGTTGATGATGATAAAAACATCAGCCACGGCACGGTGGTTTCAGCCGTTGAATTAGATACTGATTTACAAAACAAAATACAGGAAACATTTGAAAAAATAACTGGCAAGAAGGTTGAGCTGACTGCATCAGTCGATTCCTCTATTATTGGCGGCATGATCGCCAAGGTTGGAGATCTGGTTCTGGACGGCAGTATCAGGACTCAGCTTGCAAGTTTAAAAGGTTCCATTAAGGGGAGAGAGTAGATGCAGATCAAAGCCGAAGAAATCAGTCAAATTATCAAGGATCAGATTGGTGAGTACGAAACCAGTGTAGACCTCGACGAGACCGGGACCGTTATCTCCGTTGGTGACGGTATCGCCCGCGTCTACGGCGTCCAGAACTGTATGGCCATGGAGCTTCTCGAGTTCCCCGGCGAGATCATGGGTCTGGCCCTGAACCTCGAGGAAGACAATGTTGGTTGTGCTGTTCTTGGTGATGTTGCCGGTATTAAGGAAGGCGACATTGTCAAGCGAACCGGCCGTATTGCCGAGGTCCCGGTTGGTCCGGAAATGGAAGGTCGCGTTGTTGACGGCGTCGGCCATCCCATTGACGGTCAGGGACCACTCAATGCCCAGAAATCCTCCAAGATCGAGGTTCTGGCTCCCGGCGTTATTGCCAGAAAAGGTGTTCACGAACCGATGTATACCGGTGCCAAAGCAGTTGATGCGATGACCCCTGTTGGTAAAGGTCAGCGTGAATTGATTATCGGCGATCGTCAGATTGGTAAGACTGCCCTTTGTGTCGATGCCATCATTGCTCAGAAAGAGACTGATGTTCACTGCATCTACGTTGCTGTCGGTCAGAAAAAATCGACGGTCGCACTCGTTGTTGAAGCACTCAGAAAACACGGGGCAATGGAATATACCACCGTCGTTTCCGCCTGTGCTTCAGATCCGGCTCCGATGCAGTATATCGCTCCGTTTGCCGGCTGCTCAATGGGTGAGTATTTTCGTGACAACGGCCAGCATGCCCTGATCGTCTATGACGATCTCTCCAAGCAGGCCGTCTCTTACCGTGAACTTTCTCTGCTGCTTCGCCGCCCGCCGGGACGTGAGGCCTTCCCCGGAGATATTTTCTTCAATCATTCCCGTTTGCTTGAGCGGGCCGCAAAAGTTAATGACGAACTCGATGCCGGTTCATTGACGGCGCTGCCGATTATTGAAACCCAGGCAGGCGATGTTTCCGCCTTTATTCCGACCAACGTTATCTCGATTACCGACGGTCAGGTATATCTCGAGTCGAACCTGTTCTTCTCAGGTGTGCGTCCGGCCATTAACGTCGGACTGTCGGTCTCCCGTGTTGGCGGCGCCGCTCAGGTGAAAGCGATGAAGCAGGTCGCCGGTACGCTGCGGCTCGATCTGGCCCAGTATCGGGAACTGGCAGCCTTTGCCGCCTTTGGGTCCGACCTTGATGTGGCCACTCAGGCCCAGCTTACCCGTGGTGAGCGTCTGGTCGAGATTCTTAAGCAGCCGCAATACCAGCCGCTGCCGATGGAAAAACAGGTCTCTATCATCTATGCCGGTACCAACGGCTGGCTGGATGAGCTGCCGGTTGAAACCTTAGCCGATTATGAAGCAGAGCTTTACAACTATATTGAATCCAATGATCCGTCGATCTATGCCGACTTGAAAGAAAAACAGGAGTTTGATGACGGCCTCAAGGAAAAACTCGATAAAGTCCTGACCAGCTTTGGTGACACGTTCAAGGCAACGAAAGGTCTTAACTAATTCAGGAAAGGTCTAGTTATGCCGAGCTTAAAAGAAGTCAAAACAAAGATCGTCGGGGTCACAAAGACGGCGCAGATCACCAAAGCCATGAACATGGTGGCCTCCGCCAAGCTGCGCGGAGCCCAGGAGAAGATGGAGGCTTTCAGGCCTTACACTGCCAAGTTCAACGAGGCGATGTCGAATCTGTCCGGTCGGGCAAGCACCGGCGGCAGTTTCCCGTTGATGGAAAAACGGGATGTCAAGTCGGTGGAGATGGTTGTTGTCACTTCTGATCGCGGTTTATGCGGCTCTTTCAACGCAAACATTGGTAAGCTTGCCGATAAGAAGATGAAGGAGTATGAGGCGGAAGGGAAGACAGTCAGTTTTGTCTGTGTCGGCAAGAAAGGTTTTCAGATACTGAAAAAGACAGGCAAGGTAAGAAAGAGCTACGGCGACCTCATGGGAACATTCCAGATGTTCAACGCCCGTGAGATAGCCACCGAGGTATCCGAGTATTTTCTGGCCGAAAGCGGATCCGACAAAGTTGAGGTATTGTTCGGAGAATTTAAGTCGATTGCCATTCAGTCTCCGGCCGCCAAGGATTTCCTACCGGTACAGCCGATAGAATCAGCCGAAGGTGAAGAGAGTACCGAGAAGATTTCGGGTGAGTACATTTACGAGCCTTCGGCCGAGGATATTATGGATGTCCTCCAGCCGCTCTACCTCAACGTCATGATTTATCATGCCATGCTCGAGGTCGGGGCCAGTGAACATGCGGCGCGGATGACGGCGATGGACAATGCCACCAACGCCTGTAACGATATGATTTCTAATCTGACAATTTTGTACAACAAGGCTCGCCAGGCTGCTATTACAGCAGAGCTGATGGATATCGTCGGCGGTGCCGAAGCCCTTAAATAACAATAAATTGATCTTACAGATAATCTCAAAAACTTATAGGAGGGGTTAGGCCCGATGAGTGAGCAGAGAATAGGAAAAGTTATACAGGTTATCGGACCTGTAGTTGATGTGGAATTTGATGCCGGCAATTTGCCGAATATCATGAGCGCACTGATGATCAGCAACCCGGCCATTTCCGATGAAGCCGACAACCTGGTTGTCGAAGTTGCCCAGCATCTCGGCGACAATGTCTGCCGTTGTGTGGCGATGGATCAGACCGATGGTCTGGTTCGCGGCATGGATGCCCGTGACACCGGCTCACCGATCACCATTCCGGTCGGCAAACCGGCTCTTGGCCGGATTATGAATGTTGTCGGTCGTCCGGTTGACGGTCTGGGGCCAATCACCTCTGATAAAAGTTCACCGATTCATCGCCCGGCTCCGGCATTCACCGAACAGGACACCGAAGTCCGCGTTCTGGTTACCGGTATCAAGGTTATCGACCTGCTGGTACCGTTTCCGCTTGGCGGCAAGATGGGTCTGTTTGGCGGCGCCGGTTGCGGCAAGACTGTTGTCATGATGGAAATGGTTAACAATATCGCCATGCATCACGGTGGTATTTCGGTCTTCTGCGGTGTTGGTGAGCGTACCCGTGAGGGTAACGACCTTTACCATGAGATGAAGGATTCCGGCGTATTGCCCAAAGCGGCTCTGATCTATGGTCAGATGACGGAACCTCCGGGAGCCCGTGCCCGTGTTGGACTGACCGGTCTGACTGCGGCCGAGTACTTCCGTGATGAAGAGGGTCAGGACGTACTCTTCTTCGTTGACAATATCTTCCGTTTCACCCAGGCCGGTTCTGAGGTTTCAGCCCTGCTCGGCCGTATTCCGTCAGCGGTTGGTTATCAGCCGACCTTGGCCACCGACCTCGGTGCCCTGCAGGAACGCATTACCTCAACCACCAAAGGCTCCATTACCGCGGTACAGTGTGTATACGTACCGGCCGATGACTTGACTGACCCGGCTCCGGCAACCACATTTGCCCATCTCGACGGTACCGTTGTTCTGTCACGGCAGCTCACCGAGCTTGGTATCTATCCGGCAGTTGATCCGTTGGATTCTACCTCAAGGATTCTCGACCCCAATATCATTGGCGAAGAGCATTACCAGGTATCCCGTGGTGTTCAGGTATCCCTGCAGAAATATAAGGACCTGCAGGATATCATCGCCATTCTTGGTATGGACGAATTGTCCGAAGAGGATCAGATCACGGTATCCAGAGCCCGTAAGGTTCAGAGATTTTTGTCCCAGCCTTTCCATGTCGCCGAGGTTTTCACCAATATTCCCGGTAGTTTCGTCAAAGTAGAAGAGACCGTGAAAGGGTTCAAAGAAATTCTTGACGGCAAGCACGACGACCTTCCTGAAAGCGCCTTCTACATGGTTGGAACCATTGAAGAGGCTATCGAGAAGGCCGCAGCTACAAAGTCAGAGTAATTTAACCCAGAGGCAGATAAATGGCACAGCAGATAGCATTGGAAGTTGTCACGCCCAGTGGTGCACTGGTAAATGAGGACGTCGATATCGTCAATGCCCCCGGTTATGGGGGTGATTTCGGTGTCCTGGCCAATCATGCCCCATTCCTTTCAACCATCAAGACAGGCATTTTATCCTATGAATCTGGTAAAAAGCGTGAACTCTTGATGACCAGCGGCGGTTTTTGCGAAGTTTCCAATAATAAAATCACCTTTCTGGTGAAGAGTGCGGAATTTGGTCACCAGATCGATGTGGATCGTGCGATGAAGGCTAAGGAGCGTGCTGAAAAACGTTTATCCCAGGCCGCCTCTCACGATGAATCAATTAACGTGGCACGAGCCGAGGCTTCCCTGCAGCGGGCGCTCGTCCGCCTCAAGGCTGCCGATTTTAAGTAGTAGCTACCACCAGTCACCAATGAAAGAGGCCGTCTCCGTAAGGGGACGGCCTCTTTCGTTTTTTACAAGTCGATACGGCTCGCTATTCTGCGCCGCTGTTATCTTTGTCTAACCGTTAGCTTACTTTATAGATGACTATAGGCTGGAAGCGACATTGGCATTGGCATACTGGCTGATGCCGCCTGAGATCTGTTCGGCCAGTTTGTCGAGGAAATTGTCGTCACCGAGTAGTTTGGCATTATCGGGGTTGCTGATAAAGGCGATCTCAATCAGAATGGCCGGCATTTCCGCGCCTATCAGCACATAGAACGGCGCCTGCTTGACTCCCATATCTTTTATCGCAAAATGAGTTTCCGACAGCCCGGAATCGATCGAGTCATGAACCTGATCGGCAAGTCTGGATGATTCGTTGATTTTTGAGTTGCGCATGATATCGGATAAAATATCCTGCAGCTCACTGAGCTGATGGGTCGAGGTCGCATTTTCCCTGGCGGCAACACGCATGGCTTCAGCATTGGTGGTCAGATTCAGAAAGTAGGTTTCAAAACCTCTGATATCGGGGGAAGGGTGGGCATTGATGTGCAGAGAGATAAACAGATCGGCTGAATTGGTGTTGGCGATGGCGGTCCGTTCCTCCAGCGGTAGAAAAGAATCGTCATTTCTGGTAAGGATTACCGTGGCTCCTAATTTTTCACGCAGGTGCGCTGCCAGCCTTTCGCCCGTTTTAAGAACGATATCTTTTTCCTTCAGATCAAAAGCGATCGCCCCCGGGGCCTTGCCGCCATGACCCGGATCGATGACGATCGTTCCAATACCGAGTCCCAGCTGCCTGACAAGGGAGATCTTTTGGGCTGGTATGGACTCAGCATCGTCGGGTTCCTGAGTCCTGATAATCGGTGCTGGCAACTTCCGCTTTTCCTTAAGAACCACTACTGGACCCTGGTCTGCCTCAAATCTATCCGTTTCAACAACAGGCGGTATTTCCTGCTCGGTTACCGTTTTGACAGCTGGTGGTTGCGGTTGCGGTAGACTTGGGGGCTCCGGTGGTGCCGGTGGAGGAGACAAGGGCTCAACCTCTGTAACGAACTTCTTTTTCTTTTTCCCCCGGACATCGATAACCACACGGAACGGGTCGGCCAGTGAGAAGATTTTATAATCGGAAATTGACTCGATATCGAGGACCACGCGAACGGTATCAGGGCTGAACTGGCCGGTTCTGATCCTTTTTAAAAGCCCGTCTTCTATTGGAATAGGGGATCGATAACGGGGTTCGATATATGAGTTTTGAAAATCGATATAGAGCCTACGCGGGCGATTACCGACCCTTTCCAGCAGTTCTTCTTTATAGGCGGTCGGTCCCGACGTTTGCACAACAACCCGGGTGTAATCTTTTGATGACCAATACTTGGCGGGTCTGACGTTGGTCAGTTTCATCAGTGGCGTGTTGTCGAGCATTTCTTCAGGCAGTGGGATATTAAAATCTTTTGACAGTGATTTTAACTTCGTCTCTGCCGGTGAGCGCATATCACCGTCGGGATAATCGGTAATAATTTTACTGAATGTTTCAGCGGCCCGGCTGGGATCGTTGACATCATTTAATAGAATTGTAGCTACCGCATAGAGGGCATCATCGGCGAGTCGGTTACCAGGAAACAGGGTGTTGACATCGCGGTAGTAGGAGATTGATTCACCGAGGTCAATGCCTTTACCGAACTTCAAAAAAGCATCGTAGTACAGGCGACCAAGCATGAACAGACAGGCTGGAGCCAGCTCAGATTTGGGTTCAGCCAGATAGATCCGCCTGAAATTGCCGGCACCTTTGAGCCAGTTGTTTCTGTCAGAGCTCAGTTTGGCAGAGGTGTTGAGCTGATTGTAAAAAAATTTGGCGTTTTTGTAGTGGGCCTGAAGGTCGGATTTTCCATTGTAACCACCGCTTGCGGGGGTGGCCGAACAGATGGGGGACCACTGCAGAATTAAGAAGAGAGAAACAGCAAATACGAAGAGTGCAGGAGATCTATTCATTTCGCCAATCAATAGAACATAAACAGAAAATAAAATGTAGAAATTAAAATATTCTCTATTAATTACCCGAAATCAGTACTCTATATAAACAGTCTGGAGAAAAAAACAACTCGTACGGGCAGGTTCATGATTTATCCAATAAATCTTTAAGGCTGTAGAGTTGCTCCAGGGCCTGGCGCGGTGACAGGTTGTCGATGTCAAGTTTCTTGATTTGATCTAATAACGGGTGCTTGGGGGCAGAGAAGAGCTGGAGCTGGTTGGGATGCGTCTTACTATGCTTTCCATCTTTTGGGGAGTTGACCACGGAACGGTGATCAAAATCACTGTGATCGATACGCTTTAAAATTTCCTCTGCCCGTTTGACCACGTCGTCTGGTACCCCGGCCAGTGCCGCGACCTGGATGCCGTAGCTGCGGCTGGTACTTCCTTTTATCAGTTTGTATAAGAAAATGATGGTATCGTTCCACTCTTTAACGGCTACCGAGTAATTCTGGATCCGATCGTGGGTTTTGGCAAGCTCGGTGAGTTCATGGTAGTGGGTGGCAAATAAGGTCTTAACCCCTTCTCTGGCTTTGTTAACCAGAGCTTCAGCGACCGACCAGGCTATCGAAAGTCCGTCATAGGTCGATGTTCCCCGGCCGATTTCATCCAGAATCACCAGACTTTTAGGGGTTGCATTGTTTAAGATATTGGCCGTTTCGTTCATCTCCACCATAAAAGTTGACTGCCCCCGGCGAAGATCGTCCATGGCTCCAACTCGGGTAAAGATCCTATCGACAACGCTGATCATCGCTCTATCGGCGGGGACGAAACTTCCCATCTGGGTCATCAGAACAATCAGGGCGGTTTGCCTGAGGATTGTTGATTTACCGGCCATATTGGGGCCGGTGATAACCAGGACCTGATTTCTGTCCTGATCTAAACTGATGTCGTTGGGAACGAATTTGGAGGAGGCCATCGACCGCTCGATTACCGGATGCCGGCCGTCATTGATCTGGATAATGCCGTCGCTGGTAAGCTCGGGCCTGGTGTAATGATATTGTCTGGCGATCTCAGCCAGACAGGTATAGACGTCGATTCGGGCAAGAAACTGGGCCGTCTGCAAGATGCGCGAACTGTTGTCGGCCAGTTTTGTTCTGATCTCGACAAAGAGCTGGTATTCCAATTCGAGACGGTGTTCCTGCGCAGTTAAAACCCGGCTTTCAAACTCTTTCAGTTTGGGGGTGATGAAGCGTTCGGCGTTAACCAGCGTCTGTTTGCGGATATAGTCTTCAGGCACCTTGTCGACATGGGCATTGCTGACCTCGATATAATAGCCGAATACTTTATTGTAGCCGATTTTCAACTTGGCTATCCCGGTCTTATCACGTTCCTTGTTTTCCAGACCCAGAATCAGTTCTTTACCGTCTCTGAGAAGATGGATCAGTTCGTCGAGCTCGCTGTTGTATCCCTCTTTAATCATGTTGCCGTCACGCAGAGTAACCGGCGCATCATCAGCAATTGATTGTTCCAGCAGTCCGGCCAGTTCAGACAGGTCGTCAAAATCGTCGCTGATTTGTTTCAGCCCGGCAACAGTAGACTGTTTGAGCAGCGTATGAATGTTCGGTAAAATCATCAACGATTGCCTCAGAGCGACAACGTCGCGACCGTTGCCCTGGCCGAGAACCATCCTCGAGTTGAGACGTTCAAGGTCGTAGATGGCATCGAGATAATCCCTGAATTGCTGTCTGATTGACGGGTTGTTGAAGAAAAAATTTGCGCAGTCCAGACGCTTGCTGATTTGCTCGATATCCTGCAGGGGTTGGAGTAAGTAGTTCTGCAGCAGCCGACCTCCCATCGGCGTTTTTGTCTGGTCGATGACAGCCAGCAGGGAACCTTCCCGTTTGTTGCCGATGATGGTTCTGGTCAACTCCAGATTTCTTCTCGAGGCGTCGTCGATGAGCAGGATCGAATCAAGGTTGATCGGTGTCAGCTTTTCAATATGGGTAATATCGCTTTTCTGCGTTTCCCGGGCATAATCAAGCAGTACCCCCGCAGCGATGATTCCCTGGCTCATCGATCGGCAGCCGAAGCCGTCCAGGTTGATCACATTAAAATGTTCGATCAAGCAGCCGTTGGCATCTTGGTGATGAAATATGTCGCCGTTGCGTTCGGTTATGCAGATTTCCGGGAGGTGCAGTGCCAGTGCCTTTAGCAGCAACTCAAGCCCGCGGTGATGATCTTGGTTAATCAGTATTTCCGCCGGCATCATTCGGGTCAGGTGATCGTTGATCTGCTCCGGGACGGCTGACTTGTCAGCAATCTCTCCGGTCAGAAACTCACCGGTACTTAGATCGAGAAAACTGATCCCCCAGACGGGTGAGGTATCGGAGGATGATCTGCTTAGCGCACAAACATAGCGGTTTTCATTTTCATCCAAGATCTGATCATCGGTTGTTACACCTGGAGTGACCACACGTATGACTTCGCGTTTGACAATTCCTTTGGCCTGGGCCGGATCCTCTATTTGTTCACAGATGGCCACCCGTTTGCCGGCACCGACCAGTTTAGCCAGATAGGTTTGGGCGGCATGATGAGGGACTCCGCACATCGGGATTCTTGCAGAATCGGCTTTGTTGTTGCGTGAAGTGAGGGTGATATTGAGAATCTTCGAGGCGATTTCAGCATCCTCAAAGAACATCTCATAGAAATCACCCATCCGGTAAAAAAGAATCTCGTTTGGGTACTGCTCCTTGATTTCGAGATATTGCCTGAGCATCGGCGTCATTTTCGGGGGAGAACTCATTGCAGATACTGATTAACTATTTAAACGAAAGAGCTGCTGAAAATGGGGAAGCAGTCTGTCATAGGTTTTATTGATGTGCTCGGGGATTGTTCGAACTTCACTCAATACGGTCATAAAATTGTGGTCATCCTGCCAGCGCGGCACAATATGGTAATGGACATGATCGTCAATTCCGGCTCCGGCTACATGACCGATATTTAATCCGATATTGAAACCGTCAGGATTGAGTTCTTTTTTTAAAATAGTAACCGCCTCTTGAACAAGACCGGTAACAGCCTGTAATTCACCTGACTCGAGATCAGTAATACAGCTTACGTGGCGGCTTGGGGCCACGAGCAGATGGCCGTTGGCATAGGGAAAACGGTTGAGAAGGCACAACCCGTCAGCGTCTCTGTAGAGCAGAAGCGAATCCCTGTTGAAAGGTTCTGAGCCCTCCGGTTCGAACAGACAGTGGTCCGGCTGAGGCTCATTGCCGAGTACATGCTTCATTCTCCAGGGGGTCCACAAAGTCTTCATCTCATTTATTCCTTCGGCAGCGACTGTATGTCAGCCGACAGACCTTTATCATCAATGGTCAAAATTGCAAATGTACCGGGACTACCGTATCTGCTGGTTCCTCGAAATGTTCCGGGATTGACGAAAAGTACCGAGTCGAACTGTTGAACAAGAGGACGGTGGGTGTGACCGAAGATGATGCAGTCAACCTCACCGAAACGAGATATTAGTCCGGTTTCCATATCATAACCGATCCCGTCACCGTGGTACAATCCGAATGTGTACCGATTAATGGAAAAGGTTATTGAGTCGGGCAGCATGGTCCTGGTGGCGAAACTGCACATATTGCCATGAACGGCATAAACCTCTTTACCGGCGAATACATCCAGAATTGCCCTGTTGGTAAGATCTCCGGCATGGATGATGGTGTCACACCCGGAAAAGGCGCATTTCACCTGTGATTTAAAACGATTATCAACACTTGCCAAGTGAGTGTCTGAAAGCACACCGATTGATTTTGATGGAGCCTTCTTCATGGCATATATATAAATAGTTTCCCTGCCGGCATCAATAACCAATGAAGTTTATTCCTGGAAGTAAATCCGGGCAGTAAAATGACTCCGTGTGCTACGCTTTCAGCCTGATCTTCCGGCCAATGAGGCCGGCTGATGACGGCCCCAAAACCGGACCTGTTTGCAGCCGGTTGCTGCGCAACCCTGCGGGCCTTTTTTCATTGGCCTCCAGGGCCTACCACTAATGCACACTCTGCCAATTCACCCCCGCTTCCTTCCCCTGAATTTGGGATAGAAAGATATTATTTATTGTCAAAGGAGACAACTGACAGGTATAGTTGTACTTTTATATGTCAAATTATACCTGGATCAACTGATTCTAAGGTTATCAGGCCGAGAATTTTTATGGAGATAGAAAATGTTTAGTGCATCAGATCTGCGCAAGGGATTGAAAATATTAATTGATAATGAACCTCATATCATTGTTGACTTTCAGTTTTCAAAACCGGGCAAAGGTCAGGCGCTGTATCGCTGCAAGCTGAAAAATATGATAACCGGATCGCAGTTCTCCAATACTTACCGGTCAAACGATAAGTTTGAGAAAGCGGATCTGGAAGAACGCAAAATGCAGTATCTGTACAACCAGGGCGACGAATACCATTTTATGGATACCGGCAATTACGAACAGCTCTTTCTGACCGCTGAGCAGATGGGTGACAACGTTAATTACCTGGTCGATAATATGGAGGTTGAGGTACTTTTTTTCGGAACCCGGCCGATCGATATCAGCCTGCCGATCTTTGTCAATCTCTCCGTAACCCAGGCGGATCCGTGGGCTCGGGGTGATACCTCGGGCACTGATACCAAACCGGTGACGGTTGAGACCGGCTATCAACTAAACGTTCCGCCATTTGTTGAAGAGGGTGATAAGATTCAGATCGATACGCGCACCGGCGAATATGTAACCAGAGTGAAAGAGTAGCAATGCTCGATATTGAGGGGCTACAGTTCCGTGCAGCCCTTTTTCACTGTGTCCGTACTTACTTTCGTCAACAAGGTTTTCTCGAGGTTGACACCCCCATCAGGCAACCGGTTTTGCTGCCGGAAAGCAATATCAAACCGATGCCATCAGATCCCTGGTTTCTCCAGAGCTCTCCAGAGCAGTGCATGAAGCGTTTGCTGGCCCACGGCTGCGACAAGATTTTCCAGATCTGTCCATGCTTCAGGGCTGATGAACGAGGCGCCAGGCACCTGGAAGAGTTTACCATGCTCGAGTGGTATCGGGTTGACAGTGACTATCACGATCTTATGGAAGATTGTCGAGGCCTGATTCGGTTTGTCCTAAATTCATTGACAAAGGATAAGCGATACCGGCAAACAATCGACAGGTCCTGCTTGGGGACCATGCCGCTGGGCGATAAATGGCAATATATCTCAGTTGTTGATGCTTTTACCAGATGGGCTTCAATCCCCCTTGAAAAGGCCCTTGAAACGGATCGCTTCGATGAAATCATCAGTATCGATATCGAGCCCTATTTAGGTATCGATGCCCCAACCTTCTTCTATGATTACCCGGCCGGTTGTGCTTCGCTTGCCCGTCTGAAAGAAAACAATAGTTTCGCTGAACGTTTTGAACTCTATATTGACGGCATGGAACTGGCTAACGGATTTACCGAGTTAACCGACGCCAGGGAGCAGCGCTCCCGGTTCATCGAAGAACTGGATCAGATGGAAAAGACAGGCGGAGCCAGACCTCAAATGCCTGAGAATTTTCTCAAAGATCTTGAGTTAATTAACCGGGCAGCCGGTATCGCTTTTGGTTTGGATCGATTGTTGATGCTTCTGATGTCTGCAGACACAATTGATCAGGTAACCAGTTTTTCAATCGACGACTGAAATTAGACGATAGGAATATATCACTACGCCCCGATCTGTCTGAGCAGGATTGTCTGCATTTTCTGTCTTTGCAATTTGTTGCTGATATCAACTGGTAAAACTGCTAGAATGCAGCACACTTAAGTCAGTAGTGTTTGGGCTTTGATCAAGGTGTCCTATACGTGTTGAAACAGTTTGCGATGGCTCCTATGAATCGGAAATGAGAATGAATGCAAAATGATAGAAACGGTGTTTAGTGTCAGCGACGATTTTGATCCACTGGCCGGTGTTGGCAAGGTAGTTGATGATTGTAGAGAACAACTGGGTAGTCGTATCCCCCCTGCTGGAAATTTTTTCACTTCCTGTCTGGATGTCGATTATTCTCAGATGCTCGCCGAGATTCATACCGCCTTTCCCGATATTGAATTGATCGGCTGCACGACCGATGGTGAGATCACCCAGCGGGCAGGATTCTCGGAGGACTCTTCAGCCCTGCTGATTATCAGTGCAGACCACATTCGTTTTGCTGCTTCGATAGCTGAAAATATCTCAGAAGACTCTGGATCTTCAGTTGAAAAGGGATTCAGGCAGGCCAAGGATAAATTGGCTGATGAGCCAACCTTAGCTCTGGTGCTTCCCGATGGAATGTCAACCTTGAGTGTTCCGATAGACGCTATTCTCAGATCTGTTATGGGTGAGTCTTTACCCATATTCGGCGGTTCGGCGGGAGACGGCTTACGACTTAAACAGACATTCCAGTTCCAAGGCGAACGGGTATTTACTAATGCGATGCCAATTCTGCTCTTGGCAGGAGCGTTGGATATGGCTGTTGATATTGCCATCGGCCCGCAACCTCATGGTGATTTCTACCCGGTTGACAAAGCAGACGGCAATGTCATCTATCGTATCGATGGTGTTAAAGGACTGGCCGGGTTTTATGGCTTTGCTCGGCTTTCTGAGCTGTTGGAGCATCTTGAAGGGAGTGCCAACAAGCGTGAATATCGAACCGCGCAGGCGTTGGCCGATGTCCTCAGCAGCCACGTCAATGAACTCCGTCAGCAAAAGCCACACGTCGTAGACGATCTGGCCAACTGAATTCTTCTCTTTTTAATGTCTTCTCTTTTTGCGAGCGGACGACCGAGGTTTTGACTCGTGTTTCCCTGGCGGTGTCTCTTTTCTGAAAAAACCCTGTTCTATAATGGTGCGCTGCCGATTGCGCGCGGCCTGTTTTCTGGCGACCTCGATGGCTATATCTCTATCACGGTGAAGTTCACTCAAATACATTGCCGTTGAAAGGGTACCGGGAGTTGGGGTGAAATCCTGGAATTGGCGAACGGTGAGACCGAGACGTTTCATCTTCTTTACCATATTTCTGGTATGTGCTTCGGTGCAGCCGGGATGGGCGCTGATAATGTAGGGGGTGATACCTGCTTTTTTCTTGAGCCGCTTGTTGATCGATTTTAAAAGAGCGATGTACTTGATCAACTGATTGTGCGATTCCTTGTGCATCAAAGTCAATACTTCATCTTCGGTATGTTCCGGAGCTATTTTGAGGTTGCCAGGGGTATGGTCTTTGATCAGTTTTTCCAGAAGCGTCGGGGTCTTCTGCAGCAGTTCCAGTCTCAGTCCCGAGGAGATGAACAGGTGCTTGACTTTGTCTAGTTGTGAAACTTTGTCGAGTAGTTCCAGGAAGAGGTGCTCATTGAAAATCAGATTCTTGCAGATTTCGGGATACAGGCAGTCGTGCTTTGGGCAGGATCCAATGGCGCACTGAGTCGCGAACAGATTTGCGGTTGGTCCTCCGAGATCGGTTATGGTGCCGTCGAAATTGAATTGATCCGTAAGCACGGTAACTTCAGCAACGATGGAATCGATGTTGCGGCTGGTGATTCGTGGGCCCTGATGCCTCGTTATGGCGCAGAAAGAACAATTACCGTAACAACCGCGGACCACGGTAACCGAATTTTTAATCATTTCATAGGCGGAAATATCAGGTGTTGTCGGGTGCGGCCGACGGCTGAACGGCAGCTCATGCAATTGGTCCATTTCTACAGATGACAGCGGTTCAGCCGGCGCGTACTGAATTGTCCAAGTGGCCTGCTGCTGTTGAACCAGAATACTGTTTTTCCGGGAGCGGGCGTAGCGATCGATAAGCCGTTCAGCAATCATAAACTGTTTTACATCCTCCTCAATTTCTTGCCATCCGGGCAGATCGACCAGTTGCTGATCTGCATCTTTACATTGCTGTTTAAAATCGACCATCTCTGCATCGGTTTTTCTTAAGCAGGTTCCGGCTATATCGTCTAAAGACTGACCGGCGTCGAGCCTTTTTGCCGCTTCAACAACTGCTTTTTCGGCCATCCCATAGATCAGCAGATCACCCTTGGCATCACTCAGATGTGATCCCCTGAGCCTGTTCTGCTTGTAGTCGAAATGGATAAATCGACGCAGCGACGATTCGATACCACCGAGGATGATTGTCGTTTTCGGATATGCCCTTCTGGCTAGATTGGCATAGGAGAGTACGGCTCTGTCGGGTCGATACCGGTTGGTTCGATCTCTGGTTTCAGAGCGCCAGGGTGAGCCGTTGGGAGCGTAGCCATCAAAATCTCGAACCTTGCCGTTAGAGCTGTAATTGGCGACGATTGAGTCAAGATTGCCGGCCGATATACCGAAAAAGAGACGCGGCCGGCCAAAACGGCGGAAATCGTCATCGGTGTCATATCGGGGTTGGGGCAAGATGGCCACGCGAAACCCTTGACTTTCAAGCAGGCGGCCGATCAGAGCAATACCAAACGATGGATGGTCGACATAGGCGTCGCCGCTCACTAGGACGATGTCAAGCTCATTCCATCCCCGGGTCTGACATTCTTCCCTGGTTACCGGAAGTGGTTGATCGGCTATTCTTACCATAGGAGGTTGTGGAATCAATATTATCGGTTGAGACGGTTTTCATTTGTACCGCAGATGATCAGGAGGTGCCAGCAACTTTTCTGATGAATTGGTTTCAACATGATCAATTGATCGTTCTTTTGACCAATCAGGCAACGGCTTGAACCGTTATCAAAGATTCTTGTTATATCTCATCTGTTATGTAGAATGGATGTAATAAGGTAGCCGCCATATTTACTTTGGGATAAAATTTTGGTCGCAATTGGAAGATTTCTCGATACTCTCGAAAAAGAAGTAAGGCAATACCGTGTACCGGTGGTGGATCTGATCGGTGTTCAAAGTCGAGATTCATACCGGGTTCTTATTGCCACAATATTGTCATCGAGGACCAAAGATGAGGTGACGGCAGTTGCCTCGGCCAGGCTGTTTAAGCGTGCTCCCGATATTACCCGGCTGGCGGAGCTCGATCAATCCTTGATTGGCGATCTGATTTACCCGGTCGGCTTCTATAAAACCAAAGCGGTACATCTGCAGAAGACGGCCCAGGTACTTAAAGACCACTATCAGGGTGTTGTCCCGGATAGTATTGAAGAGTTGGTACAACTGCCGGGGGTTGGTAGAAAAACAGCCAATCTGGTTGTCACTGTCGCTTTTGATAAAGCGGCCATCTGTGTCGATACCCACGTCCACCGGATTATGAATATATGGGGGTACGTCAGGACCAAGAATCCGCTGGAAACTGAGATGGCGCTGAGAAAAAAACTGCCGAAAAAATATTGGAAGAAAGTCAACCGGGTACTGGTTGCCTTCGGTCAGGGCAAATGCAAACCTGTCGGTCCGCATTGCCACGATTGTATCCTCGAACCCGATTGTGCTCAGATTAACGTTGTTCCCAGAAAGGTGTAAGCTCGATGACTGGATCACCTATGCAAGAGAATGTGGAAAAATACCGGATAATTCTGGCCGATGACCATGTACTGATCAAGCATGGTATAAAGATAATCCTCTCCCTGGATGAGCAACTGGAAATCGTCGGTGAAGTCAGCAACGGTGAGGAACTGCTGACCACGCTGCAGAGTACCAATGTTGATCTGCTGATCCTTGATATCTCGATGCTGAAGGTGAGCGGCATCGATCTCACCGAGATATTGAAGAAAAGATATCCGGCCCTGAAAATACTGATCCTCACCATGCACAAGAATATACGTTTTCTGCGCAGAGCCATTGGTGCAGGTGCGGATGGCTATATGGTAAAAAGTGATACCGACCAGGAAATTTCTTCAGCTATTGAGCCTCTTGCAAAACTCATTTCATCAGTAACCAGTCAATTTAAGGAGTTGATCCGCAAACAAAGCGACAACCCCAAACATCAGGTGCATCATAACCTTATCGGGGCCACGAACCAT
>Ga0056106_100050_pt1 | contig 21963 bp, 20 predicted proteins | sample WorMetcrassitun1_FD_77012 | JGI IMG/M metagenome (GOLD analysis project Ga0056106, IMG submission 77012) | Marine gutless worms symbiont microbial communities from Max Planck institute for Marine Microbiology, Germany - Olavius crassitunicatus.1 ... | reverse complement strand
GGTTCGTGGCCCCGATAAGGTTATGATGCACCTGATGTTTGGGGTTGTCGCTTTGTTTGCGGATCAACTCCTTAAATTGACTGGTTACTGATGAAATGAGTTTTGCAAGAGGCTCAATTTATACCACATTGTAGTATTTTCTTGACTCAGGTTTGATAGGCTCATACAATCTAATATGGACATTTTCTGGAAACATGAAGACCAGCCCGATTCGATCAAACGTCTTCAATGGATCCCATAATCATATAGTTGCTATGTCGAGGATAAAATCTTCATGGGCAACGCAGAGTTTGAGCAAAAAGACAATTTTTCAAAGTTGCCTTATATCTCATCACGCCGATGAGAAAAGATGCAGATTCACTTTTGGGAGGGGTGGATTATGAACTCCCCGTTCAACGAAAGAAGGCGGTACAAGAGATTTCCGCTTGAAAACGGGCTGCTGTTCGCCGACGGCAGCAACTTAATCGGCATGGCCCAGGTTGTTGATATCAGTAAAAGCGGTGTGCGCTGCGTTTCAATGTCACCGGTCAACTGCACCATTGGAATGATGGAGAATATTGAGCTGTTCGGCTCTGAGGATAATCTGGAGTTGAGCAATCTCAGCGGCAGAATGACCCGCTGCAGCAGCAATCTGATCGACTCGGAAAGAGAGACCAGTGTCGGTTATTACGAATTCAGCTTCGAATTCTTTCCCCGGCATTATCCACAAATAAGCCGATTAAAGTCGATTCTGGTTGAATCAGAGTAATTCGGCGGGATCCGGTTGACAACCTCTGAGGTTACTGGACGGTATCAGACTGCTCGACAACCGGAAAGCTGAGGGTAAATGTGGTTCCACTGTCCGGGTTTGACTGGACATCGATATAGCCCTGATGGGCCTCCACCACTTCCTTGACCAGAGACAGGCCCAGTCCGGAACCGGTGATATGTCTGGTAGCCTTGCCTTTGACCCGGTAAAACCTATCGAAGATGTGGGGAAGATCTTCTTTGGAAATACCGATTCCCGAATCTTGAAAAACAAGGTTGACAAAGCCGCCGGAGATTGCCGTTGCAACCTTTACATCCCCTCCTTCCGGTGTATATTTGACGGCATTTGAGACAATATTCATGATCGCGGTTCGCATGTGATCGTAGTCGATATTGAACCACCAATCGTCGGCACAGGGGTTGAAGTTGACACTTATCTCTTTCGCTTCTGCCTGCGGCTTGGCCACCTCCAGAATATCCTTGATGATCTCATGACCGTTGGTTCGCTCCAGATTGAAAACCACCGTACCGCTTTCGAGCTTGGAGAGGTTAAGAAGATTTTCGATCAGCCGCAGCAGATCCCTGGTCCGAACCGTCATCCGGCCATGCAGCCTGTTGCAGTTGTTGGTCTTTTCATATTCACAGTTGATCTGCAGCGCATAGATCATTTGCTCGATTGAAGCCAGGGGGGATTTCAGTTCATGGGCGACCATGGCAACAAAATCAGACTTCATTTTATCGATTTCTTTGTGGGTGGAAACATCTTCAAAGGTGGTCACCGAGCCCAAAACCTTATCGCCATCGCTGCCCGCCGTGATAACCGGCGAACAGTGGGCGCGCAGATATCGTCTGGAGACGGTTCCCGGGGCAAACTCCCTGGTTACTACCCAGTTGTTGCTGATCGCCTCGCCGACCATCTGCACGGCAGCGCTGTCGTTGATCGAGGCGGAAAGCGGCTTGCCGATAACCGGATCGGTCTGGATATCGAGCATTTTTATTGCCGCCGGGTTGTGGTGGACAACCACGGAATCGGGATCGGTGATCAAAACCGCCTCTACCATACAGCCAAAGACCGTTTTCAGCAGGCTCTGCTCATTCTGGATCGCTTCAAGAGTTAAGATACGCTCTTGGCGCAGCTTCCTGGTTTCCGCTTCGAGGCTGATCTTGTCAACGGCCCGACCGACGACGATGCGAATATAATCCGGCGTAAACGGTTTCCCGACGAAATCAAAGGCCCCCTGCTTCATCGCCGTGACTGCTTTGGAGACTGTGGCAAAGCCGGTAATGACAATGACCTCGATATGCGGTTGATGCTCATTGATCCAGTCAAGTACACCAAACCCGTCTATACCGGGCATCATCAGATCGAGCAGAACGACATCGGAGCCGTTCTGCTCGATCATCTCTATACCGGCCTCGCCACTTTCGGCTTTGGCGATCTGGTAATTTTTGCCTGCCAGTGATCGCTCAACACCTTCGCGGATTACCTTTTCATCGTCGATGATCAATACACGAACAGCGTCCATAGACCTGCTTCTCCGATTTTAATTGGTACAAACCCAGCCGTTCAGCCATCCCAGCTTCTCACAGAGAGCACCGGGGATAGGCCTGCACAGTGTCAGCTCACCCAGCTTTTGATCCGCTCCAGCAGTTCCTGGGGTTCGACCGGTTTGGGCATGTAATCCTCGGCCTCGGATTCAAGCATATCGCGATGAGTATAGGTAGAGGTGGTAACCCGATCGGCCACGGCAGTGAGCAGGATAATCGGGATATCTTCGGTTTCCTTGTCACCTTTGAGCTTGGCACAGGCCTCATGGCCGGTCATAACCGGCATCATCACATCAAGCACGATCAAATCCGGCTTTCGCTCGGCCACCGCTTCCAGACCTTCCTGACCGTCGTAGGCAACTTCCACTTCGTAGCCGCCGTTCTCGACAATTACACGAACCGCTTCAACAAAATCAGGATCATCATCAACCAACAGGACCAGCTTCTTTTCTGCCATCTGTTACCTCCTTTCGATAAACCGGCAAAATCACTTCAGTTTAACTTCTTGTTTAAGACCCTTACTGCTCTACCAGAGGACGGGGAAGCAAGCCTGCCCCGCCGACAATTTCATTGAGCTTTTCTTCCCATTCAATCGCCATCACATGCACCCCGGCGATGCCTTCCATCTCTTTGACTTCCTGTATCTGTTCAATACAGACCTCAATTCCTTTGGCAGCCTGTTTTTCCTTCGGCTCATCAGCGATCCGCTTGATAACCTCCTCGGGAATTTCGATACCGGCCACCATCCGGTGCATGAATTTGGCCATGCCTGCCGATTTGAGCGGCGTCACCCCGGCCAGAATCTTGACTCTCTCATGGACTCCCTGCTTCTTGGTCTCCTCCATAAAGCGTTTGAACTTATCCATGTTGTAGATGCACTGAGTCTGGACAAAATCTGCCCCGGCATCGGCCTTCAGCTTGAAACGGGGAACTCGTATCTCAAACGGATCAGCAAAAGGATTAATGGCGCAGCCAATGTAGAATTTGGGGACACCATCCAGTTTCTCCCCGGATGGGAAAACCCCTTCATCCCGCATGGTCTTGACCAGATGAATAAGCTGGATCGAGTCGATATCAAATACGTTCTTGGCCTGGGGATCGTCGCCAAATTTCTGGTGGTCACCGGACAGACAGAGCAGATTCCTGACGCCTAAGGCGGAGGCTCCAAGCAGATCTGACTGCAAGGCGATTCTATTGCGGTCGCGAACCACCATCTGCAGCAGCGGCTCGGTACCGCTCTGCTTGACCAGCAAGCAGCCGGCCATCGAACTCATGCGGACCACCGAAGTCTGATTGTCGGTAACATTGCAGGCATCGACATTTCCCTTTACCAGTTCCGCCTTTTTCAGCACTTTGTCGGGGTCGGCCCCCCGGGGAGGACCACATTCAGCGGTAACGGCAAAATGACCGGCTTCCAGCACTCTCTCAAGATTGCTTCCTGATTTCATTATACCATATCCTCCCTGAGGATGCGCCGCGGGCCGCCATCCCGTGATGAATCCCAACCCTTATACGGTTTGAGTTTGCCATAGTTGTCCAATTGATCGAGGGCAATAAGGCGATCGATAATCAGCTGCCAGCCGCATCTGGTATCCTTGTCGACCTCGCACTTACCGTCAACCGAGCCGCCGCAGGGACCGTGAAAAATCGATTTGGCACAGCGGGTAACCGGGCAGATCCCCCCGGTCAGATGCAGTACACAATCCCCACAGCCCTGGCAGCGTTCGGTCCACTCCCCCTGTCGTTCGGTGACACCTAAAAAACCGGTATTGATGCCCGGCAGCAGCGGTGTTATGGTGAATTTCTCGGCCATGAACTGAATTCCGGCACCGCAGGCGATTGACAGCACTGCCTGATAATCTTCTATATAGGGGCGCATCGGCTCAAGATATTCAGGGTCGCACTGACGCTCAAGGCAGACCTCCTTGATCTCGATTTTCCTGCCGGCCGCCTCTCGGGCCAGCCGGATCGTCGAAGAGAGAACCTGAACTTCTTTATCGCCTCCTACTCGGCATACCGTTACACACCCGAAGCATCCGGCCACTATGATATTATCGTAGGGTTCCAGCATCTCCAGGATTTTCTCGATGGGTTTGGGAGTTCCGGTAATCATGTCGCTTCTACCTCCTGTTCTGACTCCTTGGGTCCAGTGCTTCTGGCCAGATTAATCGGGCTTGGCCCGAGATTTTCTACCTGCTCAACAAACTCGCTGGTGAAGGCGGCAAATTTAGCCCCCTCGCCGGCACTCAGATTGTACATACGAATCCGATCCGGTCCGATATTGATCTGCTCGAGAATCTTATAGACCCGCTCCACCCGTGCCCGGGCGCGGATATTGCCGTTGACGTAATGGCAATCGCCTTCGAGGCAGCCGATCACCATGACTCCGTCGGCGCCGCTTTCAAAGGCCCTTAACAACAACGATTCATCTATCCTGCCCGTGCACGGCAACATGACAATGCTGATCGAGGGGGGATAGGAATGTCTTTCCGAACCTGCCAGGTCCGCTGCTGTGTATGCTCAGTGACGGCAGGCAAAGACGATGACACTGGCGCTGAAGTCGCCCATCACGCTCCTCCTATCTCTGCTACAGGTTCTTTTTCACTGTATGATTTCAATTTGGCATTGATATTGTCATCCTGGAAGCGGCCCAGGGTAATGGTCTTGGCCGGACATTCGGCCACACAGATGCCACAGCCCTGGCACAGAGCCGGATTGATGTAGGCCGTATGTTCCTCGTTTATCACCGGTATCCCGTATGGACAGGCGCGTACGCAAGTCAGGCAGACTGCACAGTTCTCCGGTATGACGGTGGAGAACACACCCGACAGCTTGAGCTTGTTGTTGGCAAGAATTGTCGCCGCCCTGCCGACAGCCGCCTGGGCTTGGGCGATGGTCTCACTGACGTTCTTGGGACCGTGGGCGGTTCCGGCCATAAAGATTCCCTCACTGGCCAGATCCACCGGTCGCAGCTTGGCATGGGCTTCGATGAAAAAGCCGTTGTCGTTTCTCGGTACCCGCAACATGGTCGCCAGTTCCTCGGTATCTCGCGGAACGATGCCGGTCGAAAGAACGAGCAGATCGGGGTTGAGCTGGACCTGCATCTGAATGGACGGATCTTTTACCGATACCGAGATCGATTCCTCGCCGGCTTCGATTTGAGGTGCCGAACCATCCGGGTCAAAGCGGATAAAGTTAACCCCGGCTTGCCGGGCTTTACGATAATCAAGCTCGGTCAGGCCGTAACAGCGCATATCACGATAGAGCACATCTATGCGGGCATCGGGGTTGACCTCCTTGAGCCTGAGACTGTTTTTTACCGCCTGGTTGCAGCAGATCCGTGAACAGTAGTCGAGATGATCGCTACACCTCGAACCGGCGCACTGCACCATAACAACTGAAGTACAGGAGGCGGCCCAATCGGGATCGTCGACGATCATGGCCTCAAAATCGGTCTGGCTCATGACCTTGTCCAGTTCATTGAGCCCGTAGAGATCAGGCCGGTATTCCTCGGCTCCGGTGGCGATCAGGGATGCCCCATGTTTTATTTTTCTGCTGCCTCCGGTCGGCGTCATGATCTCACTCTCAAATGATCCGACAAAGCCGCCCTGATCAACCACCACGGAGTTGGTCAAAACCCTGATCTGATCGTTTTCCTGCACACGCGTTTTGAGGTCGGCCAGGGATGGGGCGAAATCCTGTCCGTCCCAGCTGCGCTTGAGGTTGTTGACCTGGCCGCCCAACTCGGTCTGCTGTTCAACCAGATAGACACTGAACCCCTGACCGGCGGCCTCAACCGCTGCCGTCATACCGGCAACACCGCCGCCGATAATCAACAGGGTCGATTCAACATCGAACTCGAGTTCGGTGAGCGGCTCCGCCTCGGAAACGTTGGCAACAGCCATCCGCATCAGACGTTTGGACTTTTCGGTGGCCAGTTCCGGTTCCAGCGGATGCACCCAACTGCACTGATCGCGGATATTGGCCATATCGAAGAAATATTTATTTATACCCGCCTGTTGAAGTGTTGACATAAACAGGGGTTCGTGGGTGGACGGTGAGCAGGCCGAGACGACAACCCGGTTGAGATCATGTTCTTTGATAATATCTTTGATCGACTCGACCGAATCCTGCGAACAGGTGTAGAGAGGATGCTCGGAAAAAACTACGTTGGGAAGCGTTTTCGCATATTCGGCAACCGCTGCCACATCGACAACAGAAGCAATATTTGATCCGCAGTGGCAGACAAAGACACCGATTCGCAGCGGATCGTCCGGTTCCTCTATTTTCTCCTGAGGCAGCACCTCTTCGCTCAACAGCGTGTTTCTGGCAGATGCCAAACCGACGGAAGCGGCCTGTGCCGCTCCGGAGGCCTCACTGACCGTCTCCGGTATATCTTTAGGACCGTTGAAAGCGCCGCTCACATAGACACCCGGCCTGGAAGCGGCCATCGGGCTGAACCCGTCGGTTACCGCAAAGCCAAACGAATCCATGTCGATGGCAAGGGTCTGGGCAAGTTTCTTGGTCTGTTTCGGCACCTGAACTCCAACCGACAGCACCACCATTTCAAAGATCTCCGATTGCCTCTCGCCGTTGTCATCGGTATAACGGAGTTCAAGATCACCGGTCTGGGGATCTTCAAAGATCCGGCTGATCATGGCCCGAACGTATCTGACCTTGTTGTCTTCCGCCCGGGTGATATAGGTATCGAAATTCTTGCCGAATGAGCGCATATCAATATAAAAAATCGTCGGTTCAATCGAGGAATCATGCTCCCGGGCAATATAGGCCTCTTTGGTAGCATACATACAGCATACCGAAGAACAGTAGTCGCGGCCGCAACTGTTGTCCCTTGACCCAACGCACTGTATCCAGGCTATTTTCCGCGGATGTTTATCATCACCGGGCCGGGACACCGTTCCCGAGGTGGGTCCTGATGCCGACAGCAGGCGCTCGAACTCGATACTGGTCACCACGTTTTTATAGATGCCGTAGCCGAACTCGCCGCGAATCTTTGCATCGAAAATCTCGATACCCGGTGAGAAAATCACTGAGCCGATCTCTATTTCCTTGGCGGTGGTCGTATGCTTGTATTCGATTGCTCCGACCCCGCAGACCGCCTGGCAGGTTCCGCACTCGCCGGTGTTGAGCTTGACGCAACTGGCCTCATCAATTACCGGCACCCGTGGCACCGCCTGGGGATATAAGATATTGATCGGTTTTCGCAGGTTGAGGCCTTCGTTGAACTCATCAAGCAACGGCCGCGGTGTTTTATCGGTCAACTCATCGACATCGAGGAAGTTAACCGGGCAGACCGAGGCGCAGGCGCCACAAACCTGGCAGATGTCGCGGCCGACTTCAATGCCGCCGTCAACCATCTGCAAAGCACCGATGGCCATGACCTTGGTGCACATCATCACACAGAGTCCGCAGTGGATACAGTCTGATTCTGTGCCTTTCTCCGGAACACCGAGCTCTTTGATGATCTCATCTGAGCGGGCCCTGATGGCAACTCCCAGATTCTTGTCAATGTCAGCGGCGTCGGTGATGGTAATGGCCTGAAATTTTTCCGGGCAGGCAACAAAACAGGCTCCGCAACTGGTACACTTGTCCTGGTCAATTGCGGCAATTTTCTTTTTCTGCCAGGTAACGGCCCCATGCAGGCAGGCCCGGTGGCAGCTACCGCATTTTGAACATTTTTCTTCGTCAACGGAAAATGTCCACTTGGCCAGTGTCGTTTGCTGTGGTTTGGTCGGACCGCTGATTATCGCTTTGTTTTTGGCCCTCAGCTTTTTCTTTTTGTCACCCTCTTCAGGCTGCTCGTGGAACCAGGAGGTCTGGGTTACCGGGCAGGCCAGTTCGCACAGCCCGCAGCCGTTGCACTTGTCGATATCGACATAACGGGCATGCTGGGTGATTTTTGCGGTAAAATCACCTGCCTCACCTGACAGGTCGGTTACCTCGCTGTGGGTAAGCAGTTCGATATTGCGATGGCGGCCAACCTCGACCAGTTTCGGGGAGACGATACACATGGAGCAGTCGTTGGTCGGAAAGGTCTTGTCGAGCTGAGCCATCTTGCCGCCAATGGCCGGTGCACTTTCAACCAGATGAACCTTGAACCCCGAATTGGCCAGATCAAGGGCCGACTGCATACCGCTGATACCGCCGCCGACCACCATCACTGCGCCAGTCTTTTTGCTGAACAACTCAGTATTGGGATTTTCCGTCATAGGGTTTCCTCCCTGTTCTGAGAAGCTGATTTCATGACATTTTCCAGAATATCGGCATCAACGAGATGCACTTTTTTCTGTTTTGCCGGGTACTGTCCGCTCAGGGCGGCACTGATCAGTTCCGTTCCCAAAAAGACCGGCAGATAATCGGGGCTGTCCAGATCGAGCTGGCGACTTTCGACGTTTGCCTGGCACATCGGGCAGTCGGTAACCAGGCCGTCGGCCCCGGCACGTTTTGCCGCGGCAACGATATCGCCGACAAGTTTGCGGGCGATATCGGGCCTGGCCATGGTCAGAGAACCGGAGCAGCATTCGGTTCGATGCGACCACGACACAGGCTGGGCGCCGACACTGGTGACGATGGTCTCAAGGGTGTTGGGCTGCTCGTAATTTTCCACCCCGGTGATTTTCGGGTGACGCAGAGAAAGGCACCCGTAGTAGCAGGCAAGATTGAGACCTTCCAGATTGATCTGAAGGTTCTGCCTGACTGCCTGCACGGTTTGCTCGTCGGCCAGCAGCGAGGAAATATGGATGATACTGATATCGGTGGGATAATCACCCACATCCCAGTAGCCGGGATCCTCCTTCAGGCTTTTCTCGGCAGCTTTGAGCCTTTGGAAACAGGCGGCGCAGGGAACCAGGATGTCGTGGCCAAGTTCGGCAGCGAGCAGCAGGTTTCGCATCGGCAGCCGCATGCCGATCTCATGATTGGTCATATGTGCCGATGAGGCGCCGCAGCAGTTCCAGTCGGGAATCTCCACCAGCTCAATTCCAAGTCGGCCGCACACCTCTGTTACCGACCGATCATAATCAAGTGCCGTGCCGTGCAGCGAGCAGCCTGGATAGTAGGATAATTTCATCGCTCATACTCCTTTCCTTTCCCCGAGAAGATCTTTTTGATCTCGGCTTTGCCTTTGATGGAGTGCGGTTTAAGGCTCAACTTCCCTTTGGAAAACATCTTCACACCCAGTTTCATATCGCCCATGAAATCACGCGACCGCATCTTGTAACCGGCTATCAGGCCAACTTCATAAGCCCGGCCCCAATGTTCGATGGATCCGAGAAAACATTGGTGGAACATCGGAATTCTCGGCTCCGCCGGCTCTATCCCCCTTCTCAGAGCCAGTTCGCGGAGGATGTCCATCAACACGGCAATCTCTATGTCGTTTGGACAGCGGGTGGCGCAAGTTTCGCAGGCGGCGCACAGCCATATGGCCTTCGAGTTGAGAAGCTGATCCTCCATCCCGTAAGCAGCAAGCCTGACCACCTCCATGGTGGTCAAGTCGAGAAATTCTGTAATCGGACACCCCGCCGAACAGCGACCGCACTGGTAGCAGGCCTGAACATCGACGCCTTTTTCCTCGAGTTTTGAGAGAAATTTGGTTTTCCCCTGTTGTGGTGAGATGGTGGTGTTACTCATGGTTCTCTCCCTTTTTAAACATCATCCAAAAAGTTCAGGTTAAGGTGTCGACAACGGCAGGGAAGCGTAAGGTGAACAGGGCTCCTTTGCCGGAGCCGGAACTCACCTTGATGGTTCCCTGATGCTCTTTGATAATGGCGTAGGAAACGGACAAGCCAAGACCCGTTCCTTCGCCAGTGGTTTTGGTAGTGAAAAACGGCTCGAATATCTGCTCCAGCAACTCTTCATCGATACCCGGCCCGGTATCACTGATCAGTATCTCGTTGATGTCGTTCCCGGCCCGGGCTCTGCTGGTTATGCTTATCGTCCCGTCCCCTTTCATGGCCTGGGCGGCATTGACCATCAGGTTCATGATGACCTGATTGAGCCGGATCGAGTTACCCAGAATCGGCGGCAGTTTGTCAGCCAGATTCAAGTTGAATTTGATATTGTGGTAAAGCGGCTGATTGCTCAATATGCCCAAGGTCTTTTGCACCACTTCGTTGATGTCGATCGGCTCCATCTCGTATCTGGTCTGATGGGAAAACTCGAGCAGATCGGCAACGATCACCTTACAGCGCTCGGCCTCATTGATGATGGTTTCCAGGTCCGGGGAAACGGCATGGTCCTCACCAAGATCTTCCTTGATCAGATTTGCATAGAGCATGATGCCGGACATCGGATTGTTTATCTCATGGGCGACACCTGCAGCCAGTCGCCCCAGTCCGGCCATCTTTTCAGACTGCATCAACATATTGTGGGTCTGCTCGAGATCCTTTTCTATCTTGATGATGTCCCTGAGGTCGGTAAAGATCCCAAAGGTGGCTATTTCCTTGTCTTTGTCATAAATGATGCCGCCGGCAAACCTGACCGGAATCTCATGCCCGTCTTGATGCCTGACACTGAGCTCGTGGTAAAGCAGTTTACCCCTGCCGCCGAAATCATCACTGCGCATCCGCTTTATTATTTCGTAAGCGAGATCGCCATTGTAGAGGTTGGTCACATGCAGCCTCTGAATACTGGCATCGTCCTCATAGCCAAGCAGGGTTGTGGCGGCATCGTTGTAGAGAATCAGTTTTCCGTTCATATCGGCGGCAATAATGCCGTCCACCGATGAGTTAATCAGATTGTTGAAAAATGTGTTGCGCCGTCTCAGTTCCCCTTCAAGTTTCTTTCTCTGCGTTATATCAATTAGATATAATAGATAGTAGGCAGGTGACGACGGCGGGTAGATGAGGACCGCATCGAGGATTCTTCTCTGCTTCTCGCCGGTGGTGATTTCTATTTCATGTCTGATCTTGGTCCGATCCATTTCCACCAGATTGTCGAAAAACTGACCGATCTGGTAGTAGAACCACTGATTTTCTTCGCCGAGCAGATTTTCCAGATCGGTATCGGTTATGTCCCGATAGCCCACACCCAGCAGCTGGTTGGCGGCCGGATTGGCATAAAGCACCTGATGATCAAGGCCCACCACCATCACCCCGTTCGGCGTTTCCTCAAGTATCTGATAGAGGTAGAGATGAGAACCGAGTTCATTGGTTACCTCAGGCAGACTCTTGAGTAGCGGAGATCTTTCGTCGTCACTCTTAAGCACGTTTCGCTATCGTTCAATAAGATCTAAAAATTCAGTCATCTTGTCATGCAGCCCCAGAGACAGCACGACCACGCCTTCACTGATCGACGCCAGCTCCTGTAAGAAATCGGCAGCCACCTGCATGCCGGCATTTTTCTTATCCGGAGCCTTCATCATCATCTTTAAGAACTCCTGGGGAATCGAAGGGACACCGGGCAGATTGTTGAGATAGCGAACCATCGTCACCGATTTTAAGAACATCAGCGAACTGTAGAGCTTGATCCCTGTCTGCTCGGCAAAAGGCAGAAATTGTTCTATGACATTGAGATCATAGGTTGGGCCAAGGGTTACCGATTGAACCCCGAATTCTTTCAGTTTGAGGAAATATTCGGCCCGCTCCCGATTGAAATTGACATCGTCGGAGAGTTCGATAAAGACGCCGATTTCAAAATCAGTGCCCCCATCAAGCTCCTCTCCGGCCAAATCCCTGCCCGCATTCATCGACGAAATACAGGTCAGCATGGTGTCGAGATCGAGATCGCCGCTGGTTCGGGCCATCGGCTGATCACCTTCTTTGGGATCGTGGCCCTCCTTGATAACGACATCCTTTATTCCCATTGCCGCCGCACAAAGCAGGTCCCCCTGAAACGACAATCTGTTCCGGTCACGGCCGTTGATAACCATGCTCGGTTCAACGCCCTTCTCTTTCAATGCCAGGCTGGGAGCCAGCGGCGACATATGCAGGATCGCATGTTCGTTATCGGTTACCCGGACACGATCCACCCGACCCCTGATTTTCAAGGCCGATGCAAGGAAAGCATCAAGATTAGTTCCTTTGGGCGGGTCGATTTCTGCAATTAGGCGGGACGGGCGGGAGAAAGTACTGGTAGTGGCTTCCATTAAACCTCCTCTTGCTCACTTGAAATTGCTTGTAGAAACAGTTCAAAACAGCATCGAATCAATATCATAAAACATGCGGATAGCGGGACTTCCGCACCTTTTCAGATATATTTCAGCAAAGGCCGGCAAAAAAAAAAGGGGGCGTTATGTTAACGCCAACCCTACACCGTTTCCAACTAAAAAGATGTATTACGGTCGTGCTGTATACCAGACTGCAGATCGTCATAAAACTTATCGAGCGACAGTCGAAAACGTCAAACAGAACGAGAAAGATCAAAAAGCCGGATTGTCTGTAATCAAACTTTTTTTAGACAATCTTAAATCGTTCATATACTACTGTTTGTAGAGTCTTTTTGTCAATCGTCTATCTGTCAAATTTCGGCCGGGAAAAGCAAAACACTTGAAAAATCGTGCTTTTTAGGATCATTTTTTTCAAAGGGGGAATTTTTAAATCAATATTCAAAGCTTAGTTCGTTTTTGACCTGTTTTATTCAGAAGCCGGAGACATGATAAATTTGACACTTTTGACCTAAATCAAGGCAGAAGTGATTTCAGGTATTATCTTACAGGTAAAAAATTCATTTGAGCACAATATCAAAACAGATTTTTATTAAGGATCACTAATATGAAATGCCCCGGCCAGGACATGCAGTATTGGACAGAGGAAGCCATCTATGAAGTGAGCTGCCCCGAGTGCGGTAAATCGGTAGAGTTTTATAAAGACGATACCACCAGATCCTGCTCTCATTGCAGCCACCGTTTTGTAAACCCGAAAATGGATTTTGGCTGCGCCGCCTACTGTAAATTTGCCGAGCAATGTATCGGCACCCTGCCGGAAGAATTTGTCGGCGCCATGGACAACCTCCTCAAAGATAAGGTCGCCATTGAAATGAAGCGATACTATAAGTCCGATTTCAAACAGATCGGTTACCTTTCCAGGATTGCCCGACACGCCGAAAAAATCGGCAAAGAAGAAGGAGTCAATTTGGCCGTGGTACTCTGCGCCGCCTACCTCAAAGATGTTGGCTCCAACCACAGCGAGCAGGACTCAGCGCCCCGGACATCCGCTCAATCTATCCTTGAAACCCTCGGCGCCAAAGAGGAGATGCGGCAGGAAGTCTGCGACCTGATCGAAGCCCTTAATAAAAGCCAGGAACCGGCCAGCAAAGAGGCGGGCAGCCTTGCCGACGCAGCCTCAATCGCCGATCTTGAAGATAAAAACAAACAACAGCCGCTAGACCAGGAGCAATTCCAGGAGTTTGTCAGTAAAGAGATGTTTACCGACGGGGGCAGAAAAGTCGCCCAATCGGTTTTCACCCAATTCGGCATTTGTTGAATCCGTATCACCCCCCAGGTCCCATACAATAATAAACAAATTGTTACCCGTAAAAATCTATGCTAATAAGGTATAAAAACCCTTCAAGATTTTAAACGAGGAGCAACCATGCAGACAATGAACGGTCGGAGAATTGGCTTTATTGGCCTTGGCCTAATGGGCAAACCCATGTGCCGCAATCTCATCAAGGCCGGAGCGGACCTGGTGGTTAGCAACCGCTCACTGGAGCCTCGTCTGGAACTGGCCGACGCCGGAGCGACACCAGTAGACACGCCGGCGGACGTTGCCTCCCAGGCGACAATAATCATCATCATGGTGGCAGACACAGCCGCGGTTGAATCGGTGCTGCTTGGTGAAAACGGAGTTATCAACAATCTTCAAAGTGGATCGCTGGTAATCGATATGGGTACGACCTCGGTTCCCCAAACCCGCCATTTGGGTGAGCTGATTGGTGAAAAGGGCGGTGACTACGTTGATGCACCGGTTTCAGGAGGTACCATTGGTGCTGAATCGGGTAGCCTGACTATTATGGCCGGCGGTACCGAGGAGGGTTTTGACAGGGCCTTGCCCATCCTCCAGATTCTTGGCGAGCGAATAACCCATGTCGGTGCCGGCGGCGCCGGTCAGGTCGCCAAGGCAGCCAACCAGGTTATTGTCGGGCTCAATATCGGTGCGGTTGCAGAAGCGCTTGCTCTGGCAAAAGCGGCCGAAGTAGACCCGGCCAGAGTCAGGGATGCCCTGCAGGGAGGATTCGCCGATTCCCGCATTCTCGAAGTACACGGAAAACGGATGGTGGATGGTGATTACAGACTCGGAGCCCGATGTACAACCCAGCGAAAAGATATGCACCAGGCCATTGAGTTTGCATCCCATCTGGGTCTTGACATGCCTGCCACATCGTTATCCCGCGATCTCTATGACCGATTGATTGAAAAAGGCGGCGCCGATCTGGACCACAGCGCCTTGTTTACTTTACTGAATATCACCTGATTTTCTTCCTTGAAGCGAACCAATACAGGCCATCAATCCAAAGACTGGCGGTTGTGCAAAGCAGCTCTTCTCAGGGCAAGGGTAGAGTTGGCCCCGAAGATAAGAAGTGCTCCAATCCAGCCGCTTAACACCAGCGGCGGATCAGCGACCAGAAGCGGCCCGAAAAGCGCCGCCAGCAGAATACGGCTCGAGGAAATTATCGACCCCTCAACGGCGGTGACAAACAGAAAGCCGTAAGTCAGAAGGTACTGCCCCAACACGCCGGCAACCGAGCACCAAAACAGATATTTGAACTCAAGTATGTTCGGCCAGAACATGGAATCCTTACAAAAAAGGAATATAAAAAAGGCCCCCAGCCCAAACATGAAAAACAGTACCGTCTGGGAATCGTGGTACCTTCTGCTCAGATTCAAATATATCATGGCCCAGGCCGCACAAAATCCCGAACACATCCCCCAGATGCTGTTCATGCCGGCAGACATACCCCCTGGTGATAAAATCAGCCAGACTCCGCAGAAGGCTACTCCGACAATGACCAGAGCAAAAGAATCGCGTTGTTCTTTCACCATGAACCAGGAAAAGATAGCGACAAAGAGCGGATAGGTCATGTTTAAGATATTGGCTTCCGCCAGCGAACCGACTTCAACTGCTTTATAAAAACAGAATACGGCAATGGTATTGGAGACGGTGCGACCGATCAGATAGTGATATCGTTTCGGTTTAAATCGATGGCCGCCAATTAGCATGGTCAGGCAGACCACCATAAAACCGAACAGAAACCTGCTGAAAGTGAAATAGGAACTGTCAATATTGACGGCACCATCGGCCCAGCGGATTATCGCTGTGGCCAGGTAGAAGCAGAAGGCCGAGCCGAACACCGCCAGCCAGCCAAGAGCCTGACGTGAGAAAGACATTGTTGTGTCGACTGAGATCGGCTGCATGATTTCCAGAAAGATGAATCTGATTTTTGGCTCATCTTAGTCCGTTTCAACCGTTTTGCAATCGAGTTCGCCGCTTGCACAATAAAACATGCCTTTATCCTCAATTCGGCAAAGGGCGTCCCGGAAAAAAATATACTTCTACTGGCCCTCATTGGCTCAGCAACCATAATAGCAATGGCCGGCACCGAATTTTCCAATTCTGCTACTACTCGAGATAGTGAAAAATAGTCTGGAAATCTCTGTCAAGTTGACTGTTCCATTCAGGATCATCGGCTTTGGGCCTGAAATCGGCTGAAAGTTTGGCCAAGGCATCGATAATTTCCCATTTGTGCTGGAATGTTCTCCCTCTGAGACTGTGCAGAGCACTGACCTGGGACGGGGTAAAGGTGTCACCATGCACTTTTCTGAGCAATTTTGCCGAGACTTTCGCATCGAAGAGTTCGGCAATCCGCACAAGCTCCTGCAGTTGCTCCTTGTCCAGTTCGGTATGTTCCTGGATCTCCCCTTTGAAGACCTTGACATTCGGATAGGTTCCCCACATCAGATCCTGCAGACCCTCAGTGGGGATATCAGCTTCCTGAACCTTTTCTATCGCCGCTCTGGTAATGGAGTATTCAATAACCTTGTAGGTCTGCTGCTGAAAGACGTTTTGCAGGAAGAACAATGACAGAAATGATACCAGGGCGGCAATGATCGGAGTCGTCACCCAGCCGCTGGTGATACCGGCCACCGTTCTCCAGTGTATGCCCTTGCCTCCCTTGAGCAGCCCGATACCGATCACCGCTCCGACAATGGCCTGGGAACTCGATACCGGTACCAGCGGAATTGACGGTAGATTATGGCCCTGCAGCCAACCCTCCAGTGACTGGGAAGAAAACAGGAACAGAACCGCAGAATGGGCCCCGACCACCACCGTTGCAGACACCGGAGTCAAATCGAAAATACCGGAGCCGACAGTCATCATAACCCGTTTCGAGTAGGTAAACACACCGACCGCAATGGCAACGCCTCCAAGGAAAAACAACTGCTGGGCCGGACTGAAGCTGATTCCTAAAATAACCAGGGTATCAAACGGAGCCACCGGGACAAAAACCCCCATAACATTGGCAATGTTGTTGGCTCCGAGGGTGTACGATCCGAAAACACCGGCCAGCAGCAGTGAATTGCGGGTAATCATATCGAGCTTGAACATATGGATGCGCAGATGCTTGATAGTCCATGACGCTATCAGATAGAAGATGATCGCCAAAAAAGCTGACAGAAGCGGACAAAATATCCAGGTCGAAACGATTTTGGTCAGGGCGCCGGTATCGGTGGTTGAACCGGAAAAGAAGTTCCAGCCAATGATAGCTCCGACAATGGCCTGGGAGGTGGAAACCGGAAAACGGGCGATGGTCATCAGGTAGACACTGAAGGCAGCGGAAAAAGCAACGATAAAAGCCCCTGCCATGGCGTTGACCGCCCCGAGTTTACCCAGTGTGTGAGAAGCGCCCGCGCCGCTGATCACCGCCCCTAAAATTACGAAGATGGAACAGTAGATGGCGGCGGTGCGGAAACGAATCATCCGGGAGCCGACGGCGGTGCCAAAAACGTTGGAGGCATCGTTGGCTCCAAGAGACCAGCCGAGGAAAAAGCCGCTTGACAGGAAAAAGGAAAACATGGTGATCGGCCTACAGACTGCGCTTGATTACATAGATATTCAAGCGATCAGCGATATCCTCAGCCCGGTCGGCAATCTTATCGAGGTGGCGGGCAAAATCCTGCTGCTGGCGCTGGTGACTCAGCCGCAGTTCCTTGTTTCGAAAAATCGCGGTCTGCAGCCTCGACGATATCTTGTCGCTTTCCGACTCCCAGTAGGAGACCTTATGCAGATGGTGGGCCACCGATGAGATGTCGGTGAAAAACAGACGACTGGAAGTAACGATGGCTTCATTGGCCTCAATCACCGAATTGATAAGCTGCCTGAAATCCTCATGAAATTCTTCGCACAAATCGGGCTGTTCGATTTGAAAGCGCCACAGCGCCCCTTTGAACCGGTCAAGCAGCGAATCTATATTCTCCAGCAGTTCCATGACGTCACCACGGGATTCGGGGATCAGCGTCTTTTTATAGAGGTACTCGTTGATCGATTTTCTCAGGTCATCGCCGATATGCTCGCAGTCGGCAATTTCATCTAGTTTGCGTTTGAAATCTTCATTTTGGCCAGCCAGATAATAATCGCAGCCCTGACGAAATATCAATCCAGAGCGGCTGACCTGATTGAGGAACTCTTCGATCTCTTTTTCAATACCGATTTTGGACTGTAGGATTTTCATGGTTTTTCTAACTCCTCACTCTCATTCTTTGTCCGACGATAGTGCTTCCAGGATTTATAGAGCGGCCAGAGAAAAGAAAACAGTGCTATCAACAAAACGATAAAAGCCAGCTTATCTTTGAAAAATACCGTGTAACCGTCCATCATCACCGCCCGGCGAAAGTTCTCCTCGACCATTTTGCCGAGCACGATTCCTAAAACGATAGGGGCTACCGGAAATCCGTAGCGTTTGAAAAGCCAGCCGACGATGCCGAAGCCGATACAGGCGGCCACATCGAACATCGAACCGCTTACCGCAAAACTGCCGATGATGGCAATGGCCAGAATCAAAGGGTACAGGATCGCTTCGGGTACCGTCACCACTTTGATGAACAGCCGGTTGCCGTAAAGACCCATCAGCAGCATGATCAGGTTGGCGACAATCAGTGCTGAAAAGATGCCGTAAACGATTTCCGGGTTGTTCTGAAAAAGCATCGGTCCGGGTACCAGATCGTGCAGCATAAAGGCGCCGAGCAGCACCGCATCGGTGGCACTCCCCGGAATACCTAATGCCAGCAGCGGCACCAGGGCGCCTCCGACCGAGCTTGAATTGGCGCTTTCAGCTGCTGCCACCCCTTCCAGGGACCCACGGCCGAATTTCCCCGGCTCCTTGCTGGTCCGTTTGGACATGTCACAACTGATGAAGGCGGCGATGGTGGCGCCGGCCCCGGGGAAAATACCGATGATCGTGCCGATAATGGAGGAGCGCAGGATGGTGAACTTGATTTTCATAAATTCAGCCATACTTGGTAGCTTATTGTCAATCTTATCCATGGCCCGGCCGACTCCGGTCCAGGACTCGAATTTACTCAGAACCACACTGACTGCAAACAGCCCGATAAGCGCCGGAATAAGGGTAAAACCGTCGTAGAGCAGATCGTTGTCGAAGGTGAAGCGGGAGACCCCGGAAATGGGATCGATACCGATGGTTTTAATGATCAGACCAAACAGGATTGCCACCATAGACTTCAACACATTGCCACGGCTCATCGAGGCCACCGTGGCAAGACCGAACAGGGCCAGCGCAAAATAATCGGCCGGACTGAATTTCAAGGCCACCCTGGCCAGCGGTACAGCAAAGAGAATAAGGATCGCTACCCCAACCGCGCCGCCGATTGTCGAGGCCACCAGAGTCGTGCCCAGACCTTTTCCGGCCTTGCCCTGCTGGGTCAGCGGATAGCCGTCCATGGCCGTGACCGCCGCCGACGGTGTGCCGGGAGTATTGATCAGCACGGCGGTTATCGAACCGCCGTAGTTCGAGGCGATATAAATCGAAGTCAGAAGAATCAGGGCCAGAGCCGGGCTCATCGTATAGCTGAACGGTACCAGAAGGGCGACTGCGGTGGACGGCAATAATCCAGGCATGGCCCCGGCCAGAATTCCGAATATTACACCCACCGTAATAATCAACATGGGCTTTACACCCAGAATGACCGAAAAACCAATTGAAAAACTTTCTACAAGATCCATGAATGTTTCAACCCGAGTTCACTGATTTCTGTCAGAGCCCGTTAAATGTAATTTTCGATAAATCCAAGCGGCAGCTGGATATAGAGCAGCTTGTAAAAGACCAGATACGAAAAAATGACCCAGCCCGAACAGACCAGAACAATGATCAGCACTTTCCGATATGAGAGTATATACATGATTGCCGCCAGAAAGATGAACGAGCTGATGAAGTAACCAAAGAATTCGATGGCAAAATAATAGACGATGAGCAAACCGATACCCAGAGCCAGAAAACCCAGCCTGCCGCTTTTCGGATCCGGGTCTGCCGATCCGGTGATGCAGAACAGCAGCAGAATCCCGCTGAGCAGAACCGCCCAGAAAATCCACAGCCGTGGAATCTGAGACGGTCCGGCTTCCTCCATCGGAAAACTGAAGGTGACGCCCCAGAGCAGCAGGGAGAAGGCGATCATCATCGTCGGGATGATTGCCTGACCGGTATAATCTTTCCTTTTTGACAGACGAAAGGCAACGATTACACCAACACTGAGCAGCAATAACAGCGAAGCTCAAATTTTCAGCCCTGCACCTTCACTGAGATATTCCATCATCCAACCTTTAACTGTTCCCGCTGCCGCGTGAATTGCTGCGGCAGCGGGAAATTAACACAGACCAAGCTCGAGGATTCCTGCTTGTCTTTACTTCTTGATGGCTCCGATCTCTTTTAGAGCGTCGGCGAATTCGATCTGATTCTGCTTGACGATATCAAAGAACTCCGCCTCCCTAACAAACAGGGGAGTGGCACCGCCGCGCTGGACGTAGGCCTGCCATTCCGGATCAGCGTTGACCTTCTCGAACAGATCGTTGTAGAAGTTCTGAGCTTCTTCCGGGATTCCCTTTTTGACCATGAAGCCGCGCCACATGATTTCATCATCGAGCCCTTTGACGCCAAGTTCGGAAAAGGTCGGGACATCGGCGAAATCGCCTCCCAGGCGCTCGGTGCTTGCCACCGCAGCAACTTTGAGATCCGGACGGCCGATGACATCCTGTGGATTACCCACACAGGCAACGCCGTGTCCGCCAAGCAGGGCCGCCATTGCCTTGCCACCACTGGCATAGGGAATCCATTTAGCTTTGATTCCAGCCGCTGCCCAGGTCTTCATGGCCATGATGTGGTCGTTACCGCCGGCAGCCGGACCAACCCAGATCTGCTTGCCATCCTTGGCTTTGGCATCTGCCATCAGCTGTTCCCAGGTATTGATCTCCAGCGTCCGGTTGGTAATGACACACTCAGGATCTGAAACCATCAGAGCCATCCAGCTCAGATCGTTGACGTCAATTTTTTTGCCGCCGGAAACGATCTTGCCAATGTTGGAGCGGGTGACCGCTGCAAATTGATAGCCGTCGTCTTTACTGGCCAGGATATGCTTGATGGCGACGATGCCGCCGGAGCCGCTTTTATTGATCACAACAAAAGTCGCATCCGTGTATTTGTCCGCTATGGCGGTGAATTTTCGGGCAAAAACGTCAATAGCTCCACCCGGCTTGGTGTAAACGATCAGCTTTATCGGCTTGGTGGAAAAAGCACCAAAAGCTGCAGACATTGAGACGGCTGTCAGAGTAAGAGCAGCCAGAACAACAACCAATAATCTTTTCATAACATCCTCCTTTAGTTTTCTATTTCCACTGCTATCATTTTCGCCTGAATCTTTCAGGCATTATCCAGAACCTGTTGTACATCTTACATCCCGACCACCTGTTTGGCCGCTTTAAGATAGTTGGTATTGTCGAACTGAGCAATTTCCAGCTTGGCAATCACCTCTTTCATGGCACCATAATCCTCGCTCTCGACACAGGCGGTTTCCAGCAAGGCCCCATTGAAAAGAATTTCTCCATATTCGCAGATAACCTCGTCGACTGAGAACCCGTAGCGCTCTTTGTCAACACCAACGGCAGTCAAATCAGCACTACCATCGACCAATTCCAGAAATTCCTCGAAGGTGCAACTCCTTTTTTCCAGATCGACACTGACCACAAGGTTTTCAAATATCGTTGCCAGTTCGTCTTTTTCAACCGGAAACTGGAATTTACCCCGGGGCTGAAAAATCTCATAACCCTCTTCGGTTTCACCGACCTTGATCTTGATATCAAGGAGGCCGTCTCTGATCTTTACATTGGCATTATTGGTATGACGCGACAGGATATAGGTTTCGCTGCTGTGGCGAATTCTGAACAATTTTGCCTGGGCTTTCCACATGGACAGGCCGACAGTGTCGATAATGCCCTGTCCGAATACCCGGAACTCGGCCCGGGGGGTGATTTTTTCGGCTTCTTCCTTTGAAGTAGCCGTGTTCGGGTTAAATACACTCATATTTCCTCTGAGCCTCTTGCAAAACTCATTTCATCAGTAACCAGTCAATTTAAGGAGTTGATCCGCAAACAAAGCGACAACCCCAAACATCAGGTGCATCATAACCTTATCGGGGCCACGAACCAT
>Ga0056106_100049_pt1 | contig 22050 bp, 24 predicted proteins | sample WorMetcrassitun1_FD_77012 | JGI IMG/M metagenome (GOLD analysis project Ga0056106, IMG submission 77012) | Marine gutless worms symbiont microbial communities from Max Planck institute for Marine Microbiology, Germany - Olavius crassitunicatus.1 ... | reverse complement strand
GCCAAACAAATTATAACAGAAGAACATGTGAAGCTCAATTATTTCAATATATTACGACCTTTTTTATCGTCAAATTCGTCATCTGACCTACAAATCTGATCTGAGTTTTGCAAGAGGCTCCATCGGTACAAACATCGTCCCGATCATTCCGGATGAGGCCCGAACCTTCGGCATGGAGAGGTTATTCAGGCAGCTCGGTATTTATGCACCCACCGGCCAGCTTTACGAACCTCAGGACTCCGAAACCATTGCCTGGTACCGGGAAAACCCGCAGGGGGCGATCCTTGAGGAAGGTATCACCGAGGCCGGCTCGATATCCTCCTGGCTGGCAGCCGGCACCGCCCATCTCAATTACGGGGTACCGATGATCCCCTTTTACACCTTCTATTCGATTTTCGGTTTCCAGCGCATCGGAGATCAACTCTGGGCCGCCGGCGACAGCAAAGCCAAAGGCTTTCTCATGGGTGCGACCTCAGGCAGAACTACCTTGAACGGCGAGGGCCTCCAGCATCAGGACGGACATTCTTTGCTGTTCTCCTCTGCCTACCCATCCTGCCGAGCCTATGACCCGACCTTCGCCTATGAAGTGGCGATATTGATCCAGAAAGGACTCGATTTGATGTACAACGTCGGCGAAGACGTCTTCTACTATATTACCCTGCTCAACGAAAACTATCCCCAGCCGCAGATGCCGGAAGGCGTTGAAGAGGGAATTCATCGGGGCATGTATCTCTATGCCGAAGCAGAGTCCGGCGATGCCTCAATCCAGTTGATGGGCAGCGGTTCGATTATGCGTGAAGTGATCGCTGCCGCCGAGCTATTGAAAAATGATTATGACGTTGACGCCAACATCTGGAGCGTACTGGGAATCAATCAGCTGTACCGGGATGGGTTGATGACCTTTCAATGGAACCGGCTGCATCCCGATAAACCGGAAAAACTGACCTACGCCGAATCACTGTTGGAGGATGCCCCAGGACCTGCTGTGATCAGCACCGATAATGTCTGTGCCTATAGCGAACAGATCAGAAACCAGATACATCTTCCATTGACGATACTCGGCACCGACGGGTATGGTCGTAGTGACACCAGAGAAGTGCTTAGACATTTTTTCAGGGTAGACCGGTATCATATTACCGTGTCGGCTTTAAAAGCGCTTGATGACGAAGGCAAAATTCCACTGAAAACGGTTGCCGAGGCAATAGATAAATTTGGAATCGATTCGGAATTACCCCATCCCCTCACCTGCTGACAGGAGAACCCTCTATGGCAATTGAACAAATTACCGTACCTGATTTTGGCGAGGTACAGGAAATTACCGTTGTTGATATCTATGTCAAAGCCGGTGATACGGTCGAAGTGGAAGACCCGCTCGTGGCCCTTGAAAGTGAAAAGGCGGTCATGGACATCCCCAGCCCATTTGCCGGCACAATCACCGAGGTAAAGCTGCAGGAAGGCGATACGGTTGCCAGCGATGATATTATTGCTGTACTGGAGACATCAGATAGCGCTGATCAACCGGAAAAGGTATTAGAACGGCAAGTTGTAGAGGATGATTCCGCCACTGCCGCCACAGCACCGGGGGCCCCTGCTAGGAGGCCAAGAAGGAACAGATCGAAAAAATTTCGGAGCAACAGCAAGAACCGGCAACAGAATACCACGCGACGCCTTCAGTTCGAAGCTATGCCAGAGATCTCGAAGTAGATCTTGGAATGATTTCTCCAACCGGCCCCAAAGGCCGCATCCTCAAAGAGGATGTTCAGAAATTTGTCAAACAGGCACTGAAAAGCGGTTCTCCAACGGCTGGCTCAGGCCCCGGTGCTTTTCATTTGCCGGAGGCACCACTTGAAGATTTCAGCAAATACGGAGAAATCGAAGAAGTTGAACTGGGTAGAATCCAGAAGATATCAGGTCCGCATTTACACCGAAGCTGGATATCGATTCCCTACGTAACCCATTTTGATGAAACCGATATTACCGAACTGGAAAAATTCAGAAAACAGATGAACCAGGAGGCCCAGAAAGATGACTTGAAGTTCAGCCCGCTGGTTTTTGTGATCAAAGGGGTCGTCGCCACCTTGAAGGAATACCCGCTTGTTAACAGTTCACTGGTGTCCGGCGGCGACAAACTGGTGCTCAAGCATTTTTACCATATCGGCATTGCTGTCGATACCCCAAACGGCTTAATGGTTCCAGTGGTTAAAGATGCTGATCGTAAAGGCATTAAAGAAATTGCCCGAGATCTTGGTAAACTGAGTTCCGATGCCCGAAGCGGAAAACTGTCCATCACCGATCTCCAGGGAGCCACCTTCACCATCTCAAGTCTTGGTGGAATCGGAGGAACCGGATTTACACCGATTGTCAACGCCCCTCAGGTTGCTATCTTAGGGCTTTCGAGAAGCTACATGAAACCGGTCTGGGACGACGACAATTTCGAACCTCGCCTGACCTTGCCGTTCTCACTGTCTTATGATCATCGCGTTATCGATGGTGCCGAAGCGGCCCGGTTTTGCCACTCACTGAGCAGTAATATTGAAGATCTTTGCAGAGCGCTTTTATAATATCCAAGAAGGAAACAATGGTCATGACTGATGAATCCCATTTCGACGTAGTCGTACTCGGCGGCGGACCCGGCGGTTATACCGCAGCCTTTCGGGCAGCCGACCTCGGTCTTTCGGTCTGTCTGGTAGAACAGAGAGAGCGTCTCGGCGGGGTCTGTCTCAACGTTGGCTGCATACCGTCAAAAACCCTGCTGCATGGAGCGGCGATAGTCGAAGAAGCGCTTGAAGCAGCTGATTTTGGTATCACCTTTGGGCAACCACAGATCGACATCGACAAGCTGCGTAAGAAAAAAGAACAGATTGTCGACCAACTGACTTCTGGCCTCGATAAACTCTGTACGGCACGCCAGGTTGTTCGGGTGACCGGATCAGGATCTTTTCTGGATAAAAATTCCCTTCTGGTCAACTCCGAACAGCAAGAGATAACGATTGGCTTTGGCAGTGCAATTATTGCCACCGGGTCAAGGCCATTTGCTCTTCCCTTTGCTCCCGAAGATCCCCGGATCTGGGATTCAACCGAGGCCCTGGCCCTGAATTCGGTTCCTAAACGGCTGCTGATCATCGGCGGCGGTATTATTGGCCTGGAAATGGCCCAGATCTATCATACCCTTGGCTCGGACATAACCATCGTTGAGATGGAAAAGCAGATCATCCCCCCGGCTGACAAAGATCTTGTCCAGCCGTTATTTCTGAAGTTGAAAAAACGTTATACCATCCATACCGGAACCAAAGTTACGTCGATTGAAGCGCAACAGGATTCGCTGCAGATCAGCTTTGAAGGACCGAAAAAGAACGGTACCGAAAGTTTCGACGCAGTCCTGGTCGCCGTTGGCCGTCGTCCCAACAGCGAAACCATTGGCCTTGACAGCGTCGGCATCACTGCTGACGAACGTGGTTTTATCCCTGTCAATGAGCAGCAACGCACCGCCGCCGATAATATTTTCGCCATCGGTGATGTGGTTGGTGATCCGATGCTGGCCCATAAGGCCACCCACCAGGGCAAAGTGGCTGCCGAAGTTATTGCCGGACATAAATCGGCTTTTACGCCGAAGACAATCCCCTCAGTTGCCTATACCAGTCCTGAAATCAGCTGGATGGGTCTTACCGAAAAAGAAGCCAAAGAGCAAGGAATCGAATTTGACAAGGGCAAATTCTCCTGGGGTGCAAGCGGAAGAGCTTTAACCTCAGGCAGCGCAACCGGTTCCAGCAAAGCACTGTTTGATAAACAGAGCGGTCGCATTATCGGTGCCGGAATCTGCGGTGCAAACGCCGGTGAACTGATTCATGAAGCGGTGCTGGCCCTTGAGATGGGAGCCGATGCCGAAGATATCAGCAAAACCATCCATGCCCACCCAACCCTAGCCGAGACCTTCGCCTTTGCCGCCGAGATTGTCGACGGTTCGATTACCGATACGATGCCGGCGAAAAAGAAAATTACCTAACAACATAAGTTCAATCCATCCCCTCATACCATGCTCGCTGCAGTTGCTGCTCACAGCGCTATCTGTCTGCTTTGTCTTGTCGCATACTTGATGGTAAAAAAACTCTGGTAGAACAAGTACATTTTTGTTAGAATTTCACAGAGATATAACCGGATATGGAGAATAAACTCTAAGGATAAGGTGGGCTTAAAAACAATTACTTATCAAGTGAAAATGCACAAGGAGATTTGAATGGACAACCAGAAAAAAATGAACCGTAGAAAAGCACTGCAAATGATGGCTGTTACTGGTGTTGTCGGTTTTTCCGGGCTGTATACTGCGCAGGCGAATGCCAACAGCGTTGGCGCCATGATGCCGGGTAAGGGCTGGCTCAAACAGGGGGCCAAGAGCGAAGGAGACGGCACCCCCTTGCAGTTTATTCCAAAAAACACGCCCGATCCCAACCCACTGGAAAATGAGTTGGAAAAATATCCGAAATGTCCCTATTGCGGCATGGATCGGACCATGTGGAACCACAGCCGCCATCTTGTCCATTATGACGATGACCTGGCGGACGGCACCTGTTCCCTGCACTGCCTGGCCCTCAGCCTCTCTCTTAATCTGGATCGAGGCGTCAAAGCCATCTATGCCGCTGATTTTGGGTCTGGCAGTAAGAAAAAACCGATGGTAAACGTCGATGAAGCCACCTACCTGGCAGGGTCCGATTTACCGGGCACCATGGCCAAACTGAGTAAAATGGCATTTTCTTCTGCCGATGGTGCCAGGGCTGCCTTGAAAAGTCATGGCGGTGAACTGGTTGATTTCGACGAGGCCCTGACCATGGCTTATCTCAATATGGCCAAGGATACCGCTATGATTCGTAAAAGAAGAGCTGCTAAAAGAAAAAAAATGAAGTCGTAACATGGACAGCTGTTATCGGAACCGGGTAAAGGTCCTCGTTTTTTTCAGCGTTACCCTGCTCTTATTTTCTTTGTCCTCGGCAGCGTGTTCATGGGCCCTGGATCTCAGCAGGAAAAAAAAGGGTGCTGAAAAAGAGCTTTATATCGAGGTAACAAAAAAGGATCGTTGCCCGGTTTGTGGTATGTTTGTCCATCCTTATCATAAGTGGATTACTCAGATTCAATTCAAGGACGGCTCGTATTACAGCTTTGATGGTATGAAATGCATGTGCCGGCTTTATCTCGACCCGGAAAAGTACGATACAACCAAGAAAAACCAGGATATTGCTCTGGTCCTGGTAAGAGATTATTACACCCTGAAATTTATCCGGCACGATACCGCCTTCTATGTTGTTGGAAGTGATGTTTTCGGGCCAATGGGGCATGAGCTGATCCCTTTTGACAGCGAAAAGAATGTCCGAACTTTCTTGAATGATCACAAAGGCTTGAAAATACTACCATTTAATCAGATCAATCAGGAAATATTAGATACATTGGATAAAGCTAAAAAAGTGGTTGAATTGGATTAACTTGAATATGTCATGGAAAAACAACAGCAAAAGATAATTATTATATAATATCTGCTAGTTATTCAGGTTTTATGCAAATATGCTATTGATACAGTTTGTACCCTTTAGAATCAATGATGAAAAAACAGAATTTTCACCCTGCGGGCGAGTCGATACAGCCTTCTCATTTTAACTCGTGAAATATCCAGGTTAAGACAATGAGGCATGTTTCCTGGTTCACCATTTTTATGATTGGTTTTAGTCTGCTGGGCGGGTTGCAATACTACTATTATCACAGACGGCAGCTTGAAGCAGAGCAGCAGTTGCAACTGCGATCTCAGTTTCAGAAAGCGGTGGGCTTGCCAAATTTGGCTATTACCAGTGCTGCCAGGTATTTAAGACATTATTCTATTACCGATCTGGCAACCCCCTTTCAGGATTACCCGGCCAGCATGGACCATTTTCCGGCCGGCTTTGCTTTTACCCCACCGGATTATTCGAATATGGTTTCACCGCTCGTTTTCGATAAACTTGAGAAATAGATGGGATCACATCCATAATGACTTCTCGAAGCTGGTTTGGAAAACAAAAAAATATCATTGATTACAGCCTGCAGAGTTTGTTGCGGCGCCGGTCAAAGAATATCCTTATCCTGCTCATATTCATTCTACTGGTCTTTGCGGTATCTTCAACTCTCTTTATTACCGATTCTCTAACCCAGGAGATGCTGGTTACCAGCAACGAACTTCCCGATATTACGGTACAACGGATTCTCGGCGGCCGACAGGTCAATGTGCCGGCTTCATATATCCCTGAGATTGAAAAAATACCGGGTGTGGAAGCTGTGGAAGCCAGGGTATGGGGGTATTTTTATCTGGCTTCGCTGCAAAGCAATTTTACCATTTACGCAATGGATTTGGATCTGCTCGAAGAGGGCGAATACAAGAAGATTGTTGACTGGAAAAATGTCCCCCCGGATGCGGAAATAAATCCGGATTTCCGCATGATTGTCGGCCAGGGGGTTTTTGAGTTGCTGAGTAATATCGGCATGGAAGAGGCTTTTTTGTTTTATCAACCCGGCTGGGACGAGATCATTGCCTTTGATATCATCGGAACCTTTAAGACCGAGACTAAATTACAGTCCAACGATATGATGATACTGGAAACCGAGGGTGCCCGGCAGGTTCTGCAACTGCCTGCCGATGAATTCACCGATCTGGCGGTGTATGTCCCCAACCCTGAGGAAACAAACAACATCGCCCTCAAGATTCAACACTTTTTCCCCGAACTCAGGACCATTACCAAGGCCCAGATCAAAAACACCTATGCATCTGTCTTCAGTTGGAAATCCGCTTTTGTACTTTCCAGCCTGCTGGCGGCGATCTTCGCTTTTCTGGTTCTGATTTGGGACAAAGCCAGCGGCTTATCACCTGAGGAGAAAAGGGAAATTGGCATCCTCAAGGCCATCGGCTGGGATACTGATGCTGTCTTGGCCGTTAAATTGTGGGAGGGGCTTATCTTATCGGGAATCAGCAGTGTGAGTGGTATAATGCTGGCTTACGCCTATATTTACTGGCTGAGAGCGCCCGGGTTAAGAGAGATCTTTATAGGCTGGTCATCGATATATCCGTCATTTCAGTTAATACCTGAAGTTGATCCGAAATTTCTGTTGCTGATAATAACGATTTCCGTGGTTCCTTATCTGGCGGTAACCGTTTTTCCTGCCTGGAAAGCTGCCATAACCGATCCTGATACAATTATGCGCAATATCCAATAGGTACCCATGGGAAATCCTGTTATTGAAACCATAGACGTCAGCAAGACCTATAATCCTGGTAAACCTAACGAAGTAATGGCGGTAAAAAGCGTTTCACTGCAAATTCGTGAATCCAGTCTTGTCGTTTTCAAAGGCGCCAGCGGCTCCGGGAAAACCACCCTGCTCTCTTTGATCGGTTGTCAGACAAAACCAACCAGGGGTGAAGTCATCGTACAAGGCAAAAAGGTCTCCAAGCTGCCGGAAGAATTTATGAACGCCCATAAACGCGATCATATTGGCTTTATCTTTCAGCACTTTCAGCTGATTGCAGACATGAGTGTTGTTGATAATATCGTCCTTCCGCTTATTCCCAAAGGAATCAGTCCAAAGGATAGAAGCAGGAAAGCGGATCGGCTACTGAAACAATTCGACCTGGAACATCGCAGGCAGTTCAAAGTAGGTAATCTCTCCGGTGGTGAGCAACAGAGGGTGGCAATCGCCAGAGCAATGATAAATGACGCCACTATTCTTCTGGCGGACGAACCCAGCGCTCATCTCGACAGTCGCTTGACCGATAATTTACTTGCTCATATCGAGGGGTTAAAACGATCAGGACAGACCATTGTCATTACCAGCCATGACCCGATTATCTGTCAACATCTGGCAGTCGACAAGGTTTTCGAAATGAAAGATGGGCGGATTGATTGATCATGATTTTACACCCGTGGATACTGGTATTAGTCATCGGCCACTCCACCTTGCTGTTGGTTTTTTCCCTGGGTTTAGTCAATTCCTGGCAAATATATAGAGGATGGGACTACAATTCCACGGAGGAAAAGCAGTTCCTGCTGGAAAAGAAGACCTATCTGGTTTCCTCGGTCATGAACTTTGTCCTGTTTATGCAGATCCTGATGCTTTTTCTGTTTGCAATGGCAGTTGATGAGCTGGCAGATGTTTTACCCGGGGCCATGTGCGCGGTCGGAACACTGTCATCGAGCCCTTACGGGTTTGCATTGTTGAACCTTAAAATCATTACACTTTTTCTCTATTTCATCTGGCTGGTGATTAACTGCCTTGATAATCAGATAGAGACCTATCCGTTGGTACGCAAAAAATACCTGGGGTTGATGCTGCTTTATCCCCTGGTGGCGGCGGAGACCGTGTTGCTTTTTGCATTTTCTTCTGATCTGGACCCATCCGTCATTACCTCCTGCTGTGGTTCGATTTACAATGCCGACACAGAGGGCTGGGGGGCAAGTCTGGCCGAGGCTTCCGCCACCTCTATACTGCCGCTGTTTTTCACCATTGCAATCGTACTTCTGCTCAATCGTTTTATTTCTGAGTGCCTGAATGAGGGAAGGAAAAGACTCAGTAATCTTCTTCAATTTCCACTCTGGATCGCCTTTTTCATAACAGCGGTCATAGTGATTATTTCTTTCATCAGCACCTATGTTTACGAGATGCTTTCCCATAACTGCCCGTTTTGTTTTATCGGAGCTGAGTACCACTACTATGGAGTTGCCCTGTATTGTTCGCTGTTTGTGGCCACGGCAACCGGTATGACCGGGGGAGTGCTGGAAATGATTAAGCAACCTCAAACCCTTGTGGAAAAAGCAAGGCTTTTTCAAAACAAGATGCAACGTGTCTCCCTCTGGAGCATGCTGGCTTTTGTGATGCTCGGCTTTCTTCCTTTTATAACCTACTATGTGAAAACGGGGCGGTTTATATGAGAAATAGATTGATAATATTGTTGATGATTATCCTCATCGGAATTACCGGCTACACATTCGCCCAGCCTCCGAAAATCGAACCCACCAAGCAGTGTCCGCTGTGCGGTATGTATCCAGCCCGTTATCCGATGTTCAATTGTCAGATTGTCTTCCAAGACAGAAGCAGTGAGGCGTTTGACAGCGCCGTCGGATTGCTGGTCTACCTGCTTTTCCCCGACGATACAGGTATACAGGTAAAACCCGTTGCCAAGATATATTTTAAGGACTATGTAAATGAAACCTGGCTCGAGTCCGACAAGACCTTCTTTGTGACTGGATCGGACATCCTGGGCCCGATGGGAGTTGAGTTTCTGCCGGTAGACAGCGAACAGGCTGCTGAGAAACTGAAAATACAAGAAAAAGGACAGGAGGTTATTCATTTTGATGAGATAGACCAGCCGTTTATGGTCAGAGCTGCTAAAGCCGGCTGGTTGCATTTGTTGACAACAAAACTGGTATTGCAATGAGCTCTCAAAGGCCAGGGGTATTTGTATTTGCGGTCGTTTCTGTTTTTTTTTTCCTGTCACTGATTGGTTGCAAGGATAGAAATGAAGAACAGCTCCCGGTTGATTTTGTCTGGGACCGGGTGGACTGTGAAGAGTGCAAAATGGCGCTGAGCGACCCGCATTATTCAGCCCAGGTGATAGGCCCCGACGGCCGTGCCTATTACTTCGACGATATCGGTTGTGCAATTTTATGGCTGAAACGGCAATCCTGGAAAGATAAAGCCCGTGTCTGGGTTAACGACGTAAAAACCAAGGAGTGGATTGAGGCCGAAAAAGCCAACTGGATATATGGTGATCCTAAGACTCCAATGGGATACGGTTTTGCAGCCACTCGTTCTCCGGTTGACAAAGCGCTGGACTATGAAACAGTGAAAAAATGGATGTTTATCGGAAAAAACCTGGTTAATGAAAATCTGCTCAAGCATAGCCAACCTGACAAGGAGCAGGATGATGGCAAATCACCTGCTGATAACAGTGGTGGCCAAACTGAAAACTGAATTCGGCAAAAGTTACATGTGACGGAGGAACTGCATATTGTTTTCGTATTTACAACCCATCCGGATCAGGCTGGAGCCCCTTGTCATCATCGGACTGCTGTTATTCTTCCTGGTGGAAGTTTCAGCGGAGCAACTTCTCAAAGGCAATGCAATAATCCCAAACCACAAACTGATTTAAGACACAGTGTTTTCTGGGATAAGGATTTTTCAGGAATTGATCTGCACGGTACGTTGCTGGATAACGTTTCCCTGCGCAGTACCAATTTAACCGGCTGTAACCTAGGAGCCAGCCTGCGCGGAGCCGACCTGCGCTGGTCGGATTTCAGCAAAAGTCAACTGATTGATGCAGATTTCAGCAACACAAATTTATTTCACACAACGTTTGATGGCGCTGTCATGGACAGGGCAAGAATGAATAAAGCTTATTTATTCGGGGCCCGATTAAACTACATCAGGGCGAGAAACGCCAATTTTACCGAGGCATTTATGAAGGACCTCAATATGGCCAACAGTGATCTGTCCGGCAGTATTTTCAAAGACGGGCACATGTTGCGGGCGGTGATGATCGGCAGCAATTTATCAGACGCGGATCTGCGAAATACCAATCTCACCGGCAGTACGCTGGAAAACGTCGATTTCAGCCGGGCCAATCTCACCGGTGCCTCATTCAGGGGGGTCACCCTCTTTGAAACATCGTTTTCCGGATCTAATCTGGATAAAGCTGATTTTCAGGATGTTGACCTGGAAAACATGGATGAAAGCAGGTTTCAGGAGGCGATTAATATTCCGGAATACTTACAGAAAATGCTCTCTCAGCAAATCAATCCGGGCAATTGATAGGATCTTGTTGCTTTGAAAGACATTGCCCTGATTCACTGACTTTCAAATCAGTTTGTCCAGATACTTGACACCATAACCAAGTGCTTCATCATCGCAGATGTCTACACAAAGTCCGCAGCGGGTGCAGAGCGACGAATCTACGTATTCAGACTTACCTTTGTTGACGGAATTTGTCAGAACCTGGGGGACTAAGCAGACGGTCTGGCATCGTTTACAGTTTGAGCACTTGTCTTTGTCCCATTTGATCCGTAACGGAGAGATCAGACCGATAAGCTGGTAGAAGACACTTACCGGACAGAGATACCGGCACCAGGCACGCTGGCTGCACAATATCTCAAAAAGCAGTAGTACCGCGACCCAGAGCAACATCAATGAGGGTCCGTAGACGACAGCCCGGCTGATAATTCCCACAGGATTGATAGTCTCGAAAACGGTATATCCGGTAACCAGGGCCAGGGTTAAAAAGATAGCGAAAAAATAATAACGGATATTCCTATCAAGGGTGTGGCTTGTGATGATTTTATTCTTCCTAAGGATTTTATGTATTATTTCCCCTAGCTCGGCCAGCCAGTGATATGGGCACAACCATGAGCAGAAAGAGCGTCCGCCGAACAGTAAATAAAACAGAGAAATAGTAACCACGCCGATGATCAGGTTGATCATCACTATTTTACTGGCCAGGATCAGCTGAGAGGCAGCCAGGGGGTCAATCAGTTGAAAGCCCAGCAGCCTCGAACCACTCAAGGTCCCTTCCAGAATTTGAATATCAAAATAAAAGGAGGCGAAAAACAAGAATTGGGTAAATAACAGGACAGCCCAGCGGATAATTTTCCATTTGTGGCGGCGGTGTCCGGGCTGCGGGCTGTTCTGGGAACGCAGTCCCGGACCTATGCCCATGTTTATCGTTGTCGTATTCTTGTTGGTCTTATCAGGTTGATCTTTCATGCAGGTCTGTTTTTATCGTCTTTCTGAGTCGACTGTTTTTCGGACCATTTAAGCCGTGGAGTAATGGTAATCGATGCGATTGGTGTCGGACATTTCTCTTCGCAGACACCGCACCCGACACAAGTTTTGGTGACAAAAGGCCAGAGGTAGTTATGACCCATGTCGGGATTGGTTTTCGGCTGAAACACAATTGGCCTCTCATCTTTAATCGGGCAGGTGTCTAAACAGACTTGACAACTTGTCCGGGCCTGGGTGAAGGAGCCGGTAAAACTGATAAGCCAGTCTAGATCCGAACCTTTCAGGTTCTCTAAGATGTTTGGCAATGTTTCCTCAGTTATTTCCGGCACCGAAAATAGGTTCTTCCAGACCTCTTTTTCAGCTTCAGTCAGTCTGTTTATCAGTGATAGCACAATATCTGGTAGCTCAGTCGGGTCGGTGGAAGATATCCCGGTTTTTTTCAGATTCTCGAGTCGATAGACCAAATCGTTGACCCCCAATACCGATAGGCAGGTATCGGCAGCAGTGATCACAGCCAGACCCATTTCCGCGTCTTTTCCCAGAGAAAGATCGTGATCCAGCGAGCCGGTTGGGCAGGCCAGAACACAGGGCAAGCCGCTGCATAAAATACATCCCCCCTCCCTTGGAACAAGGTAGGGGGTGCCAATTCCAAATCCCTGACTGATCCCTGCAAGTTTCAGGATCTGCGGCGGACAGACCTGCAGACATTGGCCGCACTTGATGCAGGAGGCTAAAAAAAGATCTTCTTCCAGAGCACTCGGGGGACGCAGCAGTATTTCCCTGCTTCTCAAAAGCGGTACGCTGACAGCGCCATAAGCTATGGCACTACCGGTCATAACCAGAGTTGAGGTTTTCAGAAATGTTCTTCTTGAAAGAGCTTTTTCAGTCTTTTTTTCCGTCACTTCTCACCTTCGTAAAACAATCTCCGATAATTCATCGATAAGCACTGTGAATTATCACGTATAATTTATACAAGATCTCCCTTCTTAAAGCGAAGAAATCCCAGGCAGGAAAATATCCAGCCAAGGGTCAGAGGATAGACGATGGTATAAATCAGGAAGCCATGGTAACCCAGGTTGTCGAGGATAACGTAGGAAGCAGGCCCCATCGAAGTCAGTTCCGGGTCAAACAGCAGGACTGCACCGGTACGAAAGACCATGATCGGGTTAATCAGAGCCACCCCGACAATGACGCTTTCCATGACCTGCTGACGGAGCATGAGACCGATCAGGATGACATCTATGAAAAGCAGTAACACAAGCCAGATGAGAATGGAAAGGCCGAGGCCCCATTCCTGTTTTTTAACAAGCGTCGAGATATACATACCCAGCCCCAGAAAGCACCAGGCAAGCGCTCCTAAGAGAAGGGAATAAAAACCGACAATGTACCAGGCAACCGTTATATCTTTTACCATTCCCCAGAGTACCGCTCCCAGCAAAGCCGTAAAGATCGGTACAAATATCAGGAAAAATCTCGATAGAATCTTGCCCCAGAAATAGGCAATCAGGGAAATAGGCATGGAGAGGAAATACTCGAGGATGTTGGATTCACGATCTCCGACCACGCTGCGAACCGTCGAAATCAGAATCAGGATTGGCAGGATGGCTACGCAGAGTTGGATATAGGTTATCAGCAATCTGCTTAGTCCAGTAAAACCCATCACTCTTGATTCGGTAACTCCAAGAACAAAGAGAAGGATAACGGCACCGCCGAAGACCAGGCTGTAGATGAAAAACCATTTGGCCCGAACGGATTCGCGGGAATCTGCCAGGGTAACATAAAAAAAGGTATTCATTGCTAATTGATATGTAATTTTTCGATGTGATTGGCAAAGTGAGAGATTGAGGTCAAAAACCTGAGCCGCTCGGTACCTATGAACCTGCCGGTAAATTCTAGCTCGCCGTTCCCGTTTACAAAATTCCACTCCTTCAGCATCCGGCCGGCAGCCTCATGCGCTTTTGTCAGGCTAACACGGCAGGTCAACATGGTGTCTCCAAGAATGGAACTTTCAATCAGTTCATCCTCGACAACCCTCCCATAATCCATTTCAACAATGCGGTTGATAAGATTGATAATCTCATCAATCCGATGGCTGCTGAGCAGCATGGTCGTGTCTTCCACGGAGCGCAGCAACTGCAGGAAAAATGACTGTCTGGCCAGCGGGTCCAGATTGGCGGCCGGTTCATCCATTATCAGGATCTCGGGCTGCCTGGCCATGGCCAGAGCAATTAACAGCTTCTGCTTCATCCCTCCACTGAGTTTCTGGAACGGTTTGTTACCATTTTTGTCGATGTCCAGACCAAGTCCCGAGGCCTGGTGAACAATTGCCTCAACACTGGACTTGGTTGATATCTTTGCGGAAAAATTGACCAACTCCCTGACACTCATTTGGATGGGAGGGGGGAGCTGGGGGACGTAACCGACTCTGTCGAGGATCTCCACCCGATGCTGACGCGGGTTTTTCTCAAAAACATGCAGTTCCCCTTCAAACACATACTGGCCCAGGATGGAGCGGATCAAGGTGGTCTTGCCGGCGCCGTTTGGACCAATCAGGGCAATACGATCGCTTTTCTTGATACTCAGATTGATATTGTCAAGAACCGTTGTTTTGCCAAAGGTTTTAGTCAGTTTGTTAATTTCTATCATTGTTTCAGGAAGTACCTGTTGAAATTTGCATCCTTTTGGGGTGATTCATCGTCGAGATCTTCCTCCTCCTCGTCTTCATCATCATCCGAAGAGGCGAATCTGGCCGGCACACCTTCAACATCATCTTCTTCGATATCGATCTTTGGAGGGTCGTAGGCGAGATTAGCCTTGGAATAGAGCACCGATTCGTTATGGGAAAAAACCGGTTTCAGATCACTAAACAAAAGTCTTGGTTCAGAAATCGGTGCCAGTTTTGCCAGCAAATTAATCACACTGATAACCGGAGAGCCGGAAAAGAGCAACATCCAGTCATCGTCCATCCACAGGGTGTCAAGGTAGATTTTGTGATTATGGGTGAAATCACCATAGCCATCCCCATCTCGATCAAAACCTTCATATTCACTATAATAGTTGCCTTCCCATAAATTCTCGGATGCCAATCCGTTACCTCGAACCCGGGCGATCTGCAGGTTGTCGGCAAAAACGTTGCCCTTGAGGATATTACGGGCCAGAGTGGAGCCGAAATCGGCCCCGATTACATTATAGGCAATGGTATTTGCCTTGATGAAATTATATCTGTCCGGCTGGAAGGGAGAAAGATCGAAGTATATCCCTGAGGTGCAGTAGACGATCTTGTTATGTCTGATGGTGATATTATCGACTTCCTTCATGCCGACGCCGACACCGGTTCCGCCGAGCGAGTATTTAACGGTGTTGTTCTCAACAACAATATCACGGCTGTACATCAGAAAAATTCCGACGGTATTGTGGTGATAGTTGTTTCGGCGTACGATATTGCCGCCGGAATACATGAAATGCAGGGAGTAGCGGTTATTCCAGCCCTCGTTGTCTTCTATAATATTGTCGTTGGAATACCAGATGACCATATCACGGGAATCGTGAATACGGTTTTTCCTAAAAGTGTTGCGGTGGCTGGCCCAGCCACGAATGCCGTCGCCTCTCAAGCCAAGAGGGGCAGCCTGGGAAGAAATTTCATTTCCGGTGATCTCATTATTATGAGATTCCTGCATGTCGATGCCGAACAGCGTATTCTCGATCCTGTTGTCGGAGATAATATTTTTCGATGAACGAACAAGGATGCCGGCATCCACCTTATCGTGGCTGTCGCCGGAATTGGTGATGATCATGTTTCTGATCACAACACCATCGGTGTTAATCCGTATAACCGAGCCCTGACCCTGACCGTCGACAACAACTCCCCCTCTGCCGTCGAGGATGACTAGTTTATCGATGACAACCGGTCCTCGGTATCTGGTGTGTTTGAACCGGACCTCGCCGCCTTCCGGAGTCTGGTCAATCAACTCCTGAAGAGAGGGCAACTCCGTAGTGGTTTTAGCAAACGCAGTGGTAGTAACCAGGAAAAAAACAATAAGAGAGAAAATAGAGATGCTTTTCAACAGATTCAATTTTCTCTACTCTGTGTCGAGTGCTGCCTTATCCTTTAAAGCTTTTCTCCTGATTAAAACAGATAGGGTGAGTACCACGAAGATCCCGAGGAGAAAATAGAAGCCGGCAGTGGGGTATGAGTGGGTGGTAAACTGCGCCACTTTACCGTCCCCAAGGACCGTCGGCATAAATGGTTTAATCTTAAAAGCTCCCCAGGGATGCAGATGATGACCGAACCAGTAGAGCCATTTGCTGAAAAATCCCAGATAGAGCCACGGAAAAGAGGCCGGTATCATCGCCAGCAGCCACCAGCCCGGTCCGCTGTAAAAGAGATAGACAATCAGCATGATAAAGAAGGTTAGAAAAACGAAAGGAATGGATTTACGAAGCGTCACTGCCCCCATTTCCATCGGGTTCATGCCGATGTAATGATTGATGGTATTCATTTCATTGGCCTTGCCGCTCCATTCCGTAAAGTGGAAATAGACAGGAATTCCATCTGGGAAAGCCGCTTTTGGGTACTGCGGTGCTTCCAGCGACACCATCCAGACCGGCATGGTCCTGGCTCCGATAAGGTAGGCATAGAAACCGGTGGGCTGGTACTCGTAAATTTTGTCACCCATCATCTCCTGTTGCTGTTTAGGAGGTGCGAAATATTCAACATCTTCGGGAATGAGGAATACAAAAGGCTGAAACGACAGGTTTTCCTCAATGGCGTCTTCCTCATCCATCGCCACCGGGTCCCTGTATTCAAACTGCGGCTTTAAGGTGTAGGTCGCTAAAAGCAGCGCAATTCCAATTAAGGCCAGGAAATTGCTTAACCTCAATCTGTTTTTAATACTATTGCTCATCGTAATTTCTCACTCCCTGATCTGATAAAACCGCCCGAATTTTACATATATTAACCCAATCCATCTCTATTTAAGATGGGCGGGCATATCCTCGTCTTCTTTTTCTTCACCATCGAGATCCCATCCCTCCTCATCCACGTCACCAACTTCCTGCCAGTCTCCTTCCTGCATTTTGAAGCGGGAGGCGTAGTCGACAACACTCTTCATATCAAGAAAAGAAAATTTCTGAATCTGTTTGATCATGTCAGGATTGGCGTTTCTTCTTTTACCTATCTGGATCCAGCTGAATTGTCTTACCAGGTAGAGATAGGTCTGACCGGCCAGGACCGGGAAATATCCGGGTACCATTTTATTTTTATCTACTTCGACGTTGGCCTGTCCTTCCTCAGCCGGAGCGGGTTGTTTCCAGTTGCCCTGGCCGTGATCGCCGTGGCATCGAACGCAATTCTCTTCATAGAGTTTTTTGCCAAGTTCCAGGTCGGTCGTCCAGTTTGCGTTTTCCAAGATCAGGGATTTATGTTTTTCAAGCTCTCCGGCTCCGATCTCTTTGGATACCGCAGTTAAAAATCCTTCTTGCGATTTAAAATCAGTTTCTTCAAGATTTTTAAGCTTCTTGAAATTTTCGTCGCCGACTGTCTGCTGGAGTTTATCAAGAGATATGGGCCATACCTCTTTGCGCAGATTGGAGAGAACAAATGATGGCCCTCCCGGCCCGACCCTGGGGTTTGGATTCATCTCCCTGGTTTGAATATAGGCGCAGACATCTACGATATCCTGGGCTCCATCTATCTGCATGGCAAAGGGATACATTGTCGGATTATCGCGGTTTTTGGCCCTGATATCGGCTATCTGTTTGATCAACACATTGGTATGCTGGCCGGCGAGCTGTGGAAAAACTCCCAGCGGATCACCCCAGCCGGTCGGAAAATGACAGGCGGCGCAGACGTTATAAATATCTTCGCCTTCTTCTGGGTCCCCGGTAAGTTCCAGGGCTTCCAGGGCTTCTTCAGCGGTGGCTTTCCAATGACCGCCCGGCGGCGGTTTGGCTAGAGCCGCTGCTTTTACGGCCGCTTCCTGTCTCAACTCTTCGGCACTTTTGGGCGGATCAGCAGAGTTAGAGGTGACAGCAATCCCCCAAAGCATTAACACGAGTCCAATGACAATTATTCTGACTTTCGCTGAAATAAAGTGATTGAATTCTCTTTTTTTCATTACAAACCTCTATTTGAATTATCGACAAAAAAATCCAATAATTACCCAATACCCACACTGCTCTATGCGGTGCTCCAAGACAAACTGGAGTAATAACCCTTGTTGGAATATTATAGATTCTGTTTTAACTGGAATTAGGCCTAACGGCAAGCTCTTGCTGTACGGTAATTTTGAAAACTGCTCTGTACACTATGGTTTCACCTCAGACAGGTACTCGGCGATTTTCATTAAGTCATCATCGGTGATATTGTTGCTCTCGATAAACGGTTGTATACCTCTCATGGCCTCGGTATTACCGTTGGTTCGTTTACCTTCGAGTATGTCCTTCATCTGCCAGAAAAGATAAAATTTTTGATTGCCGGCATGCCGGGGATACGTTTCAAATCCAGGAATCAGATCGCCTTTTTTATAGTAGATCCGTCCGGCAACCCCGATAATGATATCCAGGTAGCTGTCACTGTTTTCTTTTCCGACAAGTGCTTCAATGTCTGCTACGAATTTCTCTTTTTCGTCGTATTTCTTCTTGTAAAGCGGCCGTAACTGTTTGGCCACCTCTACCGGCATGCCGTCTTTGATCATTTGCCGGTACATTTCTTTTTTTCTGAAGTAATACTTTTCTTTTGATTCAGTACGCACCATACCTCTTCCTTCCGGACCATGACAGGTATGACAGGTCAGCTTCACGTATAACTCAGCCCCGTCATCAGCAAATGCATCGGCTAAAGGATACAGGACTCCCAGTACTAATAGAGTCGTCAGGGAAAGAAGAAAAGTTTTCATATTATTACCTGCCTCAATAGCCTATCTTCCCTGGCTGTAATATTTTCGGCAACCAGGGAAGAAAGGTTCAACTAACTGCTATTCACCATCCACGAGTTTCTTGGCAAAAATACCGCGGCTGGCGCATTTAACTAAGTATTGGAAGGCCATCTCTTCATTGAGGAAGGCATCTTCCCACTGATTTTCTCCGGCCAGCTCTTTGGCTTTTTCCCGATAGCCGAAATGCGGTTTAAACTGCTCCACCGCATCCCAGAACTGCAGAGCTGCTGCTTTGTTCAGCAGTTCAGGCATCTCAGCATCTTCAATGTCATCCTCTTCCTTATCCCAGTTCGTTTCCATGTATTTCTGCACTCCTACGGCAGATCCTACCGGATCTTCCGGTTTACAGATTTCGCCCGCGGAGGAAGCTGGAATCAGTTTCGGGCATACATAGTTTATTACCCCGGCAATAACACCGATGGTCGCGTCATTCTCCGCCACTCTTTTCCCGTACTTAGCCTTATAGTCCTCCTCAGCTGTCACGGTAACTGCGAGCCCCAAAACAACAGCCAGGGCAACAAGTGACGAGATCAGTTTCATAAATTTTTTCATGAGTTATCTCCTTATTGTTGTGGGTCAACTAGCAAAATACAAAACTTGAAGAGAACTACGGCTTAATGAGAATGTAGCCCAGCATTTCCAAATGAAGCGCCGAACAGAATTCAGTACAGTAGTATGGGAAAACACCTTCCACATCCGCCGTGAATTTAAATGAGTTGGTCTCGCCAGGCTCTATACTACCGTTAATATTAAAGAAACCGATTGAAAAACCATGGGTCTCGTCCTGTGCTCTTTCCAGATTGGTGATGTTCCAGGTAACCTCATCGCCGACTTTCAATTCAATCATTTCAGGACTGAAATGGCTCCTGATCAGGGTTGAATTAATGGTGACTTTATTTCCATCTCTTATTATGCCTTCCTGGCCCGGTCGCACTCGATTTTTGAACCACTTCTGCTTGTAACGCTTGAGAGGCTTAAGTTTGTCGGCTTTGATCATTACCGCATAATGAGGCTCTCCCAGAGGAAGCGGCATATCGTAAAGCAGTTGCATCGGTTTGCCGGCAGTAATATCGATCAACTGATGACTCTGCGGATGAAGCGGTCCCACCTGGAGGAATCTATCGATAGCCAATTTGTTCAAACCAATCAGATATTTGCCGTCAGGTGAAACTGAATCGCCCTCTGCTGCAACAAGATGGCCGACATTGTAATGGATGGCCACCTTTTCAATAAGCTTAAGATTTATGAAATCCCATCGGGCAATAGCCGAATCGACAAACAAGGATGTGTAGGCAATGCCTTTTTCCTTATCGTACTGGGTATGCAGCGGTCCAAGGCCCAGTTCCACCTGACCGTGCAGGGAGTCTTTCATACTCAGAATGGGAATGCCGTACGGATCTTTACCTTCGTACGTCTTGGCATCAATCAGGGCCTTCATTTTATTGAAATCATACACCGAAACATGGGTGTCGAGCTTACCTGAAACCGTTATGTATTGTCCCGTGGGATCAATCATAACACCATGTGGACTCTTGGGCTCGGGGATCAGGAACAGGGCGTTGTTGGCCACCATGGTATCCATCATCAGAACATCATGACCATTAATCTTGGTAGTTTTACCTTCCTTGAAAAGTTTCTCAGCAGTTTTAAGATTGATCATGTGCAGATAGTCGGTGTCTTTGGATGACATTCCGGCTTCATGCGGCAGCCTGTCTTTGAATTTGGTGTTGCCCGGACCAAATCCACCCACATAGCGCTCAGAGTTGAAAGAGTTGGTAAAAACCCAGCCTTCGCTGACTAATTTACCTGCATCAGTCAAGTCCTGACTGTAAGGAGGCAATTCCACGGTAAAGGAATCTTTTTCCTCGATTCTGCCTTTCTCACGGTTGAACTTCCACATGGTCATTCCGCCGCGATATTTATCGTTGAACTCTTCCAGCGGTACGTACTCATCGGAAAAAGGCGCCGGTAACTGAGCAGCCTCTAGAACGTATTCGGTGTTGGGGGTCACAAAAGCTCCACCGTGTTCATTTTTAAAAACCGGATTTGCGACAATCTGAGTGGTGCTGAAAGTCTTCAGATCGATAACCGCTATCCGGGGATTTGCCTTATCGTTGATGAAGAGATATTGACCGTCATACTCGCCATTGGTCTCAGAAAGCGCAGGGTGATGGGTGTCACCCCAGGTAACCGTCTTACCCCTGACTTTGCCGCCGTCGAGGATCTCCTGACTCTCAACATCGCCAATACCGTATCCCTGCCACGGCTCAGGCGTAAAAACGGAAATATACTTCAGGATTCTCATGGAGGGCACTCCATAGACAATTACCTGCCCGGCTTGTCCTCCTGAGGAGAATACGTAATACTCGTCAAGCTTTCCGGAAGGGTTGTAGGTTTTTGCAGCAGCAAGCATGTCCTGCTGCGAAAGCCCCCTGTCTTTCATAACCTGTTCCAGTTCTGGGGATTGAGCATAGGCGGTTGTTATCAACCCCATAGAAATCCCGATGAAAAGAACAAGCTGAAAAGCCCTTTTCATAACCTTCAATTTTTTAAGCATGTGACCCTCCCGTTGTAATAATGAATATTATGGCGCTACTTATAAGGTTACTTTGAAAATTGTATCCTCTTCCTGACCCGCGCTACACCTAAAACTTTAACCACTGTATCCTACCAGTTTGTCTGCGGTAAAGTGATTATGCACTTCGAGCGGTAAGAAAATTTGAAATTTGCAAAGTACCCTTAACTCAAGCTTAAAATCGGTGAAACTTATTTTATCAACAGACCTGACGAACCAGTGGAATTTCGAGCTTCTAGCATCTATCATAGGTGCAATTCTTATACCAAATTAATTTGCTGCAAATTCAGCTATATAAAAAATATCAATAGTTTCTTTTGTTACCACTACGTAACAATGCAACACAAAAGTGTTACCTGGTGGTAACGCCAATGCTGTGTGTCGAAGCATAGTGCTGGAACAAAAACGTTCAATCCTGTTGTTCATTTTACCTGAAAATACAATTAACAAGGCTTATCTATCGTATGCCAACTCTTTGCATACAAAAGAAAAAATTGTTGAATGGTTGCTTGAGTAATGCATTCAAGTTGAAAAAAAGTGTTTAATACTGGTTCGAAAAGTGCATACAGATTAGGAGAAGATTTCCGAACCTTGGTCCGAATTATTAAAAGTAACGCTAGGAGCGTGTCGGGATACCAGCCCATCACCTGCTCTATAAAATTGATCTTTGAAAATCGAATACGACATTTTTAGTCGCTACCTCGACTAAAGAGCATAAAAAGGGGTGTCATCCCCTCCTTTATGCCCTGTTGAACTCAT
>Ga0056106_100048_pt1 | contig 22630 bp, 18 predicted proteins | sample WorMetcrassitun1_FD_77012 | JGI IMG/M metagenome (GOLD analysis project Ga0056106, IMG submission 77012) | Marine gutless worms symbiont microbial communities from Max Planck institute for Marine Microbiology, Germany - Olavius crassitunicatus.1 ... | reverse complement strand
TGTGATGGTTCGTGGCCCCGATAAGGTTATGATGCACCTGATGTTTGGGGTTGTCGCTTTGTTTGCGGATCAACTCCTTAAATTGACTGGTTACTGATGAAATGAGTTTTGCAAGAGGCTCGGAAAGTTAAAGTTTAGTTAACAGATGATCGGGGTAAAATTCAAGGGAAATGTTGGTGTACCTTTACTCTAACCGATTAATTAATCTTGTGAGCGGTTCTGAGGGGTAAGTCTGCGGGATCATTTTTTCCTTGAGTTTGATGAAGAATCCGGGACCGTTCTGATTACAACTGGAAACGATATGGTGGTTCTTGATGGTCCCGATGTTTTGCCAGATGGAGCCGAACGGGTCCATCGGGGTATGGCCGACGATCACCGGCGTTGATTTTGATATACCCAGCGCCTTGCGCAGCGATTTTATTTCAGCTTTACCGTAACCGGACAGATAGTAGGGGCGTTTGATCCGATTCTGAGTCAATTCCCGGACAATAGCAGGGTTGGTTTTGATGTTGATAAGCTGTTTTTTCCTGGTGTCCGGTCTCGGGGGACCTGCATGGATGCCGACAAACGAACTGGAGACAATCATATAGGGCAGAAGATCATAGAATCTCTGCATCTGAGCGACATAATTCGATCCTCTTTTCTCTTGAAGTACTTTTCTCATCAGAATACCCTGGGGTACCCCGTTTTTTGACAGATCCGGGCTGAAATTATCATGATTCCCCCTCAGGTAAAATACATTGGCGGGGAAATTTCGTTTCAGGGTAAAGATCAGATCCATGATCAGGATGGAACTGTCCATATTTTCCATCTCGTTGAGGTTCTCTGAGTGGACCGCATCGCCTAAGATGCAGAGAATAGCTCTGTTGTTTTGCAGGGCCTGAATCAGGCAATTCTCGGTAAGAATCTTCAGCAGATTGTCGACTTGGCCGTGCAGGTCTCCAATCACTACCGGTGGGGGATCGTCGGGCAGTTCCAGAAGGCCTCCCGCCCTTTTGCTGGTATCAACCGGACGATACGGTTCCTTGTCAAGAAGTTGGTTTACATCATGAATAAGCTCAAGGGCTGCTTCTTTCTCGAGTTCAGCGATGCTTCCCCCCATAAGTTGACGGGCTTCGAGCATGGCTTTTACCCTGTTGGCCCCCATCTGTTCGCGGGTGTCCTGATCGTCGAGGCGGACGATCTTTACCGCCTTATCACGGTCCAGCGGTCTGACAAGAAGGTCCCCTTTGCTGTTGGTAATCGATACGTGGCGCTTGGCGACCTCCTTCTTGAAGTTAAAGATCACATCATAATCTTTGTTGGAGCGGCCGAGCATTATCGTTTCATCCGGTTTGATCCTGGCGAACCCGCGGATTTTCCTGTCTGTGCAGGTCTCAGGTTTTCTGATAGTCCAGTTCTTGTTCTGGCGCAGATATTTTTTCCTGGCTCCCAGGGGGATCTCGGGTGACAACCTCAGGTGCAGGCAGTCGATAATGATATCGAGGCTTTTTCCGTCGTGCGGTATTCTCGAAGGTTCGGTGAGATCCTGAATTTCTTCGGTGACATTGAACCAAGGGATTTTGCTCTGTCTGAAAATCACCTGCTTCCAGCCGGTGGTTGTCTTCAGGCTTGGTTTTGGTTCAATGGTCTCCACCGCCCAGGGCGGCAGGGCCACATCGCCTTTCTCGCTGATCAGCATCGGCGGCTGGGTCAGATCGCTGCGGATATAGACATTGACCCCGGCCCGGTGCAGGAACAGGGCAACCCGGCTGTACACATCGATCTGCCTGGCGACCGTATCAAAGGTAAGGTTGGCGGCGACCGGAAAGTATCCGTCTTTCTGGCGGTTCATTCTCCGTTCATAGATCACCTCCGGGTCCGGCAACATAAACTCGAAGATATACCGGTCTCTCCAGTTAGTTGTCAATTTCGAGTGAGAGGTGGATGGAATCCTGATGCGCTGGTAGTCAATTTTCAGGGCGTCCGTTTCAAGGTCCAGCCACTCCTGATCAAATACTGCCAGGGCGTCCTTGATACCGTCGTAGGGGATACCCAGATGAATTTCACGGGGGCGATAAACAAGACTCTGATCCCGCCACCAGCCTTTTCTGGTGAGATCGATGTAGCCTTCATTGGGCCATCCGCGAATTCTATTGATATAGTAGGTCTTTCCGGCACCAGGGGGGCCGGTCACCACCAGTTGTCTAAATTTCAGACCGACCGGCAACTCAACACCGCGAATGGATTGCACTTCGGTAATCGGTTTTAATTTTTTATGGAGTGCATCCTTCATTAATCTGTGAACGCCAGGCTAGAACGGGTTCATCTGCCAGATGCCGCAGGGACAAGTATCGGCGCAGAATCCGCAGCCAATACATTTCTGATCATCGGAGATATATTCAAAACTGAGTTCATCATCAAAGACAATCTCATTTCTGGTTATGGCCCCGGTCGGACAGATGGTTTCACAGAGATGACAATCTCTGCAGGTGGCACAGGACAGGCAGCGGCTTGCCTGCTCTTCTTCGGTGGTGCCTTTAACGCCCGGATTGTAATGGGTGATGGTTAAGGCCTGCTGGGGAACGAGCTGTTTGGTAAACGGTTTCCACTCTTCCCCCTTGATCTCTGCCAGGATCGTTTCGGCGGCGTTCTTACCAGCACCCAGGGCATCGGTTGCCAGGCCGGGTCGTTCAACATCACCGATAGCCAGTATTTTGGTGTCTGAGGTTTTGTGGGCCTGATCGGTTTTAATCCAGTCGGCTCCACCGACGTGCAGAGTTTGGACCGATTGCGGCAGAAACGGCAGGGATGGGACATCGCCGATCGATATAAATATCGTTTGCGCAGGAATAGTCTCACCATCACTGGTCACCAATCCTTCTCCGGTAACTTCTTTGGTCATCACCGGCCATTTGAAGGCAGCACCGAGGCCTTCGGCTGCTTCTTTTTCCTGGCCAAAGGCCAGCGGTTTCTGAATATCGACCAGGGTGACCTTTTCGGCACCGAGGCGGTAGGCCTCACAGGCTACGTCACAACCGACATTTCCGGCTCCGATGACAACAACCTCTTTGCCAATATTCATTGAATCTTTACCCTTGGCCTCTTTGAGAAAATCAAAGGCGGGAATGACCCGTTCGTGCCCTGGGAAGGTAAGTCTTCTCGGTTCGTGGGTACCAACGGCAACGACAACATAATCAAATTCTTCCTTGAGCTGGCCAAATTTAGACGGGTTCATTTCCACATCGAGATTGACATGGACGTTGGAGAGCGAGGTGAAGCGTTTGATTTCCTCGTCCCAGATAGCCTGGGGAAGCCGCTCCCAGGGGACGACCTGGGCCAGTTTGCCGCCGAGCCGGGAATCACGCTCGAATATGTGCGCTTCGACACCGCCGATGGCAAGCTGCCAGGCTGCGTTCAGACCGGCGGGACCGCCACCGATAATGGCCACCCTCTTACCGAGTGACTTTGCTTCTTCCGGGGCATCAAAATTGGCAACGGCACGGCCGAGAACCTGCATCTCGATTGACCCGTCGACACCGATCCGGGTGCAGTTTTCCATGCACAGATTGGGACAGACGGCACCGCAGACCGAGGCCGGCAGCGGCGTATAGCTGAGGATCAAATCGTAGGCTTCCTCTATTTTTCCTTCCCGAATCAAGCGCAACCGTTCAACCGTCGGGATATGAATCGGACAGTAATAGGTGCAGGGAGCCGCCGATTCATTGTTGGACCACCAGGGAATTCTTCTTCTCAGGTCACCGGTTTCAATGGCACCGATAGCCGAACGGTCAAGACCGGGGGACAGGTCCCGCAACGGATCGCCGCCACCGAAAGCCTTGCTCCAAAACTCTTCCCTGAACTGGGCCATCGGCATCGGCCCGGACCACATCAGGGCTCGTTCTTGTGGAGTCACTGAGTTTAAAACCTGCCACTGGTCACGGACGGTGAGTGTTTCAAGTAAATCAACACGGTTGATCTTATCCAGGTAATTACCGACATTATCGACCAGCCACTGCCATTGCTCATCGGTCGGTACATCTGCCCTGGCGTTGTTTCTGGAGTAGGAGCCGTCGTCCTTACCTCGGAAATAGATAAGTCCGCCGACCATACCGACACAAGGCCGATAACCTAGAACACTATCCGGATTTTTCGGTTCTATCCCGCAGATGACGGCGGTACCGCCGCAGTTGAATTCGGCAAATGAATCGCCGGTGGAACCGAGTACCCAGAGTTCAGGTTTTTCATAGTCGGGATTCCACTTGGTCATGGTTAGACCGCGTGCCCCAATTGAGCCGCCGATAAAGACTTTGCCTGCAGCCATGGCATTGCAGACACCGTTTGTGGCGTCGCCAAGCACGGTTATTTCGGCACCGATATTGAGATAACCGACGTCATCGGAGACGGATCCCTCGCAGGTAATTGTGGTTCCCGGCATGCCCATCGAACCGAGCCGCTGCCCGCAGGGACCTTTGACCTGCAGGTGCAGCCCGTCCTGACGATGGAGCCTGATGCCGATATTGTGTTGACCGTAAGACTCGAGGGCCAGTTCCGAATGGTTTTCTGAAGCCTCACGGACCATGTATTCAAAGTCCATGGAGCTGATTCGTGCTCCGTTCTGGTCAAGACCTTTTATAACTTTCGTAGTCACAAAAGAACTCCTTATCTAAGATGTATAACTTTATTCATTTTCTTTAATCAAATTAGCCTGATGTTCAAGAGTTGAGACGGTCTGCTAGGAGACTTGCGATAGGCTATACAATTAATATGCCTACCGCAAGAGCGACGCGGGATAGCGGGCCGTATCGGCTCTTGAATGTCGGGCTAACAAACATATTTAATCTTCAATCGATCAGCGGCATCTTTATCGCCTATGCCGATCGCATCGGACATGCCGACGGTAAGACTCTGAGATCTGCCCAGCGGTGCCATGATTTTTTTCACATCGGTCCGAATAGCCATAAAGGTTTCGGCAACCCGTTCGGCAACCTTACCCGGATCGAGGCGGCGGTAGAGCTTCGGGTTCTGGCTGGTTATTCCTTTCGGACAGATCCCGATGTTACAGACATTGCAGCGATTCTGCTCGTTGCCGAGGCAGCCCGCAGTGGACTGCATGATATATTTGCCGATGTGTACGGCACTGGCTCCAAGCATGATCAGAGCCATGCCGTTCTGAGCGACGTTGCCGTTTTTCCCGACACCGCCGGCGGCATAGATCGGCACTTCGTTCTGCATGCCTTGAGCGGCCAGATCGAGATAACAGTCCCGTACGTTCGAGGCTATCGGATGTCCGGTTGCATCCATCGAAACATTGTAAGCGGCCCCCGTGCCCCCGTCGATTCCGTCAATAAGCAGACCACCGGCATAAGGGTTGCGAACCAGGTTGTTCAAAACCGATTTGGCAGACGTCGATGCCGAGATCTTGGGATAGACCGGCACCTTGTGGTTAAAGGCCATGGATAGGGTTTGAATCATCTTCATGACACTTTCCTCAATTGAGTAGAGCGTCTGATGAACCGGCGGAGAGGGCAGATCGACGCCTTCGGGTACACCGCGCAGACGAGCGATCAATTTTGAAACCTTATACCACATCAACAAACCGCCGTCGCCGGGCTTGGCGCCCTGGCCGTACTTGATCTCGATTGCTGCGGGATCGCACTGCATATCGGGTATCGCCCGGATGATCTCATCCCAGCCGAAATAGCCGGAGGCGATCTGGAGGACGATATATTTTAAATACGGACTCCTGAGTACCCACGGCGGACAGCCGCCCTCACCGGTACACATGACTACGGGAATGCCCAGAACCTCGTTGCAGTAAGCGACGCCCTGGAGTAGTCCGAGCCACATGTTCGGGGAAAGGGCACCAAACGACATAGAGCCGATGACAAACGGGAAAATTTCCCTGGTTGGAGGAATCCATCCTCCGTTTGCCTTGCGTTTCAGATACTCCCTCGGTGATAAAATCCTGCCGAGTGTCGTTGACAAGGTGAACTCATGCCTGCCGGCATCGAGGGCCGGATCGGTCAGCATCGAGATACGATCGAATATGATCTGGTCGAGCAGGGTGGCACCGGGATTATTTCTCCGGCCGCCGCGTGTATAGGCCTCACCTTTCTGGTTATTGAGGAACAGCGTACGGTTTTCAACCGTATTGGCTGCCGGAGTGATGGCTTCGTTTGGGCAGACCATGGCACATATGCCGCAGCCGACGCATGAGTGCTGCATGTCTGAGCGCTGCCTGATGCCGACGAAGGTACGGTATTCACTGCCCCGTTTACTGTTTAGCACCTCCAGATTGGGCATCCGCTGGCGCCGATAGGCCAGCTGCAGGCACTCTTTGGGGCAAACGCTGGTGCATTGGCCGCATAAGGTACAGCGGTCCTCACGATGCTGGATGATCCAGGGCAGATCGTGATAGGTTAAGCTGCCAGGCTCAATGGGAATTGATCGAATTGGGACCATATTTTCAGTTCCTTTCTATCTGGTGGAATGATGACGGTGTGTTCTCTCATGGGCTGAAAATCCAGGCTCGGGTCGCGATCGGGAACCATCGCGTCAACGCCGCACATCTCCGAAGCGATTGCCCAGACTCCTTCTTTGCCGCCGACGGTGGCTGGACGGAGCTTTTTCTGATCCATGACCAGCAGGCAGGTTTCGTCGGGAAGTGTACCGATAACGGCGTTGGGGCCATCTATGATCAGCCGTTTACAGGCGTTGCGGAGGCCTTTGAGAAAATCACCCTGGGGGTGTTTGTCCAACTCCTCCAGACTGAGCGGCGTGATAATATGTTTGTAGGCCTGAAGGGGGAGTTTCAGTTCTTTTAAGGTGTAGTGCAGAATGTGGGTGAAGACCTCAGAGTCGCTCTGATAGCCCATGTAACCCTCAAACGGTCTGCCCAGGAGCCAGTCACGGATCGGTACAAAGGCTGTGTTCTCACCGTTGGTCATGGTTGATATGCCCTGGACGAAAAAGGGATGGCAGGCGTAGAGGTTGATTCCATAGTTGGTATTCTGGCGCCCCTGGGCCATGCAGACCCGGGATTTGATCTGGCCGTCTTGCAGGCTCAGCAGATTGCCGACCTGCAGAGGCCAGCCGGTTTCCTTGATCATCGCCACATCTGGCCAGAATGAAAAGACCGACAGATCGCCGCCGTGCTTTTCCCCGTCCTCACGCAGGTCAAGTCTGGTTTTCATCAGCTCCGATTCCCTTTCTTCTATCGGGGCTCCGGAAAATTCTTCGGGCATACGGTAGGCACGGACGAAGTAACGGTAGCGGTCGTCGCCGTCCATGTGATGGCGTTCCATTCTGAACTTGTGATCGTACTTCAATTCGTAGCCACGCTCCTCCATGATACGATCAAGTCGTTTCCAGGCTTTTTTGCTCTCGGCAATACCCGAGAGGATCGGAAATCTGGGGCTGTACTTGAAATCTTCAAATTCCATACCCCGCAGCAACAGCCCGAGACCGGAGCCGTCATAGCCTTCCTTCATGGCCTCCATGGCCTCAAGCACCTCGTAGGGTGAGAAGGGGTCATTGGCTGTTTTTAAGGCTAATCGACACATGTATTTCTCCTGATGAACTAATAAGTCGCCTTTCGGCAACTCTATGAATTGATGGTGGAAAGCAAACCTCAGGTAGGGTACTTCCAGCCGCTGGTAATCACATTCACGGAACACGTGAGATTACACAAAATGTGAAATATCGTCAAGTAGCGGGCTGCTTTCCGCTCAGAAGAGAGAGGTTCTCTTTTCAGAAGAGATGCTATAATTATCAGAAAACAGTGAGAAAAATGTGCATTACATCAAAGAAGATAGATGTAAATGAGAAAACAGCTATTTGGTGATCTTGGTAATATTGGTGATGTTTTTGACTTTATTAATCTGTTCCTTGACTTCGGAAGCCTCTTTTACACCGGGGATGTCGTTCATCAGTTCCTGACCGCTCTTCTTGACATCACCAACGCTCTCCTTGACATCGCCAACTTCTTTTTTAAAAGAGCCGATAGCTTTACCAAGGCCTGAGCCAATTTCGGGAAGCTTCTTGCCGCCGAAAATGAGCACGGCAATACCTAGAATAACGATGAGTTCCGGGGCTCCGAGTCCGAACATGATAGTCTGCTCCGCGAAATTATCGAATCAGTGATCAGCTATTGGTTGGATCTTCTGGTTCCTGTTTATCTTCGTCAATTGATTTCTTATCTTCATGCTTGGTGGCTTCCTTGAAATTTTTTATTCCCTTACCGATACCTGAGCCAATTTCAGGGAGTTTTCCAGCACCGAAGATGATAACGATAATGACCAGTATAACAATGAGTTCAGGCATTCCCAGTCCGAACATTTGCGTACCTCGATTAAAGACTTTTATATGTAATAAAACTTCAGCAACGAACGATGGTGCTGTCCTGTGGCTGAATGTAGAGCAGTATCACCAGAAAGTCAAGCTGGACAACACGCTCGTTTCAAATCACTGCTGGGATGGATTGAACTTATGCCGCTATGTATAGTTACCGGCCGTCGCTTCTTTTCTTATTTCCAGAACCTTTTCACTTATCTCATTCATCCTGGCAATGGTGCGCTTCTCATCGATGCTAAGGAGTTGTCTGTTCTTCATAACCAGGCGGCCGTTTATTACCGAATGAAGAACATCGCCGCCCCGAACGGCGTAAATCAAATGGGACGGTATGTTGTACATCGGGGTTAAATGAGGCTGGTCCAGATCTAAAACGATAAAATCCGCTTTTTTCCCCGGTGCCAACGTGCCGATTTTTTCTGCTGCCATCAGTGCTTCGGCACCGCCCATGGTACCGCATCTAAGCGTCGTCTCAGCGTCCATAACGGTCGGATCCATTGTTGTCACCTTGTGGACTTTGGCAACAGTACTCATCTCTGAAAACATATCGACATCATTGTTGGAGGCGGGACCATCGGTTCCGATTGAAACGATAACTCCCTGTTCTATCAATTCGGGAACCGGGGCCGTACCTGAGGCAAGTTTCATGTTTGACTCGACGCAATGGCTTACCTTAACTTCCTGTTCTGCCAGCGTTTGAATTTCTTCAGGCGATAGTTTTACACAGTGGGCTGCCAACACACGGTTGTTCAAAAGCCCCAATTTGTGCAGATGCTGAACCGGGGTCAACCCGTATCGTTCAACACAGGTGCTGACTTCCGAATCGGTTTCACAAAGGTGGATGACATAGAGGCTGTTATATTCATCGGCGAGTTCCCCGCATCGTTCAAGCAGGGATGGTGCACAGGTATAGACGCTGTGCGGGTCGACAGTAGTGGTGATCAGGGGGTGTTGCTGGTATTTTTCAAACAGGTTTATGACGCAGTCAAAACCGTTTTCCAGGACACCGTACGACGGTGAAGGAAAATCGTAGAGCACCTCACCGATCCAGGCTCGGATTCCCGTTTCCGCTGTGGCCCTGGCGACTTCATTGGCGAAAAGATACATATCGCAGAAACTGGTGGTGCCGGATTTGATCATTTCCCCGATCGACAGCAGGGTGGAGTGATAAACCATATCTCCATCAAGCTTCTGCTCCACCGGGAAAATGTGTTTCTGCAGCCAGGTCATGAGTGGAAGGTCATCGGCGATCCCCCGGAGATAGCTCATTGGCGCATGGGTGTGGGTGTTGATCAGGCCGGGCATTATCAGACCTGCCGGTTGGTGAAGTTCTTCAGCGTCCGGATACCTGGCTCGCAGCGTGCCCCGATCACCGATTGCGGTGATACCGTCTTGGTAAATCGCTACCGCACCGTCTCTGATTACCTCGTCCTGACGCCAGGTCGGCAGCAGGTATCTGCCTGAAACAATAAAATCAGCCTGCTTTCTTTTGCTCTGCATAATCAGCTCAGTTTTTATATTCGAGCCTGTTGATGAACTCGACAATCAGATTTTCCAGTCGCGATGATGCCCGTTTTGATTCTTCAATGATACTCCCAAGAAGAATCGGTTGAGAATTATCGGGATCGTTGACGTTTGCTACCAGCGACAAACCGAGGACCTGCATCGATCCGTGCTTGGCGACAATCACTTCAGAGACCGAGGACATGCCGACCGCATCGGCTCCGCACTGTCTGAGCCAGCGGGTCTCAGCCGGCGTTTCAAGGCTTGGCCCGGGGATGCAGACATAGGTGCCGGTTACCACTTTGTCGATCCGGCAATGGTCGGCACTGTCCAGAGCCGTTTTAATCAATTGCCGTGAATAGGGTTCTGAGAGATCGGGAAAGCGGGGGCCCCATTCATCGATATTGGGGCCGCGCAGCGGGTTCTCTCCGAGAAAATTGAGATGGTCCCTGATGACCATGATGTTGCCCGGTAAAAACAACGGGTTCAGCCCGCCCGCCGCATTGGTGATGATCAGCGTTTTGATGCCGAGGAGCTGCAGAACCCTGATAGGCAGGGTTATCTCCCTGGTTGAATAGCCTTCGTAGAAATGAAATCTGCCGGAAAGAGCTATAATCCGGTGACTGCCGAGACGCCCGATCAACAGAGCGCCCTGATGGCTTTCAACGGTTGATCTCGGAAAGAAAGGGATGTCCTGGTAAGAGATCCGGTGCTCAACCCCGATTTTTTCGCCAACGCCACCAAGACCGGTGCCAAGTTGAATGGCGATGGATGGGATTTTCGAGCAGAGGTTATTTATAAAGGAAGCGGCCCGGTTGGCCTGATCTTTGTAAGACAGGCCTGCCCCGCTCATGGTTTGTTGATACCATGGGTATCTATGTAGGCCATGATATCTTCGATATTGCTCTCCATGACCTCACAACGGCTCGTTCGCCCTTCCAGTCCGGCAAGAGCCGGAGGCAGATCCGGCAGCCTGCCGATTGCCTGTTCGACCGCCGCTCCGAATTTGGCCGGATGAGCGGTTGCCAGGCAAACCATGGGGACTCCCTGGTCGCAGTGCTGTTCAGCTGCCTTCACACCGACCGCAGTATGCGGATCTAAAATGTAGTGATGCTCTTTGTGATACTTTGAGATGGTCTCCTGAACTTCTTCCTCAGAAACTGCCGAAGCTACAAAATCGCGTTTGATCCGAGCCAGATAATCCTGCAGGTAAAGCTTGCCGTCGACCCGGAATTTGAGCATGGCTTCTCGCACCAAATCAGTCTCACAGTCCATCAGGTAGTACAGGTAGCGCTCAAAGTTGGAAGCTGCCTGAATATCCATCGAAGGTGAAGAGGTGGCCACAACCTCGCCAAGTGAATAGTCGCCCTCATTGACAAATCTTGCCAGGATATCGTTTGCATTGGTGGCCAGCACCAGCTTGCTGATAGAGCCTTCCGGCAGCATTTTCTTGGCGATATAGCCGGCAAAGATATCACCAAAATTCCCTGTCGGTACGGAAAAAGCTACGGCGCTATGCTTTTCGTGGTCGGCCACATGCAGGCAACTGTAAACGTAGTAGACAACCTGAGCGAGAATCCTGGCCCAGTTGATCGAGTTGATGGCCCCCAGTTTGTGACTGGTTTTAAATTCAAGGTCACTGAAAATCGTTTTTACAACTGCCTGGACATTGTCGAAGGTTCCGTTGACAGCAATATTGAAGACGTTGGTATCGGCGACCGTGGTCATCTGTTTTTCCTGGACATCGCTTACCCGTTTATGGGGATGCAGGATAAAGATGTTTATACGTTCGCGGCCCTTAACCCCATGGATGGCGGCACTTCCTGTATCACCTGAGGTTGCGCCGATGATATTGAGGTAGTCATCGTTTTTGGCAAGCAGATATTCGAAGAGATTGCCGAGAAACTGCAGAGCGACATCTTTAAAGGCGAGTGTCGGCCCATGGAATAGCTCGAGTACATGCAGGTTTTTCAGGTGAACATGGTGGACGACTTCCTCATGATCGAAGCTGTCATAGGATTTCTTCAACAGCGATTTCAGATCAGAAGCCGGTATGTTGTCAATAAAGCGGGACATGACCTCAAAGGCCAGTTCGGCGTAGCTGAGCGTCTGCCATGATTCGAATGTTGCCCGATCAACTCGTGGGATGGCTCTTGGCAGCAGCAGTCCGCCGTCTTCGGCCAGCCCGGTCATGACCGCCTCGGTAAAAGAATGCGCTTCTGATTGTCCTCGGGTACTCAGATATTGCATGATTTTACAGTCAGTTGACTATTAATAGTTCGTCTATTTTCAGACAGATGATTCAACACGGGGCGCATCGTCCCACAACCCTTCCAGATCGTAGAAATTCCGCTGCTCATGGTAGAAAATATGGACAACCACATCATCAAAGTCAAGCAGTACCCATTTGCCCTCGGAAAGGCCTTCTGCCCGGCTGGTGCTGATACGCTTGGAGCGCAACTCGTTTTCCATACTTTCAGCCAGAGCCTGGACGTGACGTGTCGATCTGCCGCTTAAAATAACAAAGAAATCGGTAAATGAAGATATCTTGCCAACATCGAGGGTGACGATATCCTCTCCTTTACCTTCGGCAGCAATTTTCGCGCAGATATTGGCCAATTCTCTCCCGTCGAAGGATCGGTATTCTTTTTTCAATTGTTTCATAGTGTCTATTTGGGGTCAATACGTCCGGCGTGTCAACTCTTTTTTCTCCTTCTCCTCGGCTTTCTGGGGGGAAATTCGAAGCTGATTTTCCCCTTGTTGTCCAGCAGGAGATAGGCATCGAAAGGTTTTCTTTTCTTCGAGATAAAACCTTTGATCAGCGGACTTTTGCCGTCGCTCAGCAGTTTTTGAATGTCTTTGTCGGTTATCGCTTTGGAGAGGATGACCTTGCTGATACGCAGTCCTTTTTTGTCGTCGCCACTGATCGCAGATTCGGACATATAGCCGGTCGGTGTCTCGTAAACTGGAGATTGATCGACTGGCGATAAGCCCAACGAACCGTTTTTCTTAACCTCATCGATATCGATGTCATTGTTTGAGTCGAGAAAAATGAAATCGACCTTTTTATTCGTCAACCGTATCGAAGCGGCAAACGGTTTGCCTTTTTTGGAGCGGAAATCGGCAAAGGGACCAATCGTCTCTCCGTTGATAAGGTCAACGATTTCAGGTTCCCGCATTACCCTGCCGCCGAGTATCTTGCGGATGGTTATGGTCCCGTCTTCACTGATATAAGCAGATGGAGTCTCGTTGAAAACAATAGTGTTGACCGGGCTGAAAGAGGCTTGTTTGACATCTTTAGACTCTTCGTAAGTTTGGATCCGTTTGATGATCTGCTCGGTCAGATCACGGATCTCCTCCATGAATTTTGACCGGGTCAGCGTCCCTTTGAGAATCTGATTGAGTTTATACTCCCACTCTCCGGTCATTTCAGGTGAGGCTAAAACATCTATGTGCATGGCCTCGAGAATGGAGAGCAACTCAAAAGCCTTGCCGGTCGGGGCCAGCTCCTTGCCTTCCCTGACCAGATATTTTTCCTTGATCAGCTTTTCTATAATTGTCGCTCTGGTCGCCGGTGTGCCGAGACCGCGCTCCTTCATCGCCTCTGCAAGATCATCGTCATCGAGCAGCTTGCCGGAATTTTCCATTGCCGTCAGCAGCGTTGCCTCACTGAATCGGGCCGGTGGTTTGGTCTCATGGTCAATGAGTTCGAGGTCTTCGCAGATCACCTTGCTGCCATCGGGGATCGGCTCGATAATGCCTTCACCTTTTTCCCGTTTTCCGGAGAGATAGACTACTTTCCAGCCGGGATTTTCAAGAATTCTGCCCTCGGTAAGAAAGGACTCGTCTTCGACCACTGACACCCGCCTGGTTTTTAAATACTCAGCAGATGGGAAGAACACGGCCAGAAAGCGCTGAACCACCATGGTGTAAATCTTCAGTTCGGCCTCGGTCAATGATCCGGGCAGTTTGTTGGTGGGGATAATGGCGTGATGGTCTGAAACCTTCTTGTTGTTAAAAATTCGCGGATTTGGCCTGATATACTTCTTGTCCAGAATCGTTTTTGCATGTGTTTTGAAGCGCCAGCCCTGCTGCCGTCCAACAACGGAGCTGACCGTTTTCAGATAATCTCCGGGCAGGTAACGGGAGTCGGTACGCGGATAGGTCAAAACTTTGTGACGTTCGTACAGCGCCTGGGCAATGGAGAGTGTGCTCTGGGCGGAAAAACCAAAGCGGCCGTTGGCCTCACGCTGCAGCGAGGTCAAATCGTAGAGCTGGGGCGGGGCCTGTTTGGTTTTCTTGCTGGTATCTTTAACCTGAGCCGGTTTAGTTTTGCATTTGTCGATGATTGCCTGGGCGGTACCCAGGTCCCAGATACGGTCTAAACGTTTATCAGGATCGGCTTTATCTTTCTTAAAGGAGGGGTCTATCCATTTGCCGATGTATTGGTCACCGTTGAAATGAAACGCCGCTTCCAGGTTGAAATAGGGTTTAGCTGTAAAAGCCAGACGCTCCTGTTCTCTTTTGACCAGCAGCGATAGTGTCGGCGTCTGAACTCTGCCGCAGGGAGTTTTAAAGAAGCCCCCGAATCTTGATTTGTAGGCGGTCAAAGCCCGGGTGGCATTGATGCCGATCAGCCAGTCCGACTCGGAGCGGCACAGGGCGGTGTCTTCCAGGGGCACCATTTCCTCGTTTTTTCTCAGAGAGGCAAAACCGTTTTTAATGGCCTCGTCGGTCATCGATTGCAGCCACAAGCGTTTAAGCTGTTTTTTGGCAACCGATTTGTTCCAGACGTAGCTCATTATATATTTGAATATCAGTTCTCCCTCGCGACCAGCGTCACAGGCGTTGATTATGGTGGCGACGTCTTTTCTTCTGATCAGTTTCTGCAGGGCGTTGAATTGGCTTTTGGTGCCATCGAGAACCTTGAGCGGAAAACTGTCCGGTAAGATGGGCAGATCTCCTATCCGCCATTTCTGGTACTTCGGATCGATTTCTTCCGGATAACAGATTGAAACCAGGTGTCCGACAGCATAGGAGACGATATAGGCCGGGCTTTCGTAATGGGTTCTGGTCCTCTTGAAAGATCCGGGGAGGACCTTGGTCAAGTCTGCCGCAACGCTAGGTTTCTCGGCTATTATCAGTGTTTTTACCGTCATCTGGCTGAACAGTTTATCTGAAGAATCGTTGTTGTAACAAAAAAAGGGCGTTCAAGAAAGCACCACTTCAATTGTTCCCTGCGTTTTGTCAGACGTTGTATTAATCCGTGTTTGATTTGTCAAATTAATTTTCCGGGAATGCTCAAACCTTGACTAATATATGGAACTGTGTTTAGCTGTGTCAGTTTCAGCTGGGGACATGCGGGCATAGCTCAGTTGGTAGAGTGCGAGCTTCCCAAGCTTGAGGTCGCGAGTTCGAGCCTCGTTGCCCGCTCCAGGCCGGATTCCTGGTTTTTGAGATCTGGAAACTTTGGGTCATACCTGCTTGAGAGATTTGATCGGGCGGGAAGATGAAAGTGGGCTTTGCCCGCTTTTTTTTATGGTTGAATCGGGATCATTACATTCAACCGATATAGTTTGACGACGAACGGAAAGAATTACAGAGCGTATGAGTGATACCGTAATCGAAAGGGTACGTGAATTTGCCAATTCGCTGCTACCGACCATGGGACTGGAACTTTTTGATATTCAGTTCCGAAGGGAGGGGCATGGCTGGGTCTTGCGTCTTATTGTTGACCAAGAAGGTGGTGTCAGCCTTGACGAGTGTTCCCAGGTAAGCAGGGAGACCAGTGATTTCCTCGATGTCGACGACCTTATCGATCATCCATACAATCTTGAGGTTTCCTCACCGGGGCTTGAGAGGCCCCTGCGGTCGATCGATGAGTGCCAACGCCATCTGGGAAAAAAGGCACGCTTCAAGCTTAAGGAAGAGGTCGATTCACAGCGGCTGATTATCGGTGAGCTGAAGGGCGTTGAAGATGATGAAATCAGCGTCGTCACTGAAGAAAAAAAAACATATACATTTATATGGAGCAATATACAAAAGGCCCGACTGACTCTTTGAGAGTGGCCGGTATCGGCGTCGGTTGAGCGCCGTCGGGTTTGCAGGTAGTTATCATGAGGAAAGATACATGTTATCGGAATTAAAACGGATTATTGATCAAATCAGCAAAGATCGCGGATTCGACAAACAGCTTCTAATCGAGGCGATAAAAGAAGCCGTTGCATCTGCTGCACGCAAAAAATATGGCAGCAGACGCGATATCGAAGTGCATTACAATGAAGAATTTGGCGAGGTGGAAGTGTTCCAGTTCCGCAACGTTGTCGAAGATGCCGTCGATGATCAGACTGAGATATCATTTGAACAGGCCAAAGTGCTTGACCCTGAGGTTCAGCTTGGGGATGAGTTGGGTAAGAAGATGGAAAACATCACCGATCTCGGCAGAATTGCCGCCCAATCGGCCAAACAGGTAATCATTCACCGGATGAAGGATGCCGAACGTGAAGTTATCTACGACATGTTCAAGGACCGTGAAGGAGAGGTGGTGAGCGGCATCGTGCAGCGGTTTGAGCGCGGCAATATGATTGTCAACCTCGGTAGAACCGATGCCATACTGCCGAAAGAACATCAAATTCCGAAACGATCTTTCAAGCAGGGCGACCGTATTCGTGCCTATCTGCTGGAAGTCAAAGAGAACGCCAGAGATTCTCAGCAGCTCATCTTGTCCCGGACCGTTGACGAGTTCCTTGTCAAGCTGTTTACCATGGAGGTTCCGGAAATTGCCGAGGGAATTGTGGAAGTCATGAGCGTCAGCCGTGAACCCGGTTTTCGGGCAAAAATTGCGGTTTCCTCTACCGAATCGGACGTCGATCCGGTGGGCGCCTGTGTCGGCATGAAAGGCTCCCGGGTTCAGAACGTGGTTCAGGAGCTTCAGGGAGAGCGGATCGATATTATTACCTGGAGCCCCGACCCGGCAAAATATGTCTATAACGCCCTGGCACCGGCTCATGTGAGCATGGTCATGGTCGACGAGGATGCCAATTCACTGCTGGTTGTTGTCCCCAACGATCAATTGTCACTGGCCATCGGTCGTCAGGGTCAAAATGTGCGACTGGCCTCTAAATTGATGGGCTGGCGGATCGATGTAAAGAGTGAGCAGCGCTGGGCCAACCTCGAAGACGAAGGTTATCTGTCCTTGCTGCAGATACCGGGGATTGATGAGGGACTTGCCGATCAGTTCTTTTCCAAGGAAATCAAATCGGCTGCCGATCTGGCCATAACAGCTATTGAGGATTTAACCATAATCCGTGCGATTGACGATGACTTTGGCGCCCAGTTGGTCGAAGCGGCTGCCAAGGTCGCGGAAGAACTGGGGTTGCTATCTGATAAGCCGGTGGTCGAAGAGGAAAAGGTCGCCCTGGAAGCTAACGGCGATGCCGATGCCGCTGATGGTGTTGAGGTGGAAGCTGAAACCGCCGAGCAGGAGCCCCGGTTCGGTAGATGATCAGGAGCCTGAAGAGGAAGCAGTGCAGGAAGAGGATAAATAACAGATCAAAGTGATATGCGCAAAGAACAGATCAGAACCTGTATCAGCTGCAATACCAGATTGTTGAAATCTGAGCTGAACAGATATGTCTGGAACAACGGTTCTTCGTTGCCTGACCCGGAGCAGAAAGCTCCAGGAAGGGGAGCTTATCACTGTAAAAACGACAGATGTAAAGAACTATTTAATGCCAACAGGAAAAGATTGGATTTTGCGTTCCGTCTTACCTGATTGATTGAGAACTATAGACTGGGGCTGGGTTTCCCGCCGGGTCAATGATTTTGTTTTTCAGGAGCAGGGTATGAGTAGAGTGAGGGTTTACGAACTGGCAAAAGAAGCCGACATGGGCAGCAAGGAACTCGCCGACAAGTTGATTGCTGCGGGCTACGAAATTAAAGGGCACAGTTCGACGGTAAATGAAGAAACAGCCGAGAAGATCCGAAAGACGATGTTCAACAAGGCTGATGCTGAAGCCGACGTTGATACTGAGAAGGTTGCAGAACGTATTGAAGGCGACGGTGATCAGAAATCGACCGTCATACGCCGCCGCACAACTATAATCAGAAGACGCGCCAAAGAAGAAACGGAAGTTGCAGAAGAAGCCGCCGAAGAAGCGGCTGAAACAAAAGGTGAAGACGCTGACGTGGCTGCAGTTGATCCTGGGTCGGCAGTAGAGGCAGAGACTGCTGCGGAGAAAACAGAGTCCGAATCGGCAGAAACGGATACGGGAGAGCCGGAAAAGAAGGCCAAGAAGAAAGCAGTCAAGAAACCCAAGAAAGTTGAGCGTAAGAAAATTGCCAAGGTCGTTGGCACCATCGACCTGCCGATCCCGCAGAAAGAAGAGAGAAAAGAGCCGAAAAGACCTAAGAAAGGCGGCAAACGCGGACCTTCGAGACCGGCAAAAGCCGGTGTTGCAGATCTTCAGCCGGCACCGGCTCCTGAGACATCTGAGAGAGGCAGAAAGAAAGGAAAGCGTTCAAAAACCGAAAGTGATGAAAACGGTGAACGCCGGGGCAAAGGTTTCAAGAAAGGCAAGAAGAATATCAAGTTCACCCATTTCGATGCCAGCTATCAACGATCCGGCAAACGAGGTAAACGCGGCAGGATCAAATCTGAGGGGAAATCGGCCCCATCCACCATTGAAATGAAAGCCAGCAAAAAGAAAATCACCATTTACGATATTATTACCGTTGGCGATCTGGCGGCCAAAATGAAAGTCAAGGTCAGCGAAGTAATTGCCAAACTGATGGGACTTGGCGTCATGGCGACAATGAATCAGGCCGTGGATGTCGATACCGCTACTTTGATCTCTGCCGATTTTGGTTATGAAATCGAGCAGGGTATTACCGAGGAGATAGGCATTCAGCTCTTAGATGCCCAGGAAGAGGGTGGAGAGGCCGAATCCCGTCCGCCGGTTGTAACGGTGATGGGCCATGTCGATCACGGTAAGACATCGATTCTCGATGCCATCCGTAAAACCGATGTTGCCGAGGGTGAGGCTGGCGGTATAACCCAGCATATTGGGGCCTACCATGTCCGTTCCAAAGCCGGTGATGTGACCTTTGTCGATACTCCCGGTCATGCCGCCTTTACCGAAATGCGTTCCCGCGGGGCTCAGATCACCGACCTGGTCATCCTCGTTGTCGCCGCCGATGACGGGGTAATGGATCAGACCAGAGAGGCGATCAACCATGCCCAGGCCGCTGATGTACCGATTCTGGTGGCGGTCAACAAGATCGACAAGGATAACTCCGATCCGGACCGGGTCAAACGGGAACTGGCCGAACTGGAGCTGATCCCTGAGGATTGGGGCGGCCAGACCATTTATTGTGAGACCTCGGCGAAGCAAAATGTCGGTATTGACGAACTCCTGGAAAATATTCAGCTGATGGCTGAGATACTCGAACTCAAAGCCGATTCCACCAGAAAGGCCAAGGGCAGGGTCGTTGAAGCTCGTCTTGATAAAGGCCGCGGGGCGGTTGCTACCGTTTTAATTCAGGAGGGTACAATCAAAAACGGTGATAATTTCGTCGTTGGTCAGTACAGCGGTAAGGTTCGGGCCCTGCTCGATGATAAAGGCCGAAAGATTAAACAGGCCGTTCCGTCGGAACCGGTCGAGGTACAGGGGCTCTCAGGTGTCCCCCAGGCCGGTGATGAATTTATCGTCGTAACCGATGACAAAATGGCCAAGAACGTCAGCCAGGCACGCTCCATGAAGGTTCGTGAATCCAAACTTGCGGCAGACAGCAAAATATCGCTGGACAAGCTCTTCGAGCAGATGAGCGAAGGCGATGTTCAGGAACTGCGGGTGATTATCAGAGCCGATGTTCAGGGTACCTTGGAGGCTTTTGCCAAAGCTGCCGAGGATCTTTCCACCGATGCGATCAAGGTTCGGGTACTGCATGAAGGTACCGGTACAATCTCGGAATCCGACATCCTTCTGGCTTCGGCCTCGGACGCCATTGCTATCGGCTTCAATGTCAGGCCTTCGGCCAAGGTCAAGGATCTGGCCGAGAAGGAACATGTCGATGTCCGTTCCTACGATGTTATCTACCATGCCCTCGACGATATCAAGAAGGCGATGATCGGTATGCTCGACCCGACCTTCGAGGAAGAGGTGATTGGCAACGCCGAAGTTCGCGAAACCTTCAACGTTCCTAAGGTTGGAAGAATTGCCGGCTGTTCGGTAACTGATGGAGCAATCAGGAGAAACGCCGGGGTCAGGGTGCTGCGCGACGGCGTTGTCGTCTATACCGGAAAAATAAGTTCGCTCAAGCGCTTCCAGGACGATGCCAAAGAAGTGGTCTCCGGGTACGAATGTGGTATCGGGGTCGAAAATTATAACGATATTAAAGTCGGTGACAATCTCGAGGCCTTTGTCATGCTGGAGGTTGAATCGACCCTCGATTAACGGGCAGTAAGATTATGGCTACGCACTGGCATCCAAAACAGGAGCTTGAATCACTCGGCGCCGTCAGAACACCGCCCCTCAAGAGGGCTTCGAGGGTGGCTGATATGATCAAAAATGAGCTTTCCCTGTTGCTTGTTCAGCGGGCCCAGGATCCTCATCTGCAGGAGATTACCATCAGCAGGGTTGAACTCTCCGATGATCTGCGTCATGCCAAAGTTTATTACACCATGTTCCAGGGCCGGGGAAAGCTGAGTCAGGTAAACAGGAGCCTCGACAAAGCAACCGGTTTCATGCGCAGTCACCTGGCCAAAAGTTTGAATCTGCGTTATACTCCAGAACTTCGCTTCCGGTATGATGAAGAATTCGAAAAAGTGGAAAAGATAGAGAAACTGCTTGATGAGATCGCCCGGGAAAGAAATGACCGAGAACAGGATTCCTGAAAAAATTCTTGAAGTTATCAAGGATCATGGCCATTGCCTTCTGGCAACTCACATTCAGCCGGACGGCGATGCCGTCGGTTCTCTGCTGGCGCTGGCCAATATACTGGAACACATGGGTAAGCGGGTCTTTGCCTTTCTCGATGAACCGATATCCCATCTCTACGATTTCCTGCCCGGCTGTCACAAACTCGAATCAGATGTCGACAAACTGGAACAATTTGTTGCCGAGGGCGGCGCCGATATTTGCGCCATAGCCCTTGACTGCGGTGAAGCTGATCGAATTGGGCGGCACAAAAACAGATTTCTGAAAGTGTCGCCGTTTCTGGTCATAGATCATCATTTGTCCCACTGTAATTTTGGCGATTATCGCTGGGTTGACCCGCAACGAAGCTCCACCGGTGAGATGGTTTATGAGATCTGCGAAGCACTTGAGCAGACGCCTACTTACCAGGGAGCATATTCCCTTTATGTGGCAATTTGCACCGATACCGGGTCCTTCCGCTATGAATATACCGGAGCCAGAACCTTCGAGATTGTCGGCAAACTTGTTGACTGCGGTGTCAAGCCCGATCATGTCGCCGGTCTCATTTATGAGAATTACAGCCCTGAACGCCTGAAACTTATGCAGATGGTTCTGGAAACACTTGAGTTGTGCGAGAATGGGCAGATAGCCTGTATCCATGTGACCAGAGTTATGTTTGACCACAGTGGTGCCCTGGCCCAGGATGTTGAAGGGTTTGTCGAATATCCCCGCTCCATTAATTCGGTGAGGGTTGCCGCCTTCTTCAAAGAAACCAAGTCGGATATAATTTTGGTCAGTCTGCGGGCCAAAGGGGAGTACAACGTTGCCTCGGTAGCCAAGCAGTTTGGCGGCGGCGGCCACCGTAATGCCGCCGGCTGTAAATTCCCGGCGGAAAGGATCGACTCGGTCAAAGAAAAAGTTATAAACTCGATAAGAGCCGGTCTCAATTCACCAACCTCTGCAAGCAGTTGTTAAGCTTGTAAGCACGTCTCGTCCTGTCCGCCCAATGGTCCTGCAATCCGATCCCGGTGTTATCTTGGTTGACAAGCAGCCGGGCAGTACTTCTTTCAGCGTGGTAAGAGCGGTACGCAGGATATTTGCTACCAAGAAGGTCGGTCATGCCGGAACGCTTGACCCCTTTGCCACCGGTTTGCTTGTGGTCTGTATCGGTCGTCCGGCGACCAGGTTGATCTCTTTGATGATGGAAGGTGAAAAGCGCTACCAGGCCACGGTTGTGCTTGGCAAGGTATCGACGACGCTCGATCCCGAAGGCGAGATAAGTGAAGGAGGATCGGTGGATCAGTTCGATGGCGAGAAAATCTTCGAAGTTCTGTCGCAATTCAGGGGGGAAATATGGCAGGCGCCCCCCCGGTTTTCGGCCCTTAAGCATAAAGGAAAGCCGCTCTACCACTATGCCCGCAAAGGTATTGAGATAGAGAAAGAGCCGCGTCAGGTAACCATCCACGAACTTGAGTTAAGTGGCAAAGGTTTGCTGCTTGATGGTGCCGAAGCGACAATGGAGTTAACAATTAGATGCGGCAAGGGCACCTATATCAGAAGCCTGGCGGCGGATATCGGCAGGGTACTAGGCTGTGGCGCCTATCTGTCTGCTTTGAGAAGAACGCAAAGTGGTTTTTTTTCTGTTGCGGACAGCATCCCCGGTGCCTATTTTTACGATGCCGAACGGATAGAACCGGTCAAAGAGCATAGAATCTCGGTGGAGGAAGTGCATAAACTATTGCAATCTGTTTAAAGAATGGCTAGGAGCCTGTCGGAGAAAAACGCCCTCCGACTATAAAATATACATGTAAAATATTGTAATTTATGTTAAAATAGCAGCATGAAAATCAAATCTCGCTTTAAGCCGTACAGCCCCGACC
>Ga0056106_100046_pt1 | contig 22768 bp, 33 predicted proteins | sample WorMetcrassitun1_FD_77012 | JGI IMG/M metagenome (GOLD analysis project Ga0056106, IMG submission 77012) | Marine gutless worms symbiont microbial communities from Max Planck institute for Marine Microbiology, Germany - Olavius crassitunicatus.1 ... | reverse complement strand
CAGAACTTCTACATACCATCCACCGAAACTCAGTACATCGATAACGTTCACCTCCTGTTTTACGTCAAGGAAACCAACAACCTGTTCAGATTTGCGCGTTCAGCCCAAAGCCTTGTCTGTTTCAGAGCGGCCTGCAGATGAAAGTATTGTTGCAAAACTTGAATCTGTTGCATGGTCGAGTTGAGGGAGGTTGGATACCAGGCAAAGAAAGTCAAGAAAAGTTATTTGATGTGCATTCATCAATTTTTCTCCCAAAGAAAGAGAAAGAGATATTGCCGTCTTTGATCATTAATTAATAAAAAACAGCAGCTAAGTAGTGCAGCACGTAATTCTCCACCTTTTTTTACTACAGTGACCCTAGCATAACGAACTTTCGGAGAATGATATCTTATTTCATTTGGATTTTAATAATAAACAATAGATGTTGGTTAGAATACCTGTTACAGGGCTGTGCTATCGATAAAGTACGGTGAGCAAGTCTATAAGTAGAAGTCTATTTTTAGCAGTGTAATCTGAAGAAAGACGGTTACTTAATTCTTGATGAAAAATAGAGGTTTTCTGCCAGGCACTAAACAGGTAGAATGGTGGCCGCTATAAAAGTTTATTAATATAAATAAATTAACAATATAATCATTGGAGGACGCATGAAATTTAGTCCATGTGTTGGTGAATGTACTGATGAAGGTACACATTGTGAAGGTTGTGGACGTACACACGAAGAAGTGACAGAAACCCGGGAACTCGTCAATCAGGTAGTGCAGTATGCCTTTGGTAAGGGCTATGAAAACCTGGATGAGTATGCCCGGGCCATGGGCAAGAGCATTCAGATAAAAATGCAAAACTCGCAGTAGATACTATTATTGTTCCAGTAAATTAAGCTGTCCATTTTCAGATTCTTGTTCGCAGTTCTACTCCTCTTGCCAGTAGACACCGGGTGCCCGGAAACTAATGTAATGGTAAACTAATGAGTGTTGAAGGGCATCGTAAAGCAAGCCCCAAGCAAGTTGATTGTTGGGTTATTACTGTGTCTGATACACGTGGTTCAAAAGAGGATATTAGTGGCGATTTGATTACTGAAAAACTTGAAGCTGCAGGTCATGTTATTAAGGGTCGAAGCTGGACCAGGGACGAGCCTGAGGAAATTAACAAGGCATTGGATGAGGTAGATAGCGCTCGTGCGATTTTTCTCACGGGCGGTACTGGTCTTACCGGGAGGGATATTACCTGGCAAGTTGTAGATGATTACTGTGATGAACCCTTACCTGCCTTTGCAGTTTTATTTGCTCAGCTGAGTTATCAAGAAGTTGGTAGTGCTGCGGTACTTTCTCGTGCTAGCGCTGGCATTAAAAGAAACCGGCGACAGTTGATTGCCGCTCTACCAGGCTCATCAAAGGCGTGTTCACTGGCGGTGGATGATATCCTGATCCCGGAACTAAACCATATTATCGGGCACTTTGATAAATAAGCACTTCGCTTGGCATCATCTGTACATCTCTTCTTAAGAGATGCTGCCATCGCGTAGGGTTTTTTCTACCTTGTAGTTAGGATTGACCCCTTGCCTGTGCGCTTTTCAGAAACGTTGCTCGACACTCTCGCCACGCGCACTGCATTCCAGATTTACAAGATAGTTTTGGCTAACTGGTGCACACTGGGTATTGGCATCGTCACAGGCATAGTAATTTACCGTTACTGAGATGGCTGTTGGCGGCTTTGTCAGAGTCGATATCCAGTAAAAACTCGCGCGAAAATTTGTCTTTAACAACATCAGGACCAGGACCATAAGCCAGATCTGATGTTACTGTTACCCCTTCTGGTGTATCAACTTTTACTTCAACTGGTTTAGCCAGATTATTCCAGCCTACTGGGATACATGGCATTCATTCGAAAACCTAAATATAACTTACCTGGTTTATCTTCCAATACTTGCGACTCGACTTCAAAGCGCAACTTAGCGAAGAATAGATACCTGCTTTCTTGGGGTGAAAACTTCAGTAGATACATGTAGTCAGGCATATCAATTGGTGAAACCGTCATATCACCAGGGTCGAGGTTGAACTTATAGTCTTTTTTAACATCTAGATCGGCAACCGTCGTAGGCTTATCGACCGGCCCTGCGAGCTTGATTATTTCCGGCCTTACTAACTCTGATTCTGCCCGGGCAGCCATATACATTACCCGACCTTCGCAATCCAGAATAAAGGCAGGATTTGGGATCTTGCACCAGGTGTTTTTTTTATTGAGTCATCCATGTTGTCTGCAATGAAAGGGATCTTAACGCACAGCAGCTTTTTAGCCTCTGCGACATGCATTAGTCGCTCTTCAATCGTAAATGGTTGGATATAGTCATTGCGTTTCGAATGAGACAGCGTACGATGGTGGTACGAGAATTGTATACCCTTATTACTGTAATCGCGTTCAATCGTCTCAATACCAGCAAAACTATTTATAAATGTGCCGCACGTTAAACAAGCACCGGTTATAAATATGTGTTCGCTTTTTGCAAAAAGAGTTCCGATATCAACAGCCTCACCAGCTTCCGTATAGACTATCTGTCCATTGAACGGAGCGTTATCTAATTTGATTCCAGTATTCTGCAGGGCGCGGACAGGTCCACAGGAAAAGGGTTTACCGCCTACCATCACAACCTTCCAACCTTTGGCGCTCCAGTACTGTCAATTGTTCTCTCAAAAGCTATTTGCGCTACGCCACTGAGCGGACCTAAGATACGTATCAGAGTGATACTGTCCCAAGCACTCGCACCATTTTGATTCTCCTCATTACAGGATTTTAAATAGACAACTTAGACGCAGCATAACATGACAGATAGAAAATTACTTTCTACAATGTTGCATCTATATTTCATTGCTGGCTATTAATGTCAGCAAATACAGTATGCAAACTGTGAAGCCATTATGTTCTAATATTTGACTAACATTCCCTTAATACCAAGCTAATTCACTAGCTCATTTTATTTATAAGGTTTTAGGTCGCGGCTACCCTCTCCATCACCAATTACCGCACTGATAGGTATCTTTGATAACTGAAGCCGTCGGTTGGCCTTTTAATACTTACCGTAGCAAGCCTTTTTGTTTCAGTTCTTGTTGGATTATCGGAAATGATAACCTTATCTCCAGGCTGAAAGGTTTCTTTCGGCCATCCGGCTCTAGTGGCGAAAACCGTATTATTCAAACCAAGCAGCCAGTTCTCTGTTTTGCCGTTTGCAGACTTGACATCTATAAAGAGGAAACAATGAGGATTGCGCCAGGCAAACTTAGTAACTGTACCTTGCAGTTCAGCAACCTGTTTCATATCGTAGTCTACTACAAATGAGTGATGCGCATGGGTCTGAAATGCAGCTCCGAGTACAGCAGCCAAGGCCTCAGTGATAGCAGTATTGCTTACCATGTTTGTCAAATCCAGCTAATCTTCACATGGATAAGGCCGAAGTTTTTTTATCTCTGAGCGATGTGGAAAACTAATAAAGCGTGTAAATGGCTTAGTTAAATAAACAGGATCCTCTAACTTGATCATTAACATGAGGATGTCACCGAAGTGGGCAAAACGTTCTACTATATGCCCCTGATCACTGTGCGAAGCACCGTTACGTCGGATATATCCTTCTTTAAAGTACGCCGTATCAACACGCCGTATCAACACGCCGTATCAACAACTAATAACTCCCCTTCCCACCAGTCAATAGAATGACCCATGTCTGTGTGTGGTGGGTGTTTTCGCCAATCTATGCAAATAGCCCAAACCTGTTCAAAATATTCAAGATTTAAGGTAATCTTCTCTACTTCATGCACGGCCTGAAATAAAAAAGTCGAACGCATGGTATAGGGAGCAGAGTGTGGTTTGTATAGATTTTCTGGCAGGTAGTCTTCATCCTGGTTTCATAGCTGCGCCTTTTTTAGTCCTGCCTCATTGAGTGGTAGGCCATCAAACTCACCTAAGTCAGGGTCCGGCGCTACGAAAGCGGTGGATCCTATGGCTCAGTGATAGGAGGCCAGATACCAGAGAGAACCGGAACTGCAGCTATGCTTAAATTTGGCACACTGTTTAGGATTACCAACAAAGTGCATCGAGAGATCAACAAGCTTATTGTCGCTGATATCCAGTTCTTGTAGCCACAAACGAACTTTTGTCCTCTCCAGATGTGAATCAGGCATTAAAATGAGGTCTTGGAAAACTTCTTCCTGGTAATAAATGATCACACTGGATTCAATCAACACTTCATTATCGTGGATCAGTGTTGGAATAATACTATTTCGATTAAGACTTCTGTATTCAGGTGAATATTGTTCGCCAGCTTTTAAATCAATCATTTTGCTACTAAATTCCAGGTTTTTTTTGCCAGAACAAAACGGACTTTCTGACAACACACTGACATAGCAGTTTGATACAGTTCAAGCATTACAAGCCCTCGTTTATGAATAATTATTATTCAGACTAACAATTTGTTTTCAAAAATACGACTATTGATGTTTCATTAATATATCAAAGCGGCAATACCAATTGAATCTATTTGGGCATGCCCCTTTTACTTATTGAAATCATGTCATTCCTTCGAAAGCAGGAATCCAGTAAGTTAATGCCCGCTTACAGCGAAGCTTTATTCTCCTCAGCTTTGGCATCCTGCGTCGCTCTACTGACTGCATCCATGCAGTCATGGATGCCGAAATAAATCCGGCATGACGGTTTTCACAACCAGATAGGCTGATAGTCGGTTGATTAAATCTCAAGCAAACGGCTCTAATTCACAGTTATAACACTCCACCTCAAGTTCTGTTTTGATAAAACTAAGTTTGTCGGAAAGTTGACCTTTGAAGTAGCTAGGATTTTCTGCCGTCCATGACAGTTCCAAGTCACCGTTGTCAAGATTAATCATCAACCTCCCAACTAGTTTGGAATTTTCACTATGTAGCATGCCTGAATCTGCGGCATGGGGAGATATTACGCTTTCTTCAAATCCAACTGACTCTATGACCAGGGTTTCTCTTTCGAACCGGCCAATTGAGAGCCACATTTCACCTGGGGATATGTTGTCGGGGTGTTTTAAATCCATATGAATTTCACGTATGACATCCATAAACTCGTGGTGAATTACTATCCTTTGACCTTCTTGGCGAATTTCTACTAGCTTGCCAGGTACCCCACATGTCCGGATTGGACTTGCAGCATACATCGCAGGGCCGGGTCATCAGCTACATGGTCGTAATTGTCATGAGCCTTCTTACCTTGCTCTGTCATCATTTGCTTGAAACCCGCATCAGCAGTTCCGCCCCTGAACGATTTTCGCATCCAGGCTCCTGTGATAGCGAGAGAAGTTGGTGGGGCGACCATCACTTTTCGCGTATTGTTAGCATTTTTTTACGATTGCCGCTACGAAAAGTGAGCGCAATAGTTTTACCGTTAGCAAGGTGACCTACATTAAATGCACAGCCTGACGGATCCCTTCTCGCGGCACTGTCTTCTGCCGTTATTGAATCATCTGTCTGTAGCATGTCTTTAGTAATGCCTTATCTCTTTAATAAAACATAGGATGATATCTCGCATTTCCAGACAATAGGCTCATCATTATCGTTGACGGAATCGATATAGAGATGGGAATGGGGATTCCTGACATCAAGTTTCTTCACTGTGTCTTTAATCATAACAGAGCTGGTTAATTATCATAATGCACGTGAAGGTCATGGTAGGCAAAGAAGGACGACAAAAACATGATACATGCCACGCCAGTTAAAATACTAGTTCGTATTCGCACTACTTGCTTTTCAATCAACTGCTACGGCAGGCTAATACCCCGTCAATATGCTACAGAGTTGCTTTTTAGGCTACATATTCTTTTTGTTACAATCTGTGGTCCAGGTGTTTTATATATTTCTCAATCTTGTTATCTTTAACCATCTGGTAAATAAAAGAGCCCGAGTCGCAATATCCGACAACTTCTGTTTTTCTTGAGTCATTTCTTTTTTTCCAATGCAATTGCATTACCGGCGGCCGCTTGCAGTTTTCTGGATCGTGCAGCACCAATTCACCTGACATGGTACCATCTTCATTCAACCAGTATCTTTCCACTACACGCGCATTTTCAGAGATAGGCTCACCTTGATAGTCTCTTACAGTAGGTAGCATCAGAGTAGTTTAAGCAATAAGCACGCTGCCTTCCCATCTACCAGCAGAATATCCTTGCGGTGTGTGAGGGTAGAGCTCAGGTGGACTTGTTCTATTCAGAAAGATATTGCGTATTACCTGAACAGTAGAGTCTTTTAGCATTGTGATTTTGTTTTCTGTCTGGAAAATTTCCGTGTCACTGTTAAAATCCGATAGCACACCTGATGCTACACATCTTTATGAAGGTAAATCAAACTCGACGTCAAAACCATCTTTAAACTTTTGTGCCTTTGCGGTTACATCCATACTCCATTTACGTGTACCGCCACTACCTGACCAGTGACCGGAAAGATCAACCGGCTTTGGCGTCATTTTCTTAAATTGTTTTTTGTCCAAAGGCTTGACACTCCAGGTCCCTGTGGGCTGGGAGCAGAATCCACCGGGAAAACGTATGCAGGACTTAGCGATGGCCTCACTGGCATTGCGTGGCGGACCGAATTTTCCGGACATAAGCCTATTCTTTAAACTACCCTGGAGAAAATGTTCGAAAGGCGGGCCAGCAGCAGTCTGATCATCGGAAAGTATTTCAATTTGATCTCCCTTGGTCGAGACAGTGATCGGACCACCATGAACATAGCCGATATAGTCTTCTTTTGTGGTTTGCAAGTTTAGAATACCTGTGCGTTCCCTGCCGTCCTGTACAATCGTCAGTAACCAGTCACCAGCAAAATCTACTTCCTTCGCCAGAACTTGAGAATCCTGTAGGCTTAGTACACTTGAAAATAATAATAATAATAATAATAATGATTGTTACATCTTTGATTTCCTTGGTTCGCAATTACTTGGATGTGTCAGATACAATATTATTCCTGCCATTTATTATGACTTTACCATTCGGATATTTAATAGATCGGATAAATATTTTTGGTGAACCATCACGTGATACATCACCCATCATGGTGATTCTGTCTCCCACTTTTGCAGTATTTTTCGTACAGCCTATCTGGCTTAAATAACTAACATTATGTCCATGAGCATTCCATCGACTTCTTTGCCGCCATCCCCCGTTACTGTTATATAATAGCGAACATGAGGGTTTCTAAACCAAACTCACGTGACAACACCATCAATCGTGCTGCTTTTTGTTGTGTCATATTCGGCGGATACAGAGTGGTGTGCGGGAACATGAGTGGGTAGTAAGTACATCGTAATAAGTACTGCCAACGAAAATAATCTAAGTAACATAAAACCCTCCATTAGATTGTCAAAGAGTTAATTACCAATAGTGATGTTTTTATAAAAAAATGAAATACAGCTAACACCAATCCGATACATATGTTGGCAATAAGTTTATTTTTAATCTTTAATATCTTGCCCTGTCGGTTAAAGAACAAATTTTGTATTGTCTGACAAGATGCATGTCCTTAAGTACATCTGGCGCCCTGTTTGACGATGTATTGAACAGATTACAGTCACGGTTTCACCAATCTTAAGCAAGCTCATATCAATCTTATGACGGATTAAGGTATTTTTTGTACCCATTTCAATACGCCAGAACTCGATTTCACCATTGCTATCAGTGACATCCAGTTCTAGATAAGAATGTGGGTTGTGCCAGAAAACTTTTTTAATTACGCCCTTTACACTGCCATGGGTATCAAGCCCATAATGAAGTGGTACGGAGTGATTGGCGAATGCTACAGATAATGTTAATATAGAATATGATTGATTTTGTGAAACTAATTATTTTCATATCTCTTGCTCTTATTGTTATCGATTCTAATTATAGGGATTTGCTTCCTTCAGTTCGCAACCAAATTTGAGTAGTTTTTTCTCGGTTCTATCGTATCCAACAGTCATTATCAGTGGTTTTGCATGGTATATAGGATCAACGTGTGTCAGCTTGATAGTCATTTTATCACCTTCCACAATGAAACGTTCTTCGGTCCACATCTCGGCTGAATGTGGTAATCCTGTTCGAGGTAGGTTTGCGGTGTAAAAACTATACGAGTAAAATTAGCTAGCGAGCACTGCAATGCGGGGTCATCGGTCATGTAATTATATTCGGCTATTTTCGCTTCGCCAAGGGTTGTCAGATTATTATCGTCAGCGGTAAGGCGCGCCAGTTTCCAGGTGCCGTCAAGAACTGGCTGAGCATTGGCAGGTGATATCAGAAAGCAAAGAACTATCAAACTGTAGATTGCGCCTTTCATTTATATATTTTTACGTGCCTCCAACTTAAAAAGAGGGAATCGCATATTCCCCCTTTAAAACAATTAGTATTCCAAGTCTCATCGGTTTCATTTTTTATCTGATATCCTCCGTTTTTATAGCCCCATGTTAATTATGTTTAGTAACAGGCACAAGATTAAACCATCGGCAACTGTTTCTACATCAGGTGAAAGCTTGCTTAAGTATTAAAACGGTTTATTGAGATATATATAACAAGCGATTTCAATGTCACTTATCGGCAAATACATATGGATAACGTTAGAAGATTATTAAAATAGCAGTAATTCAGTGCTTCTTTATCACCATATACATAATAGAATTAAACGACTTTTTAAGGCCGATGAAAGCACGAATTATGAAAATTTTAGTACCGGTTGTCTTTACATCATTGCTTACTGCACTTACTTATCCATTGACGGCAGTTACCCATCATTTCCATGCCACTATAAATCTTGATGATCTTCGAGAAAAAGCGGTGTCGTTAGCAAATACTATTGACGTGCCACGCATGTATGTGCATGAAGGTAAAAGCTCTGAACGAGGATGGCAAGCTAGTGGAATATGTGATAGAAATGGGGATCTCACTAACCTGTAATGAAAATGGGCTGAGAGAGAAAATGGTGGACGATTATTCCTTTCCGGTAGAGCAAAAAGCAAGTACCTGGCGGAAACGGGAATTGATGAAGAACCAAAATAGGTAATAAAAGTATAGCCCGCGCTTGCTATAGGTTACGGAACATGGACGCATACTGGTCCTGATGGAAAGCTCTTCAAAAATATATACACCCCACGTAACTAGCCAAGCCATGGCCACTCGATTGGTCGGTTTGAAGGCGATGAATTGATAGTGGAAACGTCAAACTTCACAGCTGTAATTTGGGGCCTGTATACCGGTATTGATTCCAGTAATCTGAAGCGCCTGCGCGAGCGCTATTATTTGTCAAATGGCGGCATGCAACTCAATGTAGAAATTACTATCATTGATCCTGTTTATCTGACCAAGCCGGTGACATTGACGCATCAATGGAAAAAACGTTCAGATACGAAGATCATCAAAGTACCCTGTTCGATGGAGCAGGCACAGTCCTATACTACTGCCGGTTACGACGAATAGTAGTTACAGTAAATTCTAAAATAGATATATAAGAAAGACACAACGTTTAGACCACGCCTTTTTTGTTTGAGTTTTGTCTATACAAAAAAGCTGAACTGTCAGAAAGATTTATCTGTGGCTAGGCTGTTTTTTAATGTTGGACAGGGAATCTGCAAGTTTTCCTGTAGTATGTCTTAGTCTTACGTTGATTATTTTGGCTAATTTTCATATTAATTTAAGTTCAATTGCTTCATCCTGTTCGATTAGCTTTTCGAAATCTCTTTGAGTAGTTAGTAGAATTTTCGAGTCTGCTGATGCAATTGCAGAAGCCGAGAATATCATTCCATCAATAATCCCCATCCCCACTATAACCTCTCCGGAATTAATCTGCGCAACTTTTATGTGTTCATTTGTAGCAACTAGTTTGAATATATTGATTTTGCTCTCAATCGGGATGCATAGACGCGGATCCTCTGCACCTTCCTCCAAAATAACCGTCCCGGTATCAGTGGAATAGGCCTTAATAGTTTCCGCTACTGTTGCTATTTCATTTTCTTCCAGTCCGTCAAAAAAATACATTTCTATTAATTGACAGACTGTTTCCTGTGTATTTTCATTACTATCCAGTAGTTTTAAATTATTCATGACGTGGCATGTTAAACAAGCATTAATTGTGATGGTAGATTATATAAATATAAATATAAAGCAGCTGAATAGTATGTAAAAGTTTGCCTGTTATTTACCATTCTTAGTTTGCATGTTACTTACTTATCCCCTGGAATTTTAATGATAAACATATGTAGGAGTACTTCAAATGAGCGGAAAAAGTTTAGTGCACACCATATTCATGGTATTTCTTGTGTGTCTGCATCAATCAGTATTAGCTTTAGATGCTGAGTATATTGATCAAAGTGGAGATAGAGTACCCTTTTCTAGCCCGGTAAGAGTGGGATTATACTTTATCTTTTAGGTTCATTGGGATTTAAGGATGGCAAACTTGTTCCTGATGGAATTGGGCCGAAGACTGTAGCAGCGCTCGATAGCATTCGAAATGTACTTGAAAAGAACGGTTCTTCAATGGAACAAGTGATCAAATGCATCTTATTTTTAACAGATATGGCTGATTATCCGGTAATGAATGCGGAATATATCAAGGTTTTTGCTAGCAAACGACCTGCTCGCGCCGCTGTAGGCGTCAGAAACCTATGGGCTGGTTCTCATATTGAAATCGAGTGTATGGCCCGGGTTGATACTGAGTAACAACTCTAATTGTTGGTATTTGCAGCAAGCCATGTGACTTACTGCAAATGTGTATGAAAACTAAGTCAACTTAGCTGCTTGTCGTTAATGCACTAACAACGTGATCGCCAAACTCATCCGTACTAATCATCTTTACTCCGCTACCCGGCTTCGACAAATCTGGTGTTGAGTATCCTTCGGCAAAGACTGTCTGCATCGCATTCCAGATATTTTTTGATTCTTCCAACATATCGAAACTAAATTCAAGCATCATAGCAACAGAGCCAATTATGGAATAGGGATTGGCAATATTCTGATCACGTATATCAGGTGCTGAACCATGGGAAGGTTCGTAATAGGCACTGTTATCTCCAATACAGGCTGAGGGCATAAGTCCAAGGGAACCCAATAATCCTCCCCCCTGATCACTCAATATATCACCAAACATATTTTCCATAACCATGACATCGAATTGACCCGGATCTAGGCATAACAATGTAGCTGCCGCATCAACCAATTGGTGTTTTACCTCAACCTCCGGGTAGTTTTGGGCAACCTCAGCGACAACCTCATTCCAGAGTACACTTGATTTAAGTACATTATTCTTATGGATGTTATGCAATATCCTTTTGCGTTTCATGCATTGTTTAAACGCAACATCGACTATTCGAACAATCTGCTCTTCATCATACTCAAGAGTTTCTTTGACATAGCGCATACCTCTTTTATTAATACCTACTTCTTTTTTGCCGAAATAAAGCCCGCCTACCAATTCCCGGATCATGACGATATCAATTCCTTCTCCTATTATCTCTGGTTTTAAAGGAGAGAAATGTGTCAGTTCTTTTGGCAATGAAACCGACCGGAAGTTGGCATAGGTATTTAAGTGTTTGCGCAGAGGTAATATTGCTCCTCTTTCAGGTCGTAGATCGACAGGGATTTTTTCGGACTCTTCGTAGTTTAGACCGACTGGACCTTTTAGAATGGCATCAGATTCACCGCAGAGTTTTTTTGTCTCATCTGGAAAAGGATGTCCGCATTCAAAATAGGCATTGGCACCAAAAGCTGCCTCCGTTAGCTCAAACTGCACATCATTCCGACTCTCAATAACCTTAAGAACCTTGACAGCTTCTCGCATAATCTCCGGACCAATACCGTCTCCTGGTAGTAGTGTAATTTTGTGTTTATTCATATTACATAGACTTCCGTAATACTGATTTTATTAATTTAGTTTAAGGATTTGCCTACCCTAACAAAATGGACGCCAGTCATTACAGCCAGAGCAAAACTGATTCTTTTAGTCGACGGTGACAGTCTCCATTTCATGTAGTTGTAGGTTAATTACTTTTAGCGTAGCGGTTATCGCCGCAAACACCTGGTTAGTATGCAATCCTCTGGTTTTCAGACTTCTATTATCAATCTTCCAGGTTATGATACATTCGGTTAAGGCATTTGTTTGCCCACCTTTAGGGATGCGAACCTCAAAATCTTCCAGTGTTGGTAATGTATAGTCTTTCCTCTTCATGATTTTTGAAATTGCATCAATAAATGCATCAAATCCACCGGTACCAACTCCTGTGGACCGGTAATACTTATTGCCCATAGCTACCTGGATGTTAACCACTGACTCCATATTCAGGACGCTAGTAATAGAACAATTGGTTAATTCTATGTGCTTGTAATCGTTACTCTCCAGCACATCAGCAATGATAAAGGGAAGATCGTCAGGGTTAATGGTTTGCTTGGAATCACCGAGATTTACTACGCGTTTTAGTACTTTTTTCTGGTTTTCTTCACTTAAACTGAGATCCATAGCCTCAAGGTTTTTTAACAGAGAAGCCTTGCCGCTCATTTTGCCCAAAGCGTAACTTCTTTGTCGATCGAAGCGTTCAGGATTCAGATCGCTGTGATATAACTCATCCTTATGGTCTCCGTCTGCATGGATACCAGCAGTCTGGGTAAACACATCTGAACCAACAATGGGCATATTTGCAGATACCCATTTACCAGAAAAATTTTCTACCATTTTGCATAGGTCGAAAAGATGATTTTCATTTGTGGATATATCCATCCCCATCTTGTCTTTTAATACCACAACAACTTCCGCAAGAGATGCATTCCCTGCGCGCTCACCGAGGCAGTTAATTGTGCAATGGATAGCGTTCGCTCCTGCCTTAACAGCAGCTATGACATTAGCGGTTGCCAGCCCGTAGTCATTGTGAGGGTGGAAGTCAAAGTTTTCATTCGGATAACGGCTGTACATATCATGAATACTGTCATAGACCTCCCTTGGTCCCATCACACCTAAAGTATCCGGCAAAAGGAAATGGTTAATACCGCAATTCTTCATCGCATCCATTATGCCAAACACGTAATCAGGAGAGTATTTGTAACCATTTGACCAATCTTCAAGGTACATATTGACCTTCAAATCCTTACTTAAGGCGTATTCGATTGTTTTTTTGATGTCTGCAACATGTTCATCAAGTGTTTTATTTAGCTGGTTATGACAATGCTTCTCGCTGCCCTTAGTAAGCAGGTTTATACAACGGCCACCAGTTTCGGTTATCCAGTCAACACTCCTTTTATGGTCAACAAAACCAAGGATCTCTACCTGTTCCAGAGAACCTTCATCTGCAGCCCAATTATTAATCGTTGTAACAGCTTCTTTTTCTCCATCGGAAACTTTTGCTGAGGCAACTTCAACACGATCAATACCAAGCTTCTTCAGCAGTGCTTTGGCAATATTAACTTTTTCATCAGGGGTGAATGAAACTCCTTGCGTTTGCTCACCATCCCGTAGGGTAGTATCCATCAGTTGAATGTATCGTTTAGTTGTCGGCATGTTCTTTTCTCATAAACTAACTGATTTCGGCTGCATAGAATTGACTAACTCCATAACCAAGGCGCTTGTTGTTTCTGTATTGATTCAAATGCATTGATTTTCTCTTCGTATTGCAAGGTAAGCGCGATATCGTCGAGGCCCTTAAGCAAGGTTTCTTTCTGAAAATCATCCAGTTCAAACTCTATTGTAGTATTTTCGTCAACGATAAGAAGCTGCCTCCCCAGGTCAACAACAAACTTTATTCCTTCATTGTCCTGAGTTAACTCCATTAAGTCACCAAGTACCTGCTTGCTGACAATAATCGGCAAGATCCCGTTTTTAAAACAGTTGTTATAAAAGATGTCGGCAAAACTGGTTGATATAATTGTATTAAATCCATAGCCAGCAATTGCCCACTGGGCATGTTCACGGGACGAACCACAGCCAAAATTATCACCTGTAACCAGTATTCTTGCATCCTTGAATGCAGGTTTATTTAACTCAAAATCTGCATTATCATTTCCATCGGCGTCGTAACGCCAATCATGAAACAGATGTATACCAAAGCCAGTTCGCTCCACCTTCTTGAGGAACTGTTTTGGAATGATCTGATCTGTATCTACGTTATTACGATGCATTAAGACCGCAACACTTTCGTGTTTTACATAAGGTTCCATAATTTGCTCTCTACACTATTTGTTCAAATATCGGATATCGACAAACTTGCCTGCTGATGCCGCTGCAGCAGCCATAGCCGGGGAAACGAGATGGGTGCGACCACCTTTGCCCTGACGTCCTTCAAAATTTCGATTAGAAGTTGACGCACAACGCTGACCTGGTTTTAGCTCATCACCGTTCATAGCAAGACACATTGAGCAGCCAGGCTCTCGCCATTCCCAACCTGCATCAAGAAAGATTTTGTCCAGACCTTCTTCTTCAGCCTGGCGTTTGACCTGGTATGAACCTGGTACCACAAGGGCAGTAATGTCATCGGCAACTTTAGTACCATTGGCAATACGAGCGGCCGCACGAAGGTCCTCTATACGACCGTTGGTACAAGAACCAATAAATACACAATCAATAGGAATGTTGATAATTTTCATATGCGCATCCAGCCCCATATAAGACAAGGCACTTTTACAGCTGCTTCGTTTAATATCATCTTTAAAGTCATCCGGTGCTGGTACGATCTTGTCAACGCTGACAACTTGTTCAGGTGAGGTGCCCCAAGTAACTTGTGGTGCTATATCATCTGCATTGATATTCACAAGCAAATCATATTCAGCATCTTCATCTGATCTGATGCTTTTCCAGTACTCTATGGCTTTATCCCAATGTTCTTCCTTTGGCGCAAATTCCTTGTTTTTTAGAAAATCAAATGTTTTATTGTCTGGAGCGACCAGGCTTGCACGCGCACCACTTTCTATGGCTAAATTACACAAGGTCAATCTGCTTTCCATGCTTAATTCTTCAATCGTACTTCCCGCGTACTCAATAACATATCCGGTGCCGCCAGCGGTGCCAATTTTGCCGATTATTGACAGGGCGATATCCTTGGCTGTGCAGTATTCTGACAAATTACCCTCTACTTTTACTAGCATGACCTTTGATTTTTTCTGACGCAAAGTCTGTGTTGCCAATACATGCTCCACTTCAGATGTGCCGATACCAGAGGCCAAAGCACCAAAGGCGCCATGTGTTGCTGTATGACTGTCGCCACATACTGCCGTCATGCCTGGATGAATAAATCCATGTTCTGGTGCAACGATGTGGATAACACCGTTATTCTGACTCGACATATCATAAAGATTGATGTTTGTGTCCTGACAGTTTTGCATCATGACTTCCACTTGTTTCTTAGCGATCGGATCCTTAATCGGTTTATCTCTGTCCTTGGTTGGAACACAATGGTCAAGTGTTGCTAGAGTAGTCTCTACCCGCCTTACTTTTCGATGTGCTTCTCTTAAACCCTCAAAGGCCTGAGGACTGGTGACTTCGTGTAGTAAGTGTCGATCGATATAGAGAAGTGGGGCCAGACCATCTTCTTCATGAATAAGGTGGGCATCCCATATTTTTTCATACATAGTTTTTTTCATATTCACTTAATTCATCTTTTGCTTAAGAAGAATTTTTATCAACCATAATTGAGCCGCAATTATCGTACTTTCTTAATTGCTCCCACAAATCTCTAAGTTGATTGGTTCCTGAGATATCAAATAGTTAGTAACAATGAACACGATTCAGTGAGGAACAAAAAAAATACCTGGCCGAATATAATCCTGCACTCTTAAAGCTTTATTTGATTTCAGTTGACGAATGCTAGTGTCTGTTTATCAATAAAACAAATTCATATATTTTATATGTCGAATAACTAATAGTTATGTGTTAACTTATTAGATATGGATATTCAACAATTAACGGCTTTTATTGCTGTTGCTGATTCAACTTCGTTTTCAATAGCTGCAGAGCAGTTGCATCTAACACAACCAGCGGTAAGTAAACGTATTGCAGCACTAGAAGCATCTTTGGCTACGAAATTATTTGATCGCATCAGTAAGCAAATTATATTGACTGAATCAGGAGAGATACTCATGCCCCGGGCCAGAAAAGTATTGTTGGAGCTAAATGATATTAGAAGATCAATTCAGAATTTGACTTTGCAGGTTAGCGGTAAGCTTTCACTCGCCTCTAGTCATCATATTGGACTGTATAGACTGGCTCCGGTTTTGAAGGAGTTTGCTACTCTATATCCTGATGTTTCAATTGATATATCCTTTTTTGAATCAGAGGAGGCCTATCGAAGAGTTTGTCACGGAGACATCGAGCTTGCTGTGGTGACACTTTCCCCCGAAGTCATGGATAGAATTCAAAGTCATTCTGTATGGAATGATCCGCTGTCTATCATGACATCACCAGACCATGAACTAACAAATCGTGAAGTTGTAAGGTTGAAAGATTTGCTAGATTATCCGGTGGTCTTACCATCAGAAAGTACTTTTACACGGCAGCTAGTTGAAAAATTACTCAACAGCAAACAACTCAGACTGGAGGTTAGTACCTCTACAAATAATTTAGAGACATTGAAAGTACTGGTGTCCATTGGTATGGCATGGAGCATATTGCCCAGAACTATGATGGATGACAGTCTGGCAGTCCTTCCAGTAAAAAATGGTCAATTAAGTAGAAAACTGGGATATATCTATCATAAAGAGCATACTCTCTCGAACGCGAGTAAGGCGTTTATTCAGTTACTTGAAAAATAGTAAGCATAATTATTAGTGATTAACCCTGTGTGGCGCGGAGATATCATTAATCAATATTTTTAGCAACCTCAGACAAAATATTGATCAGTTTCTTTGGATGGGAAAAAAAAGGTGAATGGCCTGAGCTGATGTAATAGACCGACTGGCATGGACTGGCACTTATCATGGATTGTTGGAATTCTGGATAAATGGCACGGTCATCAAGACAAACGATATAATTTCTCGGGATGCTCCCATAGTTATTTTCACTAAGTTCTAATACAGTATTGAAAATCTTCAGAGCCTGTGGTTTCAAGTTTTCTTTTGCGTACGCAATATCCTCATCCGTACAGTCGTGATAAAAAAGTTCAGTGATTACTTCTTTTTCAACCGTAGCTGTTTCCCCGTCTTTTGAAATAACAAGACTTTCCGGAAGGAGGCTGGGGTTTAAATTAGCCTGTTCGATGGAGACTATAGACTCACCGTTTTGAGCAAGAATTGCTGCCAGGTAAATTAGGCATTTAATTTTGGCAGGACGGCATTCGGCCGCCGCAGTAATGGGGATCCCTCCCATGGAGTGCCCCAGCAGCAATACCTTATCACTCTGAGAATCCAATATATTAGTGATCGTTGCGACATAATTGTCAAAGTCAACACTATTTGCTGGCGTCTTATCATCACCATGGCTCGGAAGATCGATAGTGATTACTTGATGTCCACGGAATTCTAGCTCTGGAATAACTTTGTTCCAGCACCATGCACCATGCCAAGCGCCATGAATTAGCACAAAAGTAGTCAATGCAATATTTTGCTATTAATTTGCTATAAAAAATGCGTATCAACTTGAGAAAAATGATGCAGAGACATATAGTTTAAAAAGATAGTATAGCGCGCATTCTATTTTTAGTGATCCTTGGTTATGTATTATCTACTCTCTATAGAAATTGAAATCAATTCCGATGTAGATCGGCCGTCATTTGGTTACACAGTCTTGGAACTGACGGGCACGATCTTGAACCAATCGTATCAGAACTGAACTTGCCAGAGAATACAGCTTTTCAGTTTATATTTCCACATACACCTTCAATATCTGTAACCATTAATGAAGGTTATATCATGCCAGCCTGGTATCATATTTATGATATAGGCATTGATCGTAAAGTTGATGAAACACAACTTTTAAAATCAGCAGATACTATTCGCAAGCTTATAGAAAGAGAAGGGAAAAGTGGAATTGATAGTCGACGTATCATACTGCCAGTACTGGCAGGTTTTTCACAAGACGGTGCTGCGGGATATCAGCTCGCCTTAAGTTATCCCAAACTCCTGGCAGAATTGTTGGTAATGTCGACTTGCTTTGCAACCAAGAGGTCCATCGTTCTTTCTCACGAAAATAAAGAATTGCCAATCCGGATTTTTCGTGACACATGCGATCCAATGGTTACAGAAGTTCAATGTAAAAAAGCCTATGAGAAATTACTGGAGGAGGGATATCAGATCGAATATAAAAGCTATTCCATGCAGCACAACGTCTGTGTGGAACAAGTGTCGGATATATCAACTTGTCTGCAAAGTATTTTATTTAAAGTAGGATCGAGATCAACAAAACCAACTTTTCGTACTTGCCCGGCTTGCCAACATAGTAGTATGCGCATAGTTTCTGTTTGAGTACGGATACACGGGGTTTTTACATAAATGTACTAGAATGATGAACGGGCTCAACAGCCAACTTAAAACAACTACCTGGCATACATATGAATTTACTGGTCTATTTATTTTTATTAATTGCGGGATGTATTTGTCTTCAATATGTTAGGGGTGTAGATAAGAAAGACGCAGACGCAGGATTTATTTTACTGAGTGACTTACCAGATCTCCTAAATAAACTCTATTCAACTGGTAACAATGGTTCATATTTTGTGTTATCAGTTCCAGGCACAGAAGACAGGGATGGATATTTTGCTAATATACAATTTTGCATGGAAGAATGTGAAGTTGGCCTGGAATGGGTTCTTCTTGCAGAACGAAATATTCAAGATAAAGAAGAATTTTTAAATATTATTTCAGAATATGGTTTGGAAGCAAAAGAATTAAGTTGTAATGGTACAGATTGTATTCGGGTTGAAAATACTAGGGAACTACTTGTTAGCGTAGCAAGCGAAATTTTTAAAAAAATGTATAGGGTTACAGACTCGACTTCAATACGCTTGGCAATTACTGATTTTCTTTGGCGCTAGCAGCAAACAAAGTCACGCAGTCTATCAGGTTTATTTTTACACTTTATCTAAACATCTCAAAGACGTTATTTTCTTTCTAACTCAGCTTGGCTGTGTTTATTTACTGAAAGCGCGTTGCATATGTGATTCCAAAAGCGGATATGCTTTATCAATTTGTTGTTTATTGTAGACTTGAGAGGAACCTGCGCTTATTCTTCTACTCAGCTTGCTGAGGTAAAACCTAGCAATCAATAAAAAACGATATGTTAGATATCGACAAGCGCGACTACGCAAGGTCGTAATAGGTGGCATAAGTATGAGACTGATATCAAAAATGGCCTTTTGTCCTACCATTTCAATGTTGGTGCTGGACGCATGTTTTGAACAAGGTGGGGGGATCATCTTCTACCTTGCGGCGGCAGTCAAGGATGTAGGAGCAGTTGCAGGGGGGGGGCTTTCAAACAATATTCTATTGACCAATTCCTGGGATCGACAAATCACAGAGGACTGTCTTTTTCGCAGAATGGAAGCAAACTAATCACCAGTGGGGACGATCTCGGCCTATATAATATTAAATCTATCGATGTTGCCAGTGGTGAAGTAAGGCCTCTCACTAATTCAGATAGCCAGTCAATTTTCGTAGTTTCTTATTTTCCCAACGATGATCGCATTCTTTATCATCGAGATAACGGCGGTGATGAACTTGAACATCTGTATGTACTTGATACTGAGAATAATTCAACGGACATAACACCTGGCGAAAAATTGAAAGCCAGATTTTTTTAAATGGTCGAATGATGGTAATGCTTTTTTTTGTTTTTAGTAATCAACGTAATTCTTGATTTTTCGATTTGTATAAATATGATACCGAAAGCTATAAAAGTAAGCTTTTGTATGAGAATACAGAGGTTTATGATATTAGCACGGTCAATGATGAAGGAAGCTTGATAGCAGCCACGAAAACACTTGATAATACTTCTCGGATTTGTATTTGCTAAATACCATAATAGGCCATATCAAAAAAGTTTCTCATGATATTGCAAAGGTAAACGAAGGTGATGTGGCCTTCAGCCCAGAATGGTAGTATTTATATTTAACTACCAACCTTGAGCACGAATTCAGGTATATCGCTCGCTATGATATTGAAAGAGATGAAAGGGAAACGGTATACAAGAGTAGATTGGGATATTGGTAACAGGCTTTGGTGGCGGTCGATTTTCCAGAGATGAAAACTATTTACTCCTTAGCGTAGATAATGATGCTCGTTCGGAAATAGTTTTATTGGATACTAAAACCTTTAAACCTTTGGAATTGCCTAATTTACCAGCGGACAGCAATTACGGTGCAATCTTGCCCAATGATTCAAAGACCCTGGCTTTTGTAAATTCAAATGGTGATACTCCGTGAGATATTTATAGTTATACGCTTGCATCGTCTAAGTCAAAACATCTTGTTAAGTCGCTGAATGAAAATATAGATGCCAGTGATTTAATACCAGGTAAAGTTGTACGCTTTGACTCTTCAGATGGATATTCAATACCAGATGTGCTACTAAAACCCAAGCAAGTAGTCGCCGACATTAGGTTACCAGCTCTGATTTTGGTGCATGGCGGCCCTGGTGTGGAAAGTCGAATTCGTTATGATGGTTGCAGTTTTTTTGCTAACCAGGGACATGTGGTCTATTCCATCAATACCGGGGGTAGTTCAGGATCTGGAAAAACCTATTTTCATCTTGATGATCATGCTCATGGGACAACTGACTTGAGAGATATTGTTGAATCAAAGCAGATGCTGGTAGGTCTTGGCTATGTAGATCCGGATAAGATCGCCATCATGAGTGGTAGTTATGAAGAATATATTGCCCTTGCCGTATTTGCTTTCCAACCAGAAGAATTTATCGCTGGTGTTAATATCTACGGAGTAGCTAATAATTGGGCGAGGACCCTGTCAACTATTCCTCCATGGTGGACGTCGCGAAAGTTATATTGGGATTCTGAGATTGATAATGCAGAAACACAACAGGCATACTTAAAATCTATCTCTCCCATGTTTCATACAGACAAGATTATTCGACTACTGATAGTGCTTCATGGCGAGCGGGACCCTCGGGTCAAAAAAATAGAATCCGGCGAAATAGTCAAAAAAGTACGTACCTGTGGAGTGCCAGTAGAATATGTTGTGCTTGAGGATGAAGGTCGCGGTTTCCGTAAAAAACTAACCGGCGTGTAGTTAATAGCGCATACTGGAACTTCTCAAAAAATACGTCCGTGGAGGCAATATTACGAGTAAAGATTCATGAACCGTACAGTGAGTATTGTCTGATTAAGCAAGAGCTAGAATGTGAAATTATTGCTCACTTAAATTACAAGGTGTTTATGAATTCAGCACTAGTTTCTGTAACTAGATTTTCTTTAGAGATTCATAGGTTTTAGTTAGCATACTGTTGAGTTTATCAACGTGTGTGGGTGAAAAGGAGATAAATATTTCAGCAATCCAGTTTTCATGTTGTTTAGCTATTGTTTTAAATGTTCTGCGTAACTTTGCTCGAATATGTTGCTCAATAATAGATTCACAAGCTAGTAGTCGTAACCACACCAGCAGGGATTGCTTGCTGCGCTTAGCTTTGTTGTTTGTTATAACGGCTTTAGTAGTCACATTATTTCTCCATCTGAAACTAGTATTACCAAACTTGACAAGGTACAGTGAAAGTGGCTCATTATCATAATTTCATTGCTATTTTATCTATTGCTGTCTTAATGGCGGCAATAATATCCTTATCTCCAATAACAAATAATGGTATCTCAAATAGCTGATAATCTACTTGGATAAAGCAATAGCTTCCGCTTCTCGTTCTCCTTATGATAGTAATTATATTTGTCCTGTAAATATAAACAACTTAAAATATTTAACTAGAAAATAAATTTTATCATTGATTATCCAACTGACTTACAGGAGGAAACTATTATGCAGATATTGCAACCGCCAAGCTGGCCAAAACCAAAAGACTATTCAAATGGGATCATCGCTGAGGGAAAAATGATATTTTTATCAGGATTAGTAGGATGGGATGAAACTGAAACTTTTATAAGTGATAATTTTGTTGATCAGGTGAGTCAGACTCTGAAGAATATTGTTAGCATTTTGGCCGAGGCTGATGCGACACCGGCAAACATTACCAGAATGACCTGATATGTAATCGATAAAGATGAATACTTGAATTCTCTGAAGAAAGTTGGAAAAATTTATCAGAAAATAATTGGTAAACACTATCCTGCGATGGCGTTGGTACAGGTAGTGGGATTAGTTGAAGAAGGAGCTAAACTGGAAATTGAGACAACAGCTGTCATACTTATTGAAGAGTTGTAATTACAATATCATCACTAATTATTAACAGAATTATCAAACTATTCAAATGTGTCCAAGCGGACCCGAGAGTAAACAGTCCTTAAGAGCCTGGTTGTGTCTAATCAAGGGTAATATAACTCGACTTCTGGATCGGATAGAGTAAGATGGTCTTATAAAAAGGAAATCCTCTTCGCATGATCGACATATAAGCACAATTTATCTGACTGGAAAGGGGGAATACATTATTTGATGAAATGGCAAAAAAAACATGAGGCCTGGTCTCATGAAATAATGAAATCAATTAGTAACAAGGAAAAAGGCCAGTTAATTGCTCTATTGAAGAATATTAAAAGCAATTAGATTGCTTGATTCAGCATGCAAATGTTACAATTGTATAACTAGCATTTAGCGATACTGGCTAATAATACCAGTCCACTTATTTAATAATACCAGTCCACTTATT
>Ga0056106_100045_pt1 | contig 22773 bp, 27 predicted proteins | sample WorMetcrassitun1_FD_77012 | JGI IMG/M metagenome (GOLD analysis project Ga0056106, IMG submission 77012) | Marine gutless worms symbiont microbial communities from Max Planck institute for Marine Microbiology, Germany - Olavius crassitunicatus.1 ... | reverse complement strand
TAAATCGATAATAAAGCCATACTGTATATTGGATAATTTCAACTGGGAATCGGTATCTTTATGTACCTGTTTGCATTAATCATCCGGGAGTTGTCGCTGAATGAGCTTTAATTTGGTAGTGTCGTTGCGAGAGCAGGAATTGTTAAATGCGATAAAACTAGAGCTTGATCGTAGTATTGAGAACGTGGACGTGCAAACTCAATCCAGGCTAACTGAAATCAGATACCAGGCCATACAAAGAAAGAAAATAATCTTTTTAACCCCCAATTCGTCTCAATTCGTCTCAATTCGTCTCAATTCGTCTCAATTAGTGTGTTTGCTACTGCCTGTCTTGTTGTTGCAATAGTATTGCATCTTCCTGACGGCAATGATACACAAAATCCAGATGACATGGTTAGTGATTTGGATTTAATTTCTTCGACTGACAATCTTGAATTTTATGAAGAACTCGAGTTTTACGAGTGATTGGAAGATTGTGATTTGCCGACTTAACCTGGTGTCACTGATGGTGACATTACTATCATCAACAATAGAGGCTCAAGAACCTGAACCAGAAACAGAGGAAGCACCAAGCTTGGATTTCCTGGAATTTTTAAGACAATGGGAAACCTCTGCAGACGAATGGCTTGATCTCAATGAGATAGATGATATTGATTATACAAAGTATCAAATAGATGTTGCTGAGAAAGGTGAAGAAGTTGAACCGGATAGTTAACAAAATTGCTAGTATATTTTTAGCTTTTTTATTGGCATTCAGTAGCTATGCCCAGGAAAGTGTATCGTGGAATAGTCTTGAACCGCAGCAACAGACCGTCCTTAAAAAATTAGAAGGTAACTGGGATCAATTACCAGCGCAATGGCGGCAAAGTTTGTTGAAAGGAGTGGATCGCTTTCAAAATATGACCCCAGAGCAGAGGCAGGAAGCAAATAAAAAGTTTCAACGTTGGCGACAGAGAACACCAGAACAACATCAGAATATTCGTAAGCGTTTTGAGTGTTTCCGAAAGTTTCCTTCAGAACAACAGCGACGCTTGCGTGAGGTGCAAAAAAGGTTTAAAAATTAGTCTGCATAAGAACGACGTGAGTTGCAACAACGCTATCAAAATATGAGTCCTGAAGAACGCTGTGTATTGCTACAGGGGCTAGCCAGGCGTGAGCGGCTAAAACAAAAAGCGCAGGCAATGTCGCCAGAAGAAAGACGAAGCTTCCAGGGAGAATGGAGGGATATGTCAGCGCAAGAAAGGTAGGAGTATATGGATCGTGAATCCCCCAATCGTGATACAGATCGGGCGCAGTCCCGTCAGCAAAACAGACAGCGACAATCTGACAGACCGGCGGTTCGAAGCAGAGACTCCAAACGTATTCCAAGTCGAGCAATTGAGCAACGGCCGCCGCCGCCACGACCGAGACGAAAAGATAACTAATTACAGGTGGTTAGTTTTAATTGTAGCTTGTTATTTATTATCTTTTAATTCGTTTGCCAACTGTCTTATCTTAATGTTGAACAGTGTCAATTCACCGCCAGTTTTAATGGCAGTAAAGGCAATCATGGAAATTAGCAATAGTAAGGCAAGGATGATTAACTATGCGGCAAAGTAGGGCATACGGAAATCTTGTTGCACGCTATCTTGTTCATCAACTACAGGTGAAAAAGTACGATCTATATACGAACCCTTTTTTATTGCTTGAGCAGAAGTCTCGATTTTCACAGGATCAGCATATAAGTTAAATGCTTCTGCCATAACTTTAATGTCAGCCCACAGTCCAAACAGCAGTAAAATTAGGCCAACTAACCGACAAAGTTTTGTAACCAATCAGCTGAGAATCGCTTGATTGAGTAAACTTGTACCTTTGCCTCTCGCTCTTCCTGAAAATCAAGCGAATATTTAGAATTGGTATTCTGTGACTCGTTTGAGCGTGCGGGTATTTTTATAATATTTTTCACTTTGACTAAAAAGTTGAGATTCTCGTACAGTTAGCGTCAGCTTGTCATATTTATTTACTCAAATTCACCTAAATTTGTTGTGATTTGGTTTTTGCTTGCGTCGAGGATAAAATAGATAAGAATATCGAAAATATTGAAAAGCTAGTCATTCTGGGTGGCCTTTCCAGTTCATTGGCGAAAACATGATTGGTGGAAATATGTACTACGCAAGAAGGAACAAATTATGTCGCTAGGTCCTTTAATGCTGGATCTAAAAGCTACGCTATTGCAGGACGAAGAGAGGGAGTTACTCAAGCATCCAAAGGTTGGCGGTGTTATTCTCTTTGCCAGAAATTATCAAAACCCGGAGCAGTTGAGTGAGCTTTGCTCTCAAATTCACGGCTTAAGAAACCCCTCACTTTTAATTGCTGTAGATCATGAAGGAGGGCGTGTGCAACGTTTCCATGAGAAGTTCAGTCGGCTACCTCCTTGCAGATGTTATGGACAGCAATATGATCTCGATAAACAGAAAGGCATACAATTGAGCGAGCAAGGTGGCTGGCTTATGGCTACGGAGTTGCTAGCTGTGGGAGTGGATTTCAGCTTTGCACCGGTGCTAGATTTAGATAAAGGTGTAAGTCAGGTCATTGGGGATCGTGCTTTTCATCGCAATATTGATGCAACGGCAGTTCTGGCTAAAGCATTTATGCGTGGCATGAAACAAGTTGGAATGGCTGCAGTAGGAAAACATTTTCCTGGCCATGGTGCTGTGAGGGAGGATTCTCACCACGAGATCCCTGAAGATAAGCGCCGTTACGAAGATATTGAAATGAGCGATCTGTTGCCTTTCGAAAGGTTAATTAACGCAGGTTTGCCAGCAATCATGCCAGCGCACGTCATTTATTCAATAATTGACGATAGGCCAGCAGGTTATTCAAGTAAATGGCTGCAGCAGATCTTGAGAAATCATCTTGGATTTCAGGGTGTCATTTTTAGCGATGATATCAACATGAAGGGGGCAGAATTTGCTGATGACTTCCCTGCTAGGGCAAGTAGCGCATTGACCGCTGGTTGCGACATGGTGTTAATCTGTAATAATCGGGATGCAGCAATTCAGGTTTTGAATGAATTAGATTATGAAGCCCATTCAGCATCGCAGGCCCGTCTAATACGAATGCATGGTCGTGATATCGATACTTCCGTAGCGAAACTACGTGAAGATAAAAAATGGCAGAGTACTTCGAACACAATTACCGAACTTCAACAGGCTCCGGAACTGGATTTAGGTGATGATGAAATTCAATCTTAAATTAATAACAGCAACTTTATTACTAGTAGCATTTTTTTCGCAGGTATGGCCGCAAAATTTTATTTCTACAGAATGCCGCCTACTAGTCCTTGCTGATAATTTTGATACTGAGCCAGAACAGTTTGACAATGGCGTGCTATGGAAGCTTACGAAGCCAGGTCTTGAGACAAGCTATCTGTTCGGAACAATCCATGTTGCTGATAGAAGGGTGCTCGTTCTACCTCCGCAAGTTAAAGAAACTTTAAATATGAGCAGAATATATGTGATGAAAGCGTTACCTGATGTAAGTGATATGATGTCACTGAAAGCAATGATGTTTTAGCAATGGACGAAGGCTTCATGATCTACTCTTCAAACCTATCTATGATGGTACTACAAAGATCCAGAACAATTACTCCATATCAGCAAAGACGGTATCACTCATCAAACCATGGGCTGTTGAACTACCCACCTGAAGGAGGGGCAGTACTTGATATGGAATTGTTGCAAAAAACGAAAACCAATGGTGCTGATGTCTATGGTCTGGAAACAATGCTGGGGCAGGTTGGTATATTGGAAAAGATGAGTATGCAGTCCCAGATCTGCTTATTAGTCGATACTGTATGTCATTACGACCTTGTTAGAGAAGACTTTAACACTATGAAGTTATTATATTTGCAACACGATCTAAAAAGCTTGTTTGAATACAGTAATCGTTTTTCAATTAAAGACGAACAAGCTTATGAGAATCTGTTTGATAATCTTTTAACTAAGCGAAATTATACTATGTCTGAACGTATCGAAAAATATGTTAAAAGAGGAAAAGCATTTGTCGCCATTGGCGCATTACATTTGCCCGGTGACGAAGGTGTGCTTCACTTATTAGAAAATCGTGGTTACGATATTTCAATCGTATACTAATTTGAGGTTGAGAGATGGAAGTAGAACAATTATTAGCGTATTTCGAAAATGAGTTCTGGGTCGCTCAAGTATTTATTGTCGTATTCATTTCCCTTTTAGTTGACTGGATACAGAAAAGGGTTCTTCGTAAGCTCCACAACAAATTAGAACGCACAAAAAATCTTTGGGACGATGCGTTGATTGATGTGATGCGTCAACCCTTATCTGCATTAATCTGAGTTATTGGATTAACCTTTGCGGCTGAAATAGTAAAACAGCAGTCAGATGCAATTATTTTCGAAGCCATCGCGCCGATTCGTGAAACAGGAGTCATTATGGCACTTGCTTGGTTTCTGGTTCGATTTATAACCCGTGGAGAAAGGAACGTCGTCCGCCGGCGCATGGAGAATGGCGAACCTATTGATCGAGCCACTGTCGATGCCATCGCCAAACTGTTACGCATATCAATCATTATCACAGCTGCCCTGGCCATCTTACAGACCATGGGCTATAGCATCTCCGGCGTATTGGCATTTGGCGGTATTGGTGGTATTGGTGGTATTGGTGGTATTGGTGGTATTGCAGTAGGTTATGCGGCCAAAGATCTATTATCTAATTTTTTTGGTGGCTTAATGATCTACATGGATCGACCTTTTGATGTGGGTGATTGGATTCGATCACCGGATAAGCAAATAGAAGGGACGGTAGAAAGGATAGGGTGGCGAATGACAATGATCCGGACTTTTGATAAGAGGCCGCTGTACGTTCCTAATGCTATTTTCACAACTATCGCAGTAGAAAATCCATCACGAATGATCAATCGTCGTATCTACGAAACTATCGGGGTTCGATATGATGATGTTAATAAAGTAAATAACATTATTGAGAATGTTAAATCCATGTTGAGAGAACGTTCGAAGATTGACACCACTCAGACACTAATCGTTAACTTGAATAAATTTGCCCCGTCGTCATTGGATTTCTTTGTTTATACTCTTACCAAAACAACTGATTGGGTAAGGTTTCATGAAATTAAGCAGGACGTGATGTTAAAGATCCTGGAGATTATCGATGCAAATGGTGCGGAAAGTGCGTTTCCGACATCAACATTACATCTGGCGTCTGGTAACTTACCTCCTCAGATAGCTTCATCTTAGAAATTAACTATAGACGATTCCATATATTGAATCGTCTATAGTTAGAAAGTTTATACCCTTATATCCAGTATTAACCAAAGCATCTCACTAGCAGTTTTTATTACATTGACTGAGGACTAAATATTTCTATTTTGTAAGTTTAATTTAAACAGGCTTTCCGTGTTGGAAACAGGATCAAAAGATTCGGCGCTGCCATTCTTGGCAATATCATCCGCCATTCTTTCAACTCGATGTATACCACGTTGAATACCTTGTATGCCGGACTGGAATGCTGAGCTTATTTTCATCGCTTGGCCATATTAGTGGATCTTATATCTGTATCGTGGTTAAGCTTGATCCCTTGAATGTGAAACCCTGGAAATTGGATCTGTGTCACAAATACAGGGGATATAAAATGGCATATTGTGACAAGCTTGCCATTATGAAATAGTGCCCGCACTTTATGGTTAAAATGTATTAACTATGCCAGTCAAACAAATCATTGCTAAGGGAAAAGTTCCAGTGAAAATCTATACGGATGACATCGACCCAAGTGCCTATCGGCAATTTATTCATAGTCATGTTGCTGCCATGCCGGACGTGTATGCTGGTATTGGTGCTGCCGTTGGTTCTGTCATTCCTACCAAAGGTGCCATCATCCCTGCAGCAGTGGGAGTGGATATAGGTTGTGATATGAATGCCTTGTGTTTATCCATTAATGCCGCTCAACTCCCGGATAATCTTGGTCAAATCAGGACGGCGATAGAAACTGCTATTCCTGTAGGATTCGATGCACATAGCAGCAATGCCGTAGAACGGTCTACATTAAAGCCATCTTTGGCAAAGGCTTGAAAAAGATCCAGGAGCGACATCCGCAGCTTGTTAAAATGCGAAAGAAATCTCATGAGGTCTGGGCAAGACAGATGGGTAGTCTTGGTGGCGAGAATCATTTTATAGAGATCTGTTTGGATGAAAATCAGAATGTCTGGGTGATGTTGCGCTTCGGAAGCCGAGGGAGTGGTAATGTGATTGGGCGTTACTTCATCCAATTAGCAAAGAAGGATATGGAGCGTCATCAAATCCACTTACCCAATAGTAATCTAGCATATTTTGAAGAAAGTTCAGAGCATTTTGGTGATTATATCGAAGCAATCCACTGGGCCCAGGATTATGCATCAGTTAATAGGTGGGTAATGATGGGGCTTATTATTGATGCATTGAAGCAGTACTTACCAAAATTTGAAGTGACCAGAGAAGCTGTTAATTGCCACCATAACTAATGCGGTCATTGAGGAACATTTCGGAGAACAGGCGTACTTTAAACCACGTAAAGTGGCGATTAGAGCAGGACAAGAAGAACTGAGTATTGTACCAAGCAGTATGGGAGCCAAGTCCTACATCGTACGGGGGAAAGGCAATAATGAATCATTCTTTATCCTGCGTCCATGTGGCTGGTCGTCGTATGGGGTCGTGTACAGGCGAAAAAATAATTTAGTGTGAATGATATGGAAGAACAGACCAGCGGTATTGAATATCGAAAAGACAAAGGGGTCGCTGACGAAATTCCAGCGGCTTATTAAGGATATCGATAAAGTCATAGAAAATCAGTCGGACTTGGTAGAAGTAGTGCATACACTGAAGCAGGTTGTTTGCATAAAGAGTTAAATAGGTAAAAAATTAAAAGCTCATGCAAAAAAAAATAGTATTTTTATTTAGATTCTTGATTCTGAGTTCTGGATCCAGAACTTATCTCCCTGTACCCTTTGTTCTCATGAGCATCAAATTCACAAAAATGCATGGCCTTGGTAATGATTTTGTTGTTATTAATGGTCTTGAGCAGGATATTGAGCTGGATAGAGATCAACTTCAGTTGATTGGAGACAGGCATAGGGGTATTGGTTGTGATCAGATCCTGCTGCTCCAGCCCAGCGATGATCCGACAGCGGACGTTCGATATCGAATATTCAATGCTGATGGTAATGAAGTGGAGCACTGTGGAAACGGGGTTCGATGCGTAGGTGTATATCTGTCCCAAAACGGTTATGTTTCCAGCGATATCATTCGCGTAGAGACAATAAACGGTAGCGCTACTATTTTTTACCTCGAAAGCAATGATCAAGTACGGATAGATATGGGAGTACCACGCTTTGAGCCTATTGATATTCCTCTACTCATTGACACACGGCAGGAAGGCTATCTTCTTGAGTTATCTGTGAGAACAACATCTGTTATGGCTGTTTCAATGGGAAACCCTCACGCTGTACTAATAGTGGATGACGTTGAGCGTGCTCCTGTTGCTACCTTGGGATCTGAAATACAGGCCAATTCTCTGTTTCCAAAGGGGGTGAATGTTGGCTTTATGGAAATAACGGATCCTGCGCATATTCGATTACGGGTATTTGAGCGTGGGGTTGGGGAAACCCTTGCCTGTGGAACAGGCGCATGCGCGGCGACAGTGCTTGGTAATATGGTTAATAGGCTTAATAATAGGGTGGATATTGAGTTAAATGGTGGTCATCTGGAAATATCCTGGGCCGGAGAAGGAGAACACGTGTGGATGACAGGTCCCGCAACAACAGTTTATGAAGGGCAGATTACAATATGAATGAAGCTACCAAAGCGAAACAGCAGGCAAACCTTATCACGGCAAAAGATATAGCGAGCTATCTTCAGAGATATCAGGAAGTACTGTTGGATATAAAAGTGCCGCATGTCAGTGGCGAAGCGATACCACTGGCTGAAAAGCAGATACGGCGTTACAGGAAGAGAACGAGAAATTTCGTAGGAAAATGCATGAACTAATCGAGATTGCTCGACAGAATGAAGAACTCACCAAGCGCATACATCAGTTAGCACTAACGCTGATGGATGCAGCTGAACCAAAGGAAATATTTTTAACCTTGTATGACGATCTTAAACATAATTTCCGAGCAAATAGGGTTGCGATGCAATTATTTGCAGATCCGGTGTTTATTGATTCCTATACCAACGAAGAATTTGTTGAAAAAGATATAAAGGAAGAAAGCCTGTTTTCAGTCCATTATCGAAAAACGCACGCCAATCAGCTGGCGTTTAAAGCGCCAATAGCAAGCTTACCTTTTTGATGAAGATGGAGATGATATTTACTCAGCCGTTGTCGTGCCTTTACACGATGAAGCCTGTGATGGTGTATTGATTATTGGTAGTAATGATCTGGAAAAGTTTCAAGGAACAATGAGAGTTGAGTTATTAGCAAATTCGGGTGAAATACTTTCCTTTATGTGAAATACTTTCCTTTATAATTAAACCATGGATCGCTAATAGTTAGGCTGTATAGCCTTATTTGTGATTTCGTGGAAACGAGTGTAAGTTCAATTTTAAAGATTATTGTGAAGCAGTCTGAATTAAATATTGTCAGTAAATTCTTTGGAACTCTTAATCGCCTGTCCAAGCATACTCAAGCAGCCTACCAACGAGATTTGGGAGTATTTATCGATTATTGTCAGGAGAAAGGAATAGGCAGTTGGGGCGAACTGGATGGTCGACAAGTTCGAGGTTTTGTTGCGATGCGACATAGGCAGGGTATAGGTGGTCGAAGTTTACAAAGAAATCTTTCTGCTATCCGCGCATTTTATCGTTACTTGATTAAATCAGGGCTCTCAACGAATAATCCGGCACAAGGGGTATCGACACCAAAACAAGCAAGAAAATTACCCAGTACGCTGGACTCAGATCAAACAGCGCAACTGGTAACCATCAAGTCAGGGGGTGTGCTTGATATTCGAGACAGAGCCATGTTGGAATTGATGTACTCGTCAGGTCTGCGCCTGTCAGAACTGGTCAGTGTAAACCTGGATGATATAGACTATCTGGATGCAATAGTCACTGTGATGGGTAAGGGAAACAAGATGCGCAAAATACCAGTAGGGAAGTTTGCCATTGAGGCCATCAGGTCCTGGTTGAAGCATAGGGATAAATTAGCCAAGGACGGTGAGTGTGCCTTATTTTTAAGCAAACGCGGTAATAGGATCAGTACGCGCTCAGTCCAGCAACGTTTGCATGAATGGGGCATAAAACAAGGACTGCCTACGCACGTACATCCGCATATGCTAAGGCATTCGTTTGCTACTCATGTGCTTGAATCCAGCAGTGATCTACGTGCTGTGCAGGAGTTGCTAGGACACGCAGATATCAGTACTACACAGGTCTATACGCATTTAGATTTCCAGCACCTGGCAAAAGTTTATGATGAGGCCCATCCTCGAGCCAGGAAGAAGTAGGATTTTAGCATGATGATCCAGTAGCTTGGAACAGGGTATCCCGTTGCGTGAAAGGTGATGAACCTCAGCATAGCATTGGTATCTGGCTATTCTGATGTTTATAGCTATGAGGTGCTGTTTTTAGGACGATAAGACATAATTCCTCCATTCCGTCTACTCTAATTCCTATATAATGCTCATTTTTTTCATAGGAGAGTAAATTGAAACAGTTTAGTGGGACAACCATTCTTTCCGTTCGTCGGAACAAGCATGTTGTTATCGGCGGAGATGGTCAGGTATCTCTGGGCGATACAGTAATGAAGGGTAATGCACGTAAGGTGAGGAGATTGTTTCATGAAAATGTTTTAGCCGGATTTGCCGGGGGAACCGCTGATGCATTTACTTTATTTGAGCGCTTTGAAGGTAAGCTGGAGAAACATCAGGGCAATTTAGTACGCTCAGCGGTAGAGCTGGCAAAAGACTGGCGTATAGATCGGATGTTGAGAAGGTTGGAGGCGATGTTATGTGTTGCCGATAATACTTCATCTCTGGTTATATCGGGGAATGGTGATGTGCTTGAGCCTGAAAATAATATTATGGCGATAGGCTCGGGTAGTTCTTATGCCAAAGCTGCAGCTTTGGCATTCTTGGAAAACACTGAGCTAGATACGCGTCAAATCGTGGAAAAATCACTCAATATTGCCGCAGATATTTGTATTTATACAAATCGGGCGCTGACAATTGAAGAGTTAAAAGAGTAAATATGTCAATAAAGAACAAATCGATGCAAGAACTTACTCCGCAACAAATAGTGAGTGAGCTGAACAAGCATATTATCGGACAACAAGCTGCAAAACGTGCTGTGGCTATAGCATTAAGAAATCGCTGGCGTAGGACGCAGGTTGATGAAGAGCTCCGCAACGAGGTTACACCAAAGAATATTTTAATGATTGGGCCAACTGGTGTTGGTAAGACAGAGATAGCACGTCGATTGGCAAGACTAGCCAATACTCCATTTATCAAGGTTGAGGCAACTAAATTTACTGAAGTAGGTTACGTTGGTAGAGATGTAGAATCGATTGTAAGAGATTTGGCAGATGTCGCTGTCAAAATGGCTCGTGAAGTTGAGTTAGAAAAAGTGCGGAGTAGGGCAGAGGGCGAGGCAGAAGATCAAGTGCTTGATATCCTGCTTCCCGCGCCAAAGACCTTTGGGAACGATGAAGATGAAGAACAGAGAAGCGGTACCAGGGACAAATTTCGCAAGATGCTTCGTGAGGGGAAGCTTGATGATGATGAAGTCGAGATTGAACTAAATGTACCTGCTATCGGCGTTGAAATTATGACGCCACCCGGAATGGAAGAGATGGCTGGGCAGTTACAAAACATGTTTCAAAATATTGGTCCTGACAAGAAGCGAACACGGAAGTTACGAATAAAAGAGGCGTTAAAACTACTTACCGAGGAAGAAGCGGCGAAACTAATCAATGAAGATGATATTAAACTACGCTCTTTGGAAAGCCTGGAGCAGCATGGCTTGGTTTTCCTGGATGAAATCGACAAGGTTATACGCAGAGCTGAGAGTGGTGGTCAGGATATATCGCGTGAGGGAGTGCAGCGGGATCTGCTGCCCTTGGTAGAAGGTTGCACAATCTCAACAAAACATGGCATGGTGAAAACTGATCATATTTTGTTTATCGCATCCGGGGCATTTCACCTTTCCAAACCATCTGATTTAATCCCGGAGCTACAGGGAAGATTACCCATCAGGGTCGAGCTCAACGCCTTAAGCGTCGACGATTTTAAACGCATATTGACGGAGCCGGATGCTTCGTTAACCGAACAATATTCAGCTTTGATGGAGACAGAAGGTGTTGATCTGGAATATAGCGAAGATGGCATTACCAAAATTGCAGAGATTGCATGGCATGTTAATGAAGCTACAGAAAATATAGGTGCAAGGCGATTGCATACTGTTATGGAGAGATTGCTGGAAGTGTTATCGTTTGATTCACCTGAGATGAATGGTGAAAAGGTTATTATCGATGCAAACTATGTCAACGAACACTTGACTGAATTAGTACAAGATGAAGATTTAACGCGATACATTTTGTAAAGTTTCTCATTAATTATGAGAAGCGAGACTGGACTTGACAGGATAGTTAGCGAAAGTTCAGTTTATTGAATAATGAAGAACGAGTTTTAGGAAAATGTCTGAAGCGGAACCAACACCTACGTCAATTAACCTTCACAGGAAGTCGCGTATGCTGTCCATCTCTTTTGATGACGGTTCAGCCTTTGATCTGCCCTGTGAATACCTGAGGGTTTATTCGCCATCAGCGGAAGTCAGGGGGCATGGGCCTGGACAGGAAACATTACAAATCGGCAAGGAAGAGGTAAATATAAATGAGGTTGAGCAAGTTGGTCGCTATGCTGTGAAGCTAGTTTTTAGCGATGGACACGATAGTGGCATGTATAGCTGGGAATATTTGTACGAGCTTGGTATGAATCAAAGTTCATATTGGCAGGATTATCTGAGTCGACTAGAGAAGGCAGGGCATAGAAGCAAAGAGTCATGAATGACATCACAATAACTGATTTCGGTTATCAGAGAGTTACGCCGGAAGAAAAAACTCGACGTGTTAAAGAGGTTTTTAACTCTGCTGCTCTGAACTACGATCTGATGAATGATCTGATGTCTTTTGGAGTACATCGATTGTGGAAGAGATTTACGCTACATATTTCTCAGGTAAGGCAGGGTGAGCGTGTGCTAGACCTTGCAGGTGGAACAGGAGACATGACCTATCTATTCAGGCAGCGAGTAGGTGATGAAGGCGGAGTAGTTATTTGTGACCTGAATGCAGTCATGCTAAATGAGGGTAAAAATCGATTAATAAACAGGGGAATTGTTTCAAGAGTTGATTTTGTTCAAGCAAATGCAGAAAACTTACCATTTGATAGCAAGTCGTTTTCTTGCATTTGTATTGCGTTTGGCCTTAGGAATGTAACAGACAAAGATAAAGCATTAGTGTCGATGTTTGACAAATTGAGCTATGGAGGCAGGGTAATAATATTGGAATTTTCAAAGATAGTACCTCAATTTTTAAAAGTAATATATGATAAATATTCCTTTAAAGTTATCCCTTTCATTGGCAAGGTGTTAACAAGTGATAAGGAGAGCTACCAATATTTAGTAGAATCAATTCGAACTCATCCCGATCAAGAAAAACTGAAGTTAATGATGGAGACGGCAGGGTTTTCCAGTGTGTCATATCACAATCTCAATGGTGGGATTGTCGCTATTCATAAGGGTTACAAATTGTGATAATGTCCTGTTAATGCTGATTGAGCACAGGATAGTAGCGGATACCTTAGCCAGTTCTATATAAGAACTATGATAGATATATTTCTAAGCAAGATCGAAGCAATAATCAATCGAATACTGTTCTTGGATCCCGATACACTTGCTGATCTTGAAACGTTGACTGACAAAGTATTTTATATGTTTCCGGGCCATGAAAACTTTCATTTTAGAAAAACACACAATGGAAATGTTGATGTCAAGGTAAGAGGAACATCTTCTAATATGTTCCTCTACTGGCTGTCAGCGAAAAAAAGCGGCACTTCTTCTGAAGGCGAAATGGAGATCATTGGTGACATTGCATTAGTTCAACATTTTCAGTCAATACTGAAGAAGATTAAATTTAATTGGGAAGAGTATTTATCTCACCGGATAGGCGATACGCTGGCATATAAAATGGCTAATATTTTTAGAGACAGCGTGAAGTTTATAAAAAAATCTAAACGGAGCCTGGAATTTGAAGTGAGTGAATATTTCCACAATGAAAACGGACTACTTCCCGAGCAGTCCGAAGTTGATGCCTATATTAATCAAATTGATAATCTACGGAATGATATTGACCGATTGGAAACCAAAATAAGCAAACTGAACAGTGTATCGCTAACGGATAAATAGTTAATGCTTACGATCGGTCAAATATTTAGATTACTGTATATTCAACGAGTCCTGTTTAGATACAGGCTTGATGAGTTTGTATTTGATGCACCACATCTCAAATCCCTGAAATATTTATTTTATTTGCTTCCATGGAATTGGGTGCAAAGGGAATACGGTACCAGAGCAAAGCGCCTTCGCTTAGCAATTGAGGGACTTGGACCAATCTATGTTAAACTGGGCCAAATCCTATCTACCAGAAGAGATTTACTGCCAAGTGATATCGCCGACGAATTAGCAAGACTCCAGGATAGCGTTCCACCATTTCAAGGTATTGAAGCACGCCTTATTATTGAACGAGTTTATAGAAAAAGATTAGATGAAATCTTTCTGGAATTTGATGAAGCTGCTCTGGCCTCCGCATCGATTGCACAGGTGCATGCAGCAAAACTTAAAAACGGAAAACAAGTTGTCGTAAAAGTTATCCGGCCGGGAATAGAGAAGAATATTAGTGAAGATTTAGGCTTACTTAAGTTTTTAGCAGAAAAGATGGAGCTGTATTTTTCAAAAAGTAGTTCATTGCGTCTAGCAGGTGTTGTTGATGAATTTGAAAAAACATTGTGTGCCGAGTTGAACCTTATACGCGAAGCGGCTAATGGCGCGCAACTACGAAGAAATTTTGAGGATGAAGATAGTTATTACGTTCCGGAAATTGAATGGGAGTATACAAGGCAGAACGTGCTGGTTATGGAGAGGGTATTTGGTATTCCTGTTAATGATATAGAGGGTCTGCAGAAAGCCGGAATTGACCTTAAATGGCTAGCAGAATATGGCGTAGAGATATTTTTTAAACAAGGATTCCGCGACAGTTTCTTTCATGCTGATATGCATCCAGGAAATATTTTTATTGCGGAACCTGAAGCGGGCAAACCGCCCAAGGTAATGGTGGTCGATTTTGGCATTATGAGTTCATTAACAGAATTCGATCAACGTTATTTAGCAGAAAACTTTCTCGCATTTCTTAATAGAGACTATCAAATGGTGGCAAAGTTGCACGTTGAGTCTGGCTGGATCCCACCAGGAACACGAGTAGATGAATTTGAGTTTGCTATTCGAACGGTTTGCGAACCCTTGTTCGATCGCTCCATGAAAGAGATCTCTTTTGGCGACTTGCTGCTACGCTTACTCCAGACTGCACAAAGGTTTAACATGATTATATTGCCTCAATTGATATTGTTGCAGAAAACTATTGTTAATATAGAAGGTATTGGTCGTCAGCTTTACCCCGATTTGAATCTATGGAAAACAGCCAGGCCTCAATTAGAGCGCTGGATGAGCGAACGGATTGGAATACATGGTATGGTGAAAAGAATCAAAAAGAATCTTCCATATTGGATTGATCGTCTTCCAGGTTTACCTAATAAGATAATTGATCTGGTTGAACATGCTGGAGAAGGAAAGTTACAGATAGAGAACAATTCAAAGAATATTCAGGAATTACATAAGGAGTTGAAGTTGTATAGCAGGCGTACTGTCATGGCGCTAATTGGTTCGGGAACGGTATTAAGTGCAACACTTATTTACGGTCTGCATGACTCAACAAAGTCGCTTTTTGTTGGTGCTCTACTGACATTATGGATTACTGGTTTAGTGGGTTGTATTTTCTTGACTCTGGCGATCCGAGAGTCGCGGAATTAATAATTATTTAACAGCATTTATAATTTTCTTACATTGCTTGTCTCAGTGCCTACCCTGGGTTTATTTAGCCGATGCAACTAGTTAAATTTCGTTAGCACTCAATTTGGTATTAACGCATGACGCTTGCCAGTGTCGTAACGAACCATGAACATTTCTGTGAGACTAACAAGCTTTACATCATATTTATCCAGTTCCTATAATTCTCTGGTTAAAAAGCAATTGTCTCTTGGCGGGGGTGTCCAATAGCAATTGCATTCCCTCTATATTTCGCAAGTTCTATTAGTTCATTAATCCGGTTTCGGATGTAACTACTGTTTTGTTGATTATCAAGAAAAATATCTCGCTTTAAGTAAGGAATACTCTTTTCCCTTACTATCATGCTGGCAACACTTTGTTCGCTAGTAACACTATCAGTATAAAATAAGCTGTTGCATTAAGTGACTCCATCAACCATCCCATATATCCGGGATGTCTAGTAAGTAAACTTCCCATGCGATTATTAACGCCGATAGTTTCAAGAAGTGATTGAAGATTTCTATCCAAGATCCGTAAAAATTGTTGGCGAGTCATATTCATGATTAAGGCGCCAGGTTCCGAGATATCTATTTTTATCCAGCACGGTTGTTCCATCCATAGGCAAGTGTAAGAGCGCAACTTTGCCACGCTCGCTGACTAGCCAATTTTGACATATGCTTGGCGTGGGGAGCGTGTGGCATAATTACGTAAGCCAGTGATTATGGGATCGCAATTGCCCGCAGATCTTCACGTTTATGATAGCCAATACCATCAATTATGATGCTTATGACCGGAGCAGCTCCTACTTCATTAGCGCACGCCGTGCCGAGAGAAAACCAAAACAAGCTAAGGTAGTAATAGTTATTTGTTTTGTTTTTAATCTCCATAAACCAGTTTAGCCAGAATTAAATTGTAGTATTGATATACCTTTTAACACATTGAGAGCTTCATATAGTACATAGTCGGTGATAGCAAGGGATTTTATTTCGCCAGGCTGATTTCCAAGTGTATCATTTGCTTCAGCAGGTGTTTCCTGTTTCTCATTCTTCAGATAACCATTTAAATTTACCTCTTTTATTGATGTGGATTCATCACCACTTTCCTCAACTTTTAGCTCTTCAACAATAATATCCGGCGTGATCCCCAATGCTTGAATAGAGCGTCCTGACGGAGTGTAGTAGCGGGCTGTAGTTAACTTTAATGCTGATTCGTTTGGCATTGGTAGGATCGTTTGAACCGAGCCCTTACCAAAAGTTTGCTGTCCCATAATGATGGCACGCTTATGATCTTGAAGTGCCCCTGCCACAATCTCTGACGCAGAAGCCGAACCGGCATTAACAAGCACGATGATTGGTACTTCATCGATCAAATCTGTAGGTTTGGCACTAAACTCTAGTTTAGAGTCATTCACGCGGCCTTCCATATACACTATCAAGCCTTCTTCCAGAAAAAAATCTGATACTGATACGGCAGCGCTGAGTATGCCTCCTGGATTATTTCGTAAATCAAGAACCAACCCCTTAAGTGAACTATTACTTTCTTTCTTGAGTTTTTCTAAATCTTTTCTAACATTTTCTGGAGTGTTGACCTGAAAATTAGATATTCGCAGGTACCCATAACCTGGTTCCAAAGCCATGTTTCTGACGCTCCTTACCTTAATTATGTCCCTTACAACGACTATCTTGAATGGTTTTTTTCCCCCATTTTTGCGAACTACCGTCAGGGTAATCGAGGAGCCAGGTTTGCCGCGCATAAGATTGATAGATTCATTTAACGGCATGCCTCTTATCGACGCGTCGTCCAGTCTAATGATCAAATCGCCAGCCTTGACTCCCGCTTTATCTGCGGGTGTATCATCTATTGGTGAAATAACTTTAACAAATCCATTTTCCATGCTAACCTCCATACCAAGCCCGCCAAATTCACCTGAAGTACCTTCCTGTAAGTCTAGATAGGCCTTCTTATCCAGATAGGCTGAGTGTGGATCAAGTCCTTCCAGCATCCCTTGGACAGCATTTTCCAGAAGTTTACGATCTTTCACACCTTCAACATAATTGTTCTTGATCTTAGCAAAAATTTCTGTGAATGTTCTGAGTTCGTCGAAAGGCAGCGTCTCAACGGCTATATCGCCAGATTCATCAATGGCATCATGGACTGCATTCACATGGACATTGAATACTATTAAGCTAAATAGTATAGATAATTTCATTAACCAAAACTTCATTTTATACCCCACATTCTAAACACTACTTTATAAGTAGTTTGACAGCCTTTAGGCAAGAAAGACTAATTCATTTAAACAGCTAGTGTCTGAATTGACTGTACAACATGCAGCTTTAAAAACATTAGATACAATCTGCAATATTCGTGTTGTTTCAATATTTACACCACTTTCAGGATTAATCGAGTCACCACTGTATCTGATTTCAAAATATAAATTTGTCTCTTCTTGACCATCAGTATCACCTACTTTGGCAATATTTTCCTCTTCTGAGGCCCAGTGACCATATAAACTCATACAACTATCTCCATGGTCGATAATAATCAACAAGCCCATATCACTAAACCAGTCAGCAAATACTACCTTGCCGGCGCTGATCGCCTGTACATTTTTGCCGCTCTCAGTAGAAATAGTTACGCCCTGCCATCTCAATTTGTCTCCTTTTCGTAATGCGCCAAATTGAGTTGTGATCTTGCCACCAATAGGTCACTTCAGTTTTCCTAACAAACTCTCAAAGGGCGGGATATCCTCAAATGTTTTTACAATTGATTCATCTTTTTTCAGGTGGTTTAGCAATGCCTCTAACTGCTGCTCGTTGCTTTATAGAGCCTGTAACCGCCTGTCTTGTTCATCTATATCATCTGCTGGTTTGTCAATGACACCTTTTCTAGAAATCCTATACAGGGCAAATTTACAGGGCAAATTTACAGGGCAAATTCTTCCAGTTTGGCTAATTGATCGGCCCTCAATGTATCTAATTGTTCTTTTTCACTACGAATTTTTGTCTCCAGGTGGGAAATTTCCTTAAGTGTTTTATTGACGGATTCTACTCGTGAAGCGCGTGACTGATTGAAGTAATCGTAAAAGGCGAGTATCCTTCCGGCCTTGGCTGGATCCTCTCTAGGTTCAGCAGGAGTTTGAGATAGTCATTTTGCCCTATTTTATAAGCAGCTCGGATTTGTTGGCTAAGATATTTTAGTTCTATGCGGAGCGTTTCCTGATAGTCTTTTTTCTTCATGCTTGCTTCAGCAAGCAAAGCAAGCTTGTTACGAATATCACTTTCGATAGAGCTTAGTTTGTTTGCTGCCTTTGCAGCTGCTTTTTCATTAGATTGAACCTCCATATATTGAACCTCCATATAAAGTCGATCCGACTCTGTACGTGCAGCTTGAATATTTGATTCTACACTCTATTATTTTTGCGCGAACCGTTTCTAATTCAACGGCTTTTTGTTGTGATTCATTTTCCGTTTGAGCACCGAGAGTTAGTGAAAAACTTGTCATTAAGTACTTAATATTTGGCAAAGCAATATTAGAGCATTTGGTTAATAATTTAATCACTTGCCTTAGGTTGCTGTATTTGCTCATACAGATTCATTAAAGAGCTTCCGGTCATTTCATCCGGCTGCTCAAGGCCCATCAAATATAATATGGTTGGAGTAATATCACATAGTGCCCCTTGTCCTGGTGAGGCATCAGCTGAACGGCCAATATATAGAAAGGGCACTAGGTTGTTAGTATGAGCAGTATGCGTCTCTCCATTCTCATCGGAGTACATTAATTCGGCGTTTCCATGATCAGATGTAATTAACAATTCCCCTCCAATTGCCAGGGTAATAGGAACAATTTTCCCGAGGCATTCATCGAGTGCTTCGATGGCTAAGATAGAAGCCTCAAAATCACCCGTGTGTCCCACCATATCGGCATTAGCAAAGTTACAAATTATTGCATCGTACTTTTGGCTATTAATAGCATCAATTAATTTGTCCGTTACTTCATATGCGCTCATTTGCGGTTTCAAATCGTAAGTCGCTACTTCGGGAGAAGCAACGAGAATGCGATCTTCATCTTTGAAAATAGTTTCTTCGCCACCGTTAAAGAAAAAAGTAACATGAGCATACTTCTCTGTTTCGGCAATCCGGAGTTGATGTAGACCAAGCTCAGATAGGTACTCCCCAAGCACATTGCGATGTTGCTCCGATGGAAATACACAGGGAAAATCAAATTCTGCCTTGTATTCCGTCATGCTAATGAAGGCTCCCAATTGAGGAATAACTTCTCTGTGAAATCTATTAAAAGTCTCTTCAGTAAATGCCATTGACAACTGTCTTGCCCGATCAGCACGGAAATTTGCAAATATGATGACATCACCATTAGATACTGCGACAGGGGATTCTCCATTAGCTACTATTGCTGTTGGTTTAACAAACTCGTCAGTCTCACCTCTGGCGTAGGCATCACTCAGCGCAGATAGAGAAGAGTCCTTTGAGTGATAATCAGACTTACCCTGACAAATGAGGTTATAGACAGCTTGAATACGATCCCAGTTATTGTTTCGATCCATTGCGTAGTAGCGGCCTGTAATACTAGCGATCTGACCTCTGCCGATCTTAGCCAGTTTACCTTCAGTATCCCGCAGGAATTGCTCTGCACTTTTAGGTGGCGTGTCCCGACCATCCAGGAAGGCATGTAAATAGATCTTTTTCACATTTGTCTTGTCAGTCAGCTCCACTAATGCAAAGATCTGATCTTGATGGCTATGAACACCTCCGTTTGACAACAAACCCATGATATGTACCGCCTTATCTGCACCTGCAGCAATTTTACACGCATTTGTTAGAGTAGTATTTTTAAAAAAAGATCCATCAATAATTGAATTATTAATACGGGTAAAGTCCTGACTAATAATGCGGCCAGAACCAATATTCATGTGTCCAACTTCCGAATTTCCCATCTGCATGTCAGGTAGGCCAACGCTAGTGCCAGAGGCGTTAATTAAGGTGTGTGGATATTCTTGCCAAAGCCGGTTCCATACTGGTTTGTTAGCAGTTTGGATAGCATTATGTTTTGTATTCTCTGAATAGCCCCAGCCATCAAGAATAATTAGGACAATTGGTTTATTTGATATCTGCATTTAAAACCGGATTTTATTTGTAAGGAATTTTGCTATCTAATTTTTGCTGGTATACTGGGTGAGATGTCCCATACCAACCAATCTTGGCATTCCGCAATGGGCCTTAGCTTAGCATGAATTAGATAGCAGGAGATATGTGGGGATATCTAAACTAAACGGCTCTATTCCACTTTATATGTGGTTTCTAATAATGGCTTTATCACGTATCATTCGCCTTTGGATTTATAGAAAATCACTAATATAAGAGATCATAATTGATAGAGAAACTTCCAGAATTTATTGGCAATAACCTTTTTTTAGTTTCATTATTTATAGCTGTATTAGTCATGCTTCTTTGGAACCTTTACAGTAGTGCACTAAGCGGTATCAAACAGCTTGCACCAATGGAAGTGACACGTTTCATGAACCACGAACATGCAATAGTTTTAGATGTAAGGAAAGAAGAGAATTATAAAGAGGCTCATATACTTAACGCATTGAATGTGCCTGAATCTGATATTGAATCGCGTAAAAATGAGTTGGGGAAGTATAAAAACAAACCGGTAATCACCTACTGTGAAACTGGCACTATCTCAGCACGGGTTGCAAAAATACTGCAGGCGCAAGGGTTTGAGCAAACCTCGTGTTTGAAAGGGGGTGTGGCTGCGTGGCGAAATGCTAACCTACCGTTAACGAAAAGCACTTAAGTAAAATTAATTAGATAAATATAAAATAGGAGCCAATTTGACATTCAGAAAACATATATAAAAGATGTTTCCTTTGAAACACCTAATTCACCAAATATATTCCAGGAAAAGTGAAGCTCTTCTGTAAATATGAATAGCCAGAATACCACATCAAGGTTAAATAAAGAACTGCATGAGGTGGTGATTGCTGTCACAGTAACAGTGAGTTTTGAATAACAAACCGTATATTTTACTAAAGCACATCAGGCAGATATTTTTCACATTTCTGGTTTTCCCGATGATGTTCTAAAGCAAATGCTGGGTACGGTATGTCAGAATATTTTATTTCCTTTTACCAGAGAATTTATTTCGGGTCTCATTATGCGTAACGGGCTTCCTTGATTGTTATTAGTATCAGTTAATTTCGACGCGCTCTACCATCAACAGCAGATGCAAGCCAACAAAGCCGATACTGAAGGCGTAAAGCACTAGCAGCTTGTTAACGAAAAGTTGAAACTTGCAAGCATTGTCAAATTAAAATAGTCGATACCGTCAGGAACTCACTCATTGCAAAAAAAGCCCATACTTGTTCTTGGTGCCGGTTCCTGGGGTACCGCCCTCGCACTTGTTCTTGCACGAAATGGTCGTAAGACTTACCTATGGGATTGTGTTGCTGATCATATAACATCATTGCAAACCGAAAGATGTAATAACCGTCACCTTCCGGGAACAGTCTTCCCTGATACATTGCTGCCGGTACATAATTTGCTGCCGCTACCAGAAGAGCTCAATGATGTCTTGATTGCCGTGCCCTGTGAGGCCTTACGTGATGTTTTACAACAATTAGCAACAGTCGAGCAGGAGCTTAAATATTGTCTCGCTTGTAAGGGTTTTGAACCCCTTACATTGTCGTTAAACTCCAATGTTGTCAACGAGTGTCTAGGTGATGTTCCTGTCGCCGTGTTGTCCGGTCCTTCTTTTGCTAAAGAGGTTGCCGTTGGCTTACCTACGGCCGTTACTATTGCCGCTGAGGAAAATGAGACAGCGATCCATTGGGCGAAGTATTTTCATAGTGACGTATTCAGGATTTACACTCGTGGTGATGTCGTAGGAGTTCAGGTTGGCGGAGCGATTAAAAATGTTATGGCAATTGCTGTTGGAATAGCAGATGGGCTTGGCTTTGGTGTAAACACGCGTAGTGCACTCATTACCAGAGGTCTGGCAGAGATTATGCAGCTTGGTATGGCCATGGGTGGTAAGCAGGAGACATTTATGGGCTTGGCCGGTTTAGGTGATTTGGTACTGACATGTACTGACGATCAATCCAGGAATCGTCGTTTTGGACTGGCTTTAGCACAGGGTAAGTCTATTGAGCAGGCGCGAGAAGATATTGGCCAGACTATAGAAGGATTACGTACCGCTATCGTTGTAAATAATCTCGCAAAAAAGTATCAAATTGAGATGCCAATTAGTGAACAGGTGTTTAAAATCATACAAGGTGAAATTTCTTCACAAGAAGCAGTTCAAAATTTACTGGCCAGGGAAAGGCGACAGGAACGGTAAATTACTGATTGACCGTCTGCACCAAATCCAAGTAATTACAGTGGATCCGAAGTAAAGCAAAACTAGCTTAGTTAGACTGAAACAAAAACACTATAGCTCCATGACTATATGGGGCCTCTACTATGGTCCCTGAATCTCAGCAATTTCAAATAATCCTACCACTTAATGATTGGGGCAATGTCGCCATCTTGCTTTATTACAAATTTTTTATTTGGATTCATTCACACTTTGGCAATTTTCATGACATTGCCAAGTTAACT
>Ga0056106_100044_pt1 | contig 22933 bp, 16 predicted proteins | sample WorMetcrassitun1_FD_77012 | JGI IMG/M metagenome (GOLD analysis project Ga0056106, IMG submission 77012) | Marine gutless worms symbiont microbial communities from Max Planck institute for Marine Microbiology, Germany - Olavius crassitunicatus.1 ... | reverse complement strand
TGATTGCCTCAAGGGCAACCCTGGCTTTGAACTCAGGCGAGTGCTTCCTTCTCTGCTTCTTCATAATTCCTCCTCGATGGTTTAGAGAAACTATGAACACAATACTATAACTTACACCCTGGTTCTAATGCGGGGGACCACTTCTTCCCTCTTCCTGGTCCGAGCCTCCCCAGATACCCAGATCGTGGTAGAGCAGTCCTAAACGTATCTCATCAATTGCCTGAGCACGACAGGAAGGTTGGTGGGAAAGAATCAAGCTCAGAAACAGAAGAAGTCCGAGTAGCAGTGGTAGAGATCTTGAATTCACAAGGTTGGATGTGTTAGCTGCCGGAGTTGTCGAGGCTTTGCTGTTTTAGAAAATCAAGCAGTTGGCCGGCTCCACCGGTTGGCGATATGGTCTGCTGCTCAACGGCACTGGTGAGTTTGGGCAGGTTGGTGTGGATATGCGGATGCGTGTAGAACCATGTTTTTAACCCTTCCTCAAGCAGGAAGTGCATCCAGTCCAGGGCCTGTTTTTTCCGTTTTAGTTCAAGTTCGCCGGAAGCCTGCAAAGCGATTCGGTGCCTGGTTACCGTCTCCCAGATTTCGTTGAGGCCGCTTTGTTTGAGAGCGCTGCAGGTCAACACCAGCGGTGTCCAGTTGACACTTCCAGGGGTGAGGATATGCAGGGCCGCTTCATACTCTCTTCGGGCCCGTTCCGCTCTAACCACATTGTCTCCATCGGCTTTGTTGATGACAATACTATCCGCCACCTCAAGGATTCCCTTTTTGATTCCTTGCAGTTCGTCTCCGGCTCCGGCAATCATCAGAACCAGAAAGAAGTCGACCATCGAGGCAACGGCGGTTTCCGATTGTCCGACCCCGACCGTTTCGATGATAATCACGTCAAAGCCGGCGGCTTCACAGGCCAGCATTGTTTCTCTGGTTTTTCTGGCGACGCCGCCAAGTGTTCCGCCGGACGGTGAAGGGCGGATAAAGGCGTTATCATTGACCGAGAGCTCCAGCATCCGGGTTTTGTCTCCGAGCACCGAGCCGCCGCTCCGGGCACTCGACGGGTCAATGGCCAGGACCGCGACCTGGTGACCACGTTCGGTCAACATGGTCCCGAAGCTTTCAATAAAGGTACTTTTTCCGGCCCCCGGTACTCCGGTAATGCCAAGCCGTATCGCCTTACCGGTATGGGCAAGCAGCTTTTCGATGATCTTACCGGCCATCTCCTGGTGGGCAGGCAGGGAACTTTCGATCAGGGTGATGGTTCTCGACAGCATCAATCGGTTGGAATCGAGTACACCCTGAATGTAGTAGTCCGGATCTTTCTGCATCACTGTTTTATTAACAGGTCGGTTTTATACATAGCATAATTGACAAAACGGGAGCGGCCATTACGGCCGTTCCCGTTTATCTTAAACTTTATTGGAGCGGTTATCAATCAGGCCGCTGCTTCGATCAGATCAAGGGTCCGATTGGCCGAGTCGATCACCGAGGTGCCGGGGCCAAATACCGCCTGAACACCACGCCCATAGAGATAATCGTAATCTTTCGGCGGAATAATGCCGCCGGCCACAACTTTGATATCGTTGCCGCCCTGTTTTTTCAATTCCTCTACCAGCCCGGGGACCAGGGTTTTATGACCGGCAGTCAGGCTCGAGGCTCCGACCACGTGTACGTCATTTTCAATGGCCATTTTGGCCGCTTCCTGGGGGGTCTGGAAAAGTGGTCCGATATCGACATCGAAGCCGATATCGGCATAGGCGCTGGCGATCACCTTGATTCCACGGTCATGGCCGTCCTGGCCCATTTTGGTGACCAGCATACGGGGCCGTCGGCCGTGGTTTTTAAGAAAATCTTCGGTCCGCTGCCGCAGCTGGACAAGGTGGTTTGAGTCGGATGAGAATTCCGAAGCGTAGGCACCTGAAATACATCTGGTACTGGCGACAAAGCGGCTAAAAACTTTTTCCATCGCATCCGACACCTCGCCGACGGTGGCCCGGGCCCGAATTGCCGGCAGGGCAGCTTCGAGGAGATTGCCGTCTTCCTGTGCCGTCTTAGTGAGATTGGCCAAAGCCGCTGTAACCACTGCATTGTCCCTCGTCTCTTTGATCTGATTGATCCTGGCCACCTGATCGTCTCTGACTGAAGCCGGAACCTCTCTGATCTCAAAGTCCATGTTTTCGTCTTTGATCTGATATTTGTTGACGCCGACAATTACATCGAGACCCTGGTCGATGCGGGCCTGCTTTTTGGCGGCCGATTCTTCAATCCGCATTTTCGGCATTCCCGACTCAATTGCTTTGGCCATGCCGCCCAGTTCCTCAACCTCATCGATGATCTTCAAGGCCTCGGTGACAATTGAATTGGTCAATGATTCCAAATAGTAGGAGCCGCCAAGGGGGTCAATTACATGGCAGATCTCGGATTCTTCCTGGATAATAATCTGGGTATTTCGGGCGATCCGGGCGGAAAAATCGGTAGGTAGTCCAATGGCTTCGTCAAAGGAGTTGGTATGCAGAGACTGGGTACCGCCAAGTACCGAGGTCAGAGCCTCGAGCGTGGTTCTGATGACGTTGTTATACGGATCCTGCTCGGTAAGGCTCCAGCCTGAGGTCTGGCAGTGGGTTCTGAGCATCGAAGAGCGCGGATTTTTCGGGTTGAACTGCTGCATCAGCTTATGCCAGAGCAAACGCGCCGCTCTGAGCATGGCTATGTCCATAAAGAAATTCATGCCGATGCCGAAGAAAAAGGAGAGCCGGGGAGCGAAATCGTCGATATCCATACCGGCGTTAAGCGCCGTTCTCACATATTCGAGGCCGTCAGCCATGGTAAAGGCGACCTGCAGTACCGAGTTTGCCCCTGCTTCCATCATGTGGTAGCCGCTGATGCTGATGGTGTTATAACGCCCCATGTTTTTCGAGCAGAAGCCGATGATGTCGGAAACGATCCGCATCGAAGGAACCGGTGGGTAGATGAAGGTATTTCTGGTCAGGTACTCTTTTAAAATATCGTTCTGAATGGTACCGGTCAACTGGTCGTGGGATACGCCCTGTTCCTCTGCGGCAACAATGTAACTGGCAAGGATGGGAATGACGGCCCCATTCATGGTCATCGACACCGACATTTTGTCGAGCGGGATACCGTCAAAAAGGATTTTCATATCCCCGACTGAATCTATGGCCACACCGGCTTTGCCGACATCGCCGGTAACCCGTGGATGATCGGAATCATAGCCGCGATGGGTGGCCAGATCAAAAGCCACTGAGAGTCCTTTCTGGCCGGCGGCAAGGGCGTTGCGGTAAAAGGCATTGGATTCCTTGGCCGTTGAGAAACCGGCATATTGCCTGATGGTCCAGGGCCGGCCCGCATACATGGTTGCCATTGGCCCCCTGACGTATGGATCGAGCCCGGGCAGGGTGTTGGTGCTTTCGAGCCCTTCGATGTCTTCGGCCGTGTACAGCGGTTTGACCTTAATGCCTTCAGGTGTTTGCCAGTCGAGCGATTCAAGCGGTTTTCCCTTCATCAGCTTGGTTGCAAATTCCTGCCATTTTTCAATATCTCGATGTTGTGACATGATTGACTCCTTTTCCGGGTATAGCCCTGTAGTTCACCAATAAATGTTCACCAATAATTATTATGATCGTTCACACAACTCGACCAGAATGCCGCCGGTAGCCTTGGGGTGCAGAAAGGCGATCCGAGCCCCGCCGGCACCGATTCTCGGCGTTTGATCGATGAGTTGGATATTTTTTTCTTTGAGCTCGTCAAGGGCGGCATCAATGTCTTCAACCCGAAAGGCGACATGCTGAAAACCGGTTCCCTTCTTGTCGATGAACCTGGCCACGGGGCCGTCGGGAGCTGTTGATTCAAGCAGTTCCACCTCACTTTCACCGACCGGAAAAAAAGCGGTTGTTACCTTCTGTTCAGCTACGGTTTCGGATCCTTCAAACTCGAGACCGATGACATCGGTCCAGAAATTTTTTCCTTCGTCAATGCTGTTTACGGCGACGCCGAGATGGTCGATCTTAAGTATTTTCATTGTCGTCCTCCGGACTCTGTCTTAAAGATTTGTTACTGAAATTAGCGATTATTCTGACCGTTCTCATAATCGGGGTTGAGCAATCCCCGCCAGACTATTTCAAACATTGTGTTTGCCTCGGCGGAAAGACTTTCCTTCTGGCCCCTTAAAATCCACATGAAGAAGGAGCGCTGGACAAAGCCCATGAGAAAATCAAGCAGTGTTCCGGCCCTGACATCGGGATTTAATACTCCCTCTTTCTGGCCCTGCCTGAGTACGTCGATCATCAATCCCATCATTCTCGGTTGGGCGAAGGTCTTGTCCCCCATCCAGGTATTCATCGGCAGGGTCATGAAGACGATGCGCCCGAGCCCGACATGGCGCTCGTAATAGTCGAGCTGCAGCCAGAACACTTTGCGCAGTTTCTCTTTGAGATCTTCAATACCCTGCAGATGGTCGACGATGCGATCGGTGAGTTTGCCCATCCAGACATCGACAAAGGCAAAGACCAGTCGTTCCTTGCTGCCGTAATGTTTATAGATGGTGGTGAAACTGACCCCGGCCTGTTCGGCAACATCTCTGATACTGGCTTTGTGGAAATCGGAGTTGGAAAATATTTCCAGAACCACTTTTTCCAGTCGCTGATGGACGTCGGGATGAAATCTATCTGCCATGATCAGTTTCTTTGCTTTCAGGGCTTTTAACTATCAGCCAATTACACAGAGTACGGCGCCTTTGGTTATGGTGTCGCCGCTGTCAAAATCGATGGCTTTAATGGTGCCGCCACACGGCGCCGGCAGCGCGTTTTCCATCTTCATGGCTTCCAGAACGACGACCGTATCCCCTTGATTGACACTGTCTCCGACTTTTTTCTCATACTTGATAATCATGCCCGGCATCGGTGCCAGAAGCACGGTGCCTGAAGGTGAAGCCGAAGCCTGTGCCGGTTCCGGAGTCGGTGGTGGAGCGGCGGCAGCGGCGGCTGGTACTGCAGGAGCCGGGGCGGCCGGGGCAACCGGGGCGGCAGGCTGAGCGGTGACCATCGGTGGACCGCCAACCGCATCGACGTCGACACTGAAGTATTCGTTATCAATAAATACGTTGAACGTTCTCGCCGACTCGCTCTTGGACGGAGTGTCGGATTTTTTCTCGATGAGTTCGCCGGCCTTGGCTTTCTTAACGATTTCGTCTTTCTTTTTCACATCTTCCATGGTGATCGGCTTGACGTTATCCGGTATCGGGGCGATACCGTATTTCCATTCGAGAAATTTTTTACCGGTTACCGGGAATTGGGCATAAAGAATAACGTCATCGAGATCTTTGGCCAGATCGCCGACTTCCTCTTTGGCCTTTTCAAGCTCCGGGTCAAGCACTTCTGCCGGTCGGCAGGTGATTGGATCTTCTCCTCTTGGATAGCCTTTGAGCGCCTTTTTCTGGACTTCCGGATTGATCGGGGTCGCCGTTTTGCCATAGAGGCCATAGCATAGATCCTTGACCTGCCCGGTGATCATTTTATAACGCTCGTCCGGCGTATCGTGGAGTACATTGTTGACCGTCTGGACACCGACGATCTGGCTGGTCGGAGTGACCAGTGGGATCTGTCCGAGATCCTTGCGGACCTTGGGAAGTTCCTTGTAGACCTCACCAATCTTGTCAAGAGCGTCCATTTCCCGGAGCTGATTGACCAGGTTGGAGAGCATGCCGCCTGGTGTCTGATGGAGCAGGACGTTGATATCGATGATTGAAATCTTCGAGTCGTCGAGCAGATGCTTGTATTTGGGCAGTACCTCTTTTTCCAGGATCTCGTTTATGTCCGCCAGCTTCTTGATATCAAAGCCGGTATCCCGATTGGTCCCCAGCAGGGTCATGACCAGCGGTTCAACGGCTGCATGCGAGGTCCGGTAGGCGTACGGCGTCATACAGGTGTCGATGATATCGACTCCTGCTTCAATGGCCTTGAGGTGGGTCATTGCCGACATGCCCGAGGTGAAATGGCTGTGCAGGTGAAGCGGGATCGATACCATCTCCTTCATCGATTTAATCAGGTTATAGGCGTCATAGGGGGCGAGCAGACCGGCCATATCTTTGATGCAGATGGAATCGGCACCCATTGATTCCAGGTCCTTGGCCTTGGTGATATAATAATCAAGGTTGTAGACGTCACCTCCGAGCCGGGGTTCGGTCATCGTATAACAGATACAGCCTTGAAAATGTTTGCCGCTCTTCTTGATCTGGGTGACCACCGTTTCAAAGTTGCGATAGTCGTTGAGGGCGTCGAAGGTGCGGAAGATATCCATACCGTTTTCTGCGGCCCGATCGACAAAGGCGGTGGCCAGATCGTCGGCGTAGTTTCGATAGCCGACCAGGTTCTGTGCTCTCAACAGCATCGAAAACGGGGTCTTCTTCAGATAACGTTTCAAGGTCCGGAGTCGTTCCCATGGGTCTTCGTTGAGGAACCGGTGCATGGTGTCAAAGGTCGCACCACCCCAGGTTTCCACAGCCCAGAATCCGATCTCGTCCATCAGTTCGGCAACCGGTATCATATCTTCAGTCCTGCCCCGGGTGGCAAAAAGGGATTGATGCCCGTCCCGCAGAGACAGATCCATTATTTTTACCGGGTTTTCGGCTGCAGGGCGGTCACTGTCATAATTCATTCCAGTCATTTGAACTTGGTCATTCATCGTCTCTATCTCCTTATGCCTGATCTTTGGCTGTCATGTTCAGCGAAAATTGGCAAATGTTCGCAGCTGAATAAGCCTGCGCATTGTCATCATGTCCTGACGTCCGCTCTGACTCCAGCAGGTCTGCATCTGCTGGGCGGTCGGCGTCAGTGCCTGCTGCGTGGAAGTCTGTGCCGCAGCCTGTTCTTCCATCTCTATGTAAGCGTTTACCGCTGCCAGAGCTGCAGCCATTTTCTTTTGCTTGTCTGCCATTGTCTTTTTTTACCTTCCGGTTTCAGATATTGTTTAGTAACGGCTTGTTTAGTTCACTTATCTGATTGTGAAGATCATTCGTAGATTTCGTACTCCGTTTCCTCTCCGAGCAGTTCATCAATTTCGCTCTGAATGGTCAGTCGTTTTTCATTCTTGATCCAGTCATTCCAGTCTTCAATGGAGCGCCAGGTACTGATGACCATGCACTTATCGGTTTTATCGAGTCTTTTCAGTGTCTGACCGGAGATATATCCCGGCTGCATCAGGGTGACGCTTTTCATTCGCTTCAGCAAAACGGCGAGCTCAGGGACCTTGGTTGCAGAAACGCTTCGCTTGATAAAAATTTTCACACTCATGTTTTCCCTCTTCTAACTATTTATTATAATGGAATATTTCCGTGTTTTTTCATCGGATTGGTGTCGCGTTTGTTTTCGACGACCTTAAGGGCGTTGATAATCCTTATCCGGGTACGGGCCGGTTCTATGATGTCATCGATGTACCCGCGCTGGGCGGCAACATAGGGATTGGACACGGTATTCTGATACTCCTGTTCCCGTTCCTGCAGGAAGGCGTCCGGATCATCCTCTTCTTTTGCCTGTTTGCCGTAGAGTACTTCAACTGCGCCTTTGGCTCCCATTACCGCAATTTCGGCGCTGGGCCAGGCGTAGTTAATATCTCCGCGCAGATGTTTTGACGACATCACACAGTAGGCGCCACCGTATGCCTTTCTGGTAATAACCGTGACCTTGGGGATGGTGGCCTCGGCATAGGCGTAAAGAATTTTGGCACCGTTTCTGATGACACCGCCGTACTCCTGGGCAGTACCGGGCAGAAATCCCGGGACATCGACAAAGGTAACTACCGGTATATTAAAGCAGTCACAGAACCTTACAAAGCGGGCACCTTTAATCGATGAATCGATGTCGAGAACACCTGAATTATGAGCCGGTTGATTGGCTACAATGCCAACGCTCATACCGTTGTAGCGGGCAAACCCGATAATGATATTGGGGGCGAAATCTTCCTTGATTTCAAAGAAATCCCTGTTGTCGACAGTCTCAAGGATGATTTCCTTCATGTCATAGGCTTCATTCGGATTGGTCGGAATAAAGGTGTTCAAGTGCTCGGCTGTCCGCTCCATCGGGTCTGAACAGGGAATGACCGGCGGATTTTCCATATTGTTCTGGGGCAGATAGGAGACCATTTTACGGATGTAGTTGATGGCATCAGCCCCGGTCTCAGCGGCAAAATCGGAAACCCCGCTGCGGGAGGAGTGCATGTCGGCACCGCCGAGTTCTTCAACGGTGACATCTTCGTGGGTTACAGATTTGACGACCTTGGGACCGGTCAGAAACATATAGGAGTTGTTTTTGACCATAACCACGAAATCAGTCAAAGCAGGGGAATAGACCGCACCGCCGGCACAGGGACCGAAAATCGCAGAAATCTGCGGAATTACCCCGGAAGACATCACATTTCTCAGAAAGATGTCGGTATAACCGGCCAGACTTTCGATTCCCTCCTGAATTCTGGCCCCACCGGAGTCGTTTAAGCCAATAACCGGCGCCCCGTTTTTCACTGCCAAATCCATTATTTTACAGATTTTTTCGGCAAATGTTTCCGACAACGAACCTCCGAGGACGGTAAAATCCTGGGCAAAAACATAGACGATGCGTCCATCGATGGTGCCGTGACCGGTAACCACACCGTCACCGGGAAATTTTTGCTTGTCCATGCCGAAATCGGTACATCGGTGGGTTTTAAACATATCGAACTCTTCGAACGAGCCTTTATCAAGGAGAAGGTCTATTCGTTCCCTGGCGGTCATTCTTCCAAGCGAGTGCAGTTTGTTTATTCGCTTTTGGCCTCCACCGAGCTTGGCTTCGGCCCTGAGCTGTTTCAGATATTCGAGTCTTTTTATCGTATCCATGAGTTTTCCTTAGCGAAATAAATGCTGGGATTGGCGATAAGGGGCGGGGTAATTGGTTGCTAATCGTTTTATCATCTTTACTGTTGATATTTATTTGTAATAATTAGCAAAATTAAAAAACTTTTAAGAAATAATCAATCAATAAAAGAACATCGTTACACTTGTATTTTTAGGCAATCTGTTCATTCTTGTCAAGAAAAAGCTGTAAGAAAAACGGAGATTTTTTAATAACTGTTTCATTTCAGTTAGATATAAACACAAGAATGGAGAGTGGGCGGTAACTTCTTAAACATCGGCGGCAGCAACTGAACAGATTGGGCAAACCTGGACAGAGATCATTTTTAGTTACCAATAACGACGTTCTTGAAAATTTTAGGTATTGATATATTATAATAAAAACATATTGTTATTTATATGTAGTGGGCAAAACCCAGGGTTGTTTTACCCCATCATATTTTATTGTTAATGCTGTTTGATACAGGTGTTACTCATAAACCTCTTTGCAGAGCTTTCCCAGGGTCCCGAGATCCCGGCATACATAGATGCCGGCAGTCTCCATGGCCTCTATTTTCGCAGTTGCGGTGCCTGAACTACCGCTGACAATGGCGCCGGCATGGCCCATTCTTCTTCCGGGGGGGGCGGTCAGCCCGGCGATAAAACCAACCACCGGTTTACTCATGTGTTCTTTGATCCAGGCTGAGGCCTCTTCTTCGGCACTGCCGCCAATTTCACCGACCATTACCACCGCCTTGGTCTCATCATCAGCCTCAAAAGCTTCGAGGCAGTCAATAAAACCGGTGCCGTTCACCGGATCACCGCCGATTCCTACACAGGTTGTCTGGCCAAATCCCTGCTCGCTAAGCTGATGTACGACCTCGTATGTCAGGGTACCGGAGCGGGAAACAACGCCGAAGGGACCGCCTTGTTTATGAATCGGTGCCGGCATGATGCCGATCTTACAAGCTCCGGGGGTGATGATGCCGGGACAGTTGGGTCCGATCAAGCGGCTGCTGGTAGTGGCCAGGTAGTTCTTCACCCGCAGCATATCCATAACCGGAATTCCTTCGGTGATGCAGACAATCAATTCGATACCACCGTCTGCAGCTTCAAGAATCGCTTCAGCGGCAAAAGGCGGGGGGACAAAGATCATCGTCGTGTTGGCATCAGTTGCCTGGCGCGCTTCGGAGACCGAATTAAAGACCATTACCTGATCCATTTTCCGGCCGCCTTTTCCCGGAGTAACGCCACCGACAACGTTGGTTCCATAGGCGATGCACTGGCGGGTGTGAAACTGGCCTTCCTGGCCGGTTATGCCTTGTACGATCAATCGTGTTGAGCTGTCTGCAAAAATAGCCATGATGTCCTTTTTCTCTTATTAATTTATCTCGTTCTATCCGATTGGTGCGGGAAGCTCGGCTCGGTGCCGCTGTCCTCGATCTGCTCAATCAGGCGTTCTATCGTTTTTTGTTCCCCGGCATCGAGGTTCATCGATCGGTTTGCAAGCCACTGTCTGGCCAGATCGTCGTTTCTGGTGACAATTCCGTCAAAGCCGATGTTAAAAAGCAGGTGTTCAAACAGATCTTCCTGTGTTCCTGCTCCCGCTGAACCAGTCAGATAGGCGGAATCTGCCTGATAACAGATGACTTTCACCCCAAGGATGTGGGCATCATCGAGGTAGTGGGGTTTGAAGATCGTGGTTGACGCATCGATTATTGTCTGCGGCAGCAGACCAATGACGGCGGCGTACGTTGATACCGCCTTAAGACCGAACTTGGTAAAGAGCAGATCGTAGTTGTAGGGCTGGTATTCGCCGAACTCAAATCTCATCACTTCGGCGCCGTCGTTGTCGCCGATAAGCTGGATAAAACCGATGCCGTTAACATTTTCTGCAACCATGTTCTCTGCCAGGCGCTGCAGTTCTTCAGGATCGTAGGAGGCGAGAAACAGGTTCGCCGTTGCCGCTGCCTGATAGTTTTCAAGGGCAGTCAGTACCGTTGACCCCAGATCTTTGTCTTCTCGTTCATGCCGCCATCCCTTTTTCAGCTCACAGATAAGTGTTGGTTTTGTAGGCAGATCGGTGGAGATCAAGTCGATATAGCCAAACATTTCGCTCAGTGAAATAATGGAAAACTGCGGCACAACAACTCCTAATGTGTGCTCGCTGTTCCGACCGCCTCGACCATAGCGGTGCGACAACCGCTTCAGTTCTTCAAGGGTGAAATCAAACGAGTAATAGCTGCCGTCAGCACGAACCCGATCGGGATAGATGTCTGCGACATTGGTTATTTCTTCAATTTTGGCATCACTCAGCAAAACGATTTGATCGTCTTTGCTTAAAACCAGTTCAAGCGCTATTGCCTCTGCTCCCCGGTCAAGAGCAATGGCGATTGCGGTCATACTGCCTCCAGGCAGATTCAGTGCGGTACCGTCGTTTATTATCCATTTCGATTCACTATCACCGGCACCCCCTTCCGTCTCGGCAAAAAGATGGGTCGTGAGACAGAAAAGCAGGGGTAATACAACCAGCGGCAAGAGACAACGGTACTTCATGATCTGCTACCTGTTTGCTATACCAGCAGTTTTTTCAGCCGCATCCGACAAGGTCACGGCGTTGATCAGGTCAAGCCCTGAATCTGTCAAGATTTTTCGACCTTCGTCAACGTTGGTTCCTTCCATCCGGACAACGACCGGAACGCCAAGGCCAATCGATTTGGCTGCCTGAACCACTCCTTGGGCAAGTACGTCACAACGGAGAATACCGCCGAAAATGTTGATCAAAATCCCCTTCACATTGGGGTCGCTCAAGATAATGCGAAAACCGTTTTCAACCTTGTCGGCATCGGCGCCGCCGCCAACATCGAGGAAATTGGCGGGTTCGGCCCCGGCCTGTTTGATAATATCCATGGTGGCCATGGCCAGGCCGGCACCGTTGACCATGTTGCCGATTGTTCCTTCGAGCTTGATGTAGTTGAGATCATACTTGGCAGCTTCGAGCTCGTTGGCGTCTTCTTCCGTTGGATCCTGCATGGCTGCAATTTCAGGCAGTCGGTAGAGGGCATTGGAGTCGACATCGATTTTTGCATCGAGGGCAATGAGGTCATCATCCTCGGTGATGATCAGTGGATTGATTTCCAGCAGGGAACAGTCAGTACTGATGAAAAGTCTGTAGAGCTTTCTCAGCATTGCTCCGCATTTCTTGGCCACAGCCGGTTGAAGATTCAAACCGAGGCACACCTGCCTGACGTGATACCCTTGAATCCCGAGCAGCGGATTGATGCTGACTTTGATTATCCGCTCCGGTGTTGCGGCGGCCACTTCTTCGATATCCATGCCGCCGTCTTGGCTTGCCATTATGGTTATGGTGGCGTCGTCACGGTTAACGATAAAGGACAGGTAAAGTTCATCCTTAATTGAGACACCCTGTTCGGCCAGGGCTTTGTGTACGATTTTACCTTCAGCCCCGGTCTGCATGGTGACAAGCTTCATGCCGATGATAGCCTCGGCCGCCTCTTTGGCCTTCTCCACAGTCATGGCCACCCGGACGCCGCCGCCCTTGCCGCGGCCGCCGGCATGTACCTGGGCCTTTATCGCCAACGGCAGCCCCAGTTTTTCGACAGCGCCGACGATGGCGTCAGGTGATTCACAGAGAATTCCCTCTGGAACCGGTATATCAAATGATCTGAATAATTGCTTTGCCTGATATTCGTGGATCTTCATAATAGCTGTAAAACTCCTTGCTGCTCAGATGACAAGACCTGTCTCGGTACTTGTGAGCATTGCCGTCATTGATAGACCCGGAAGACAGCCCTGATACAGACAGCGGGCCGTCTTCCGGAAAAAGAAATGATCTATTTCGGCGGGTATCCCATTGAATTTAAGGTGTCGGTGATTTCATCGAGAATTGTCGGATCATCAATGGTGGAAGGCATACGATACTCCTTGCCCGAAGCTATGGAGCGCATGGTCCCGCGCAGAATCTTACCCGACCTGGTCTTCGGCAATCTGATAACCGAGTTTGACTCGCGGAAACAGGCGATGGCACCGATTTTTTCTCTTACCATCTTAACCAGTTCCGTCTTGATCTCTTCAACGTCTCTGTCAACGCCGGATTTAAGGACGAACAGACCAACCGGCAATTGCCCTTTGAGTTGATCTTCGGTGCCAATGACCGCGCATTCGGCGATATCGGGGTGGGTGGCGATAACCTCTTCCATTGCTCCGGTTGATAACCGGTGACTGGCGATATTGATAACGTCGTCCATGCGGCCCATTACATAAATATAGCCTTCTTCATCGATATAGCCGCCGTCACTCGTTTCATAGTAGCCTGGAAAGGTTGTCATATAAGACTCGACAAAGCGTTTGTCGTTTTTCCACAGGGTCGGCAGTGTACCCGGAGGCAGCGGCAGTTTAATGACGATATTGCCCTCGGTATTGGGGCCGACTTCGTTGCCTTCATCGTCGAGAACCATGACGTTGTACCCGGGAACCGCTTTGGTCGGAGACCCTGGTTTAACCGCCAGTTCTTCAATACCTCGGCAGTTGGCGACAATTGCCCAGCCGGTTTCGGTCTGCCACCAGTGATCGATAACCGCTACCTTGAGCAGATTCGAGGCCCAGAAATAGGTGTCCGGATCGAGCCGTTCGCCGGCCAGGTAGAGGCATTGGAAACAGGAGATGTCATATTTGGAGACAAAAACTCCGTCGGGATCCTCTTTCTTGATGGCCCTGAAAGCGGTTGGGGCGGTAAAGAGCGATTTAACTCGATGTTCTGAAATCAGCCGCCAGAAAGCGCCGGCATCGGGTGTGCCGATCGGTTTGCCTTCGTAGAAAATGGTGGTAGCACCCTTAAGCAGCGGTCCATAGACAATATAAGAATGACCAACAACCCAGCCGACGTCGGAAGCGGACCAGTAGACGTCGCCGGCATCGATATCGTATATCGACTTCATGCTCCAATGCAGGGCTACGGCGTGGCCGCCGTTATCGCGGATAACACCCTTGGGCATACCGGTGGTACCGGATGTGTATAAGATGTAAAGCGGGTCGGTTGCCTCAACCGGGACGCAGTCGGCAGGTGCTGCCCCGGCGACGAAATCGTTCCAGTCGATATCACGACCTTCCTGCATGTCGGCCTGGGCAAATGGGCGCTGGAAGAGGATACATTTTTCGATCTTGTGCTCGGCAATGTCGATGGCTTCGTCGACAATCGGTTTGTAGGCCAGGGTCTTGGCGCCCTCTATGGCCCCTGATGCGGTCATGATGACTTTCGGTTCGGCATGGTTGATCCTGATTGCCAGCTCGTTAGCGGCAAAGCCGCCGAATACCACTGAATGGATGGCGCCGATTCTGGCGCAGGCCAGCATCGCATAGGCGGCTTCAAGAATCATCGGCATATAAATGATGACCGGGTCACCTTTGGTGATGCCAATTGACTGCAGGGCTCCTGCAAGTGTGGCTACTTTGTCCTGGAGTTCTTTGTAGATAACTTTGGTGATGGTGTCGGTGACCGGACTGTCGTGGATTATGGCGATCTGATCTCCCCGGCCGCCTTCAACATGACGATCGACAGCGTTGTAGCAAGTGTTCATTTTAGCGCCGGGAAACCAGCGGTAAAAAGGAGGATTGGAGTCGTCAATGACCTTGTCCCATTTCTGATACCAATCTATTCCCTCGGCTGCTTCTGCCCAGAATTCTTCTGGATTTTCAACACTTTTTGCAAAGACGTCGTTAAAATTCGCCATGTTCTACCTCTTTTGGGGTTAGTGGGTTGTAATGTTTTTTACGCTTGTTACATTTGTTACAGGCCTCCATGACAATTGAAAGATACAAATGACCCAACCACATATACTAAATATTTACAATGACTTCAAGTCCAGACGAAAAAAACTATTACCACAGTGTGCTTGCCGAAAATATTCTGTAAAACAAATGATTTATGGCAAAAAGAGAACAATGTTCTGCTCTGTCAAATTGTTATGCGGGCAAAGGCTGTCTGTTAATTGGGCACTTGAATCAACAACTCATCGAAAGCGGCCACAGAGGTAAATTCATCACTATAGTTGACCGGGGTTCGTGAACTCGGTTTGGCAATATGCACCAGATATTTAATACCGTTGCTTCTGGCCGCTCTTAAGACATTGAGATTGTCATCGGCGAACATGGTTTGACTACGGTTGAAGCCAAGCAGTTGTTCAAGTTTTTTCCAGAAATCGACATCCTCTTTGGCAATGCCTATCTCATCGGCACAGATCAAGCGGGTAAAATGGTGGCTGAGATCGACTTTGTTCATTTTGATTTCAAGCGATAGTCGATGAGCCGCCGTCACCAGGTATACCGGTTTGTTTGAACCATTCAAAAAATTGAGGAAGTCGATTACGTGCGGATGTATCGCTATCAGATGCTCGACCTCTTTTTTCAAAGCGATGATATCGAGATCAAGCTGACTGGACCAGTAGTTGAGATCGGTCCACATCAGGGTTTTCTCGACCGCTTTGTAGCGTCTGAACAATTCTGCTTTTGCCTGTTCCGGATTTAAGCCTTTTTGTTCTCCGTACACCTGGGGCAGGAATTGTTCCCAGAAATAGTCGTCATAATATTTATCCCGCAGGGTACCGTCCATATCGAGCAGCACGGTCGATATGGACTGCCAGTCAATAAAGGGCTGGTTTGCTTGGTTAGTGAACATGTTCATCGGTCAGGTGCGTTAAATCGGAAATAATCGTGCGTATTTCCCGATAGATCGAGTGGTTTGAGTCGGTGTCCACAGAAACGATCAAGCGGCCATCGGGAGTCAGCCGCTGTTTGTTTTTCCAGGCAGTTACCTGGGCCAGCAACAGCCCTGGATTGACTGGAGTATCGGTCATAAATGAAAAAACCAGGTTTGCCGGCCCGCGCTCCAGTTTGTTGACCCTCAGCGGTATAAGTTCTTTCTTAATGGCAACAACATCAAATAGGTTTTCAACCTCGGCGGGCAGTGGCCCGTACCGGTCCTTCAGCTCTTCACGCAGTTCTATGGCGTCATCGGAACCATTGTGGCTCTGGGCGGCAATGCGCCGATACATGATATAGCGTTGGCCGATATCGTCAATGTAGCTCTCGGGGATATAGGCGGAAACATTGAGACGGATCTCAGGATCTAAATCATCGCCCTTGACTTTCCCAGCGGCCCCATCTTTTTGCGCTTTGAGGTCAGAGACGGTTTTCTGCAGCAGGTCGAGATAGAGATCGTAACCGATGGCGGCGATATGACCGCTCTGAGAAACACCGAGCAGGTTGCCTCCGCCTCGTATCTGCAGATCGGACATGGCCAGTTTAAAGCCGCCGCCGAGCTCGTTGTACTCCATCAGTGCCTTGAGCCGTTCTCGTGAATCTTTGGACAAGTGGTCAACGGATGGTACCAGCAGATAGGCGAAAGATTGTCTTGCCGAGCGGCCGACTCGGCCCCGAAGCTGATAAATTTTCGCCAGCCCGAGACGGTCGGCCCGGTTGATGATGATGGTGTTGGCACTAGGTATATCGAGGCCTGACTCGATGATGGTGGTGCTGATCAGGACATCGACCTTGTTGTTGACGAAGGCGACCATGATATCTTCGAGTTCTCTACCCGCCATCTGACCGTGGGCCACCGCAACCCGTGCCTGGGGCACGAGTTTCTGTACGGTTTCGGCCATGCGATGGATCGATTTAACCCGGTTGTGTACGACAAACACCTGGCCGCCTCGAACCAGTTCACGATTGACGGCTTCTTTGATCACCAGATTATCGTAGCGGGCGACAAAGGTTTTCACCGGCCGTCGATGCTCGGGCGGGGTGGAGATAACGGAAAGGTCACGAATGCCCAACAGTGAAAGCTGCAGGGTTCGGGGGATTGGGGTGGCGGTCAGAGTGAGGACGTCAACTTCGGCCTTGATCCGTTTTATCTTTTCTTTATGGGTAACGCCGAACCGGTGTTCTTCATCGATGATCAGCAGTCCAAGGTTGTTGAACCGGACGTCTTTTGAAAGCAGGCGGTGGGTGCCGATGACAATGTCGATTGAGGAGTCGGCCAGTCCGGCAATAATGTCTTTTTGTTCCTTCTGGGTTCTGAACCGGTTCAGACAGCTTATTTGCACCGGAAAATCCTTAAGCCGGTCGCGGAAGGTCTGCACATGCTGTTCGGCCAGGACTGTTGTCGGTACTAAAATGGCAACCTGACAGGAGTCCTCGACCACTTTAAAGGCGGCCCTGATGGCCACCTCGGTTTTTCCGTATCCCACATCTCCGCATATCAACCGGTCCATCGGTTGTTCTGAAAGCAGATCTTCAATGGTCTCATTGATGGCCCGGTATTGCCCGGGGGTTTCATCAAAGGCAAAGGATTCCTCCAGTTCTTTGAAAAATTCGCCCGGTGCAGAGAACGACCGGCCGCTTCGTATTTCCCGTTTGGCGTAGATGTCGAGCAGTTCCTGGGCGACTTTCCAGACCTCATCTGAGACTTTCTGCTTCGTCGTTTTCCACGATTGGCCACCGAGCTTGTCAATTTTTGGCTGCTTGTCGGATAGCCCCTCGTAACGGCTGACCAGGTTGAGTCGGTCGACCGGGATATAGAGTTTGTCGCCATCGCGGTACTCGAGCAGCAAGTAGTCGTTGGTGGTCTGCTGCAGTGAGATCGTTTCTAGGCCCTGGTAAATGCCCAGCCCATGCTCCCGATGAACGACCACGTCGCCCTGATCAAGCTGGGCAAAGTTGATCGGCTCTCCGGCCGGTTGCTTTGATCTCTTTTTATAACCAATCCTTCTGTCGCCGAACAATTCGCTTTCTGAGATCAGGTGGAGCCGTTTCTCTTCCAGGCTGAAACCGCTTTCCAGCGGGTGTTCGCAGAGGTAGAGGCAGTTATCACCGTAGTTGGCACCGTCTGGCTGCGGCAGGTTGTCTATCTCAATTGGATAGTCGAGAAGCTTAAAGGAGAAGTTGAACCGGCTCAGCAGTTCGGTCAGATTTTTTCGACGCTGGGGTGAGCGACAACAGATCAGGACCGAATCGGAGCGCTCCAGCCATGCACTCATCTGAGAAGCGAGAACCTTGAGCAGGCCATGCTGTTTTCTGGAAAACGATATCTCCTGCTTTAACAGTTGGTGATTACTTGTCTTTACGGTGATGATAGTTTCCGGTTCCCGGTAGAAATCACTTATCACAAACTGATCAAATTTATAAACACAGCCCTTAAGCTGTTCCTTTAAAATAAAAAGATCTTCCGGGGCAAGACAGGGAGCACCGCTTTCAACACCGCTTTGATAATTGGCCTCAATACGTTCATGAATCAGCTCCACCTGACTGCTTAGTGCTTCAGGCTCGATGAAAAACAGACAGCTGTCTGCAGGCAGATAGTCGAGAATGGTTGTACTTTTTTTTTCAGCATTAAACAGAGGCAGGAAAAATTCGATGCCGGCAAAGCGCTGACCGTTTTTGATCCGCTCAGCCATCTCACTGGCGCGATCAGAAGACCAGCCCATCCTTTCTGATAGCTCAAGCAGATTGTTGCTCAGCCTTCTGCACTCAGCCTTATCGTGTCCCGGTATCAGGATGTCGCTGACCGGAAGAATCACCGCTTCATCGCAATGACCAGAAGAACGCTGATTAAGAGGGTTGAAAGGCCGAATCGACTCGATGAAGTCACCGAAAAAATCGAGGCGGATCGGGCCGTCATACAACGGCCCGTCAGGCATAATAAAAGGAGGAGGATAGATATCGACAATACCGCCCCTGACTGAGAAATCACCGTAACTTTTCACCAGAGACACATGTTCATAGCCCATGGTAATCAGGGACGACTGTAGTTCGGAAATATCGCACTCCTCTCCCTCCATGATCAAGGCCGCATGTTTCTGCAGCTGGGTTTTGCCCATAACCTTACGGAGCATGGCTTCTATGGAAATGATCAGGACCAAGGGATCCCTGCTTTGCATCAACTGAAACAGGGTGGCGAGGCGTGAAGCGGTGGTATGCTGATCGGGGGAGAGCGGAGTGTAGGACGGTATTTCGTAGCCCGGGAAAGTAACAACCGGACGCTTGGTAAAAAGCGACAGGTCCTGCTCAAAGCCGGCCGTCATCTGCTCATCGGGGACAATGCAGCAGATCGGCCGGTCAACTACGTTGGTGGCGCAGAACCAGGGAACAGCCGAGCCCCGCAAACCGCTGACGACTGTTGCCTGCTGTTTGAATAACGGCGACAACCGGTTCATGAAAAAAAAGCGCCGGCTGCGAGACTGCAGCCGGCGACTGAAGCTGAATAGTTCACATTATCAGGCTTAGAACTGCCCTCCGATGGTGAAATCCCAGACGCTTTCATCTTCGTCTTCAAGCGGATCCGGGTTATACCCCCAGACCAGGCGTAACGGACCGATCGGAGACAGCCAGCGGACCTCGACTCCGGTACCGATGGCAACATCTCTGTCATCCCAGTCCACGTCGGTTGCAATAGCGTCGCCGGCATCGACGAAAAGTACACCATAGAAGCCCTGCTCTTTGACCAGCGGTATGACAATCTCGGTATTGACATACCACATCTGATCACCGCCGAAGCGGTCTCCGGTTTCCGGGTCGATGGGACTGACTTTGCCGTACTCGTGGCCGCGGATTGTATTGATGCCGCCCAGATAGAAGCGCTCATAGACCGGCAATTTGCCGTCTTCATTTTCCCAGGCCCGACCGCCGGCACCGAGGATGTGAAAGACCGTGTCAAAGGGCATTGACAAATACCAGCTCGATTTGACTTCTCCCTTGGTGAATTGGGAATCACCCCCCAACAGTCCGCCGGCGTATTTGACCGACAGTGAATTTCTCGAACCTTCGGTGGCGCCGTAGAGCCGGTCCCTGGTATCTCTGACAAATGAGGCTTTGGCCGCAGAGGTGACTTGAATATCTTGTGATTCCCGAATGATAAATGAGGCGTCGTCGTCTACGTCATTTAGTTCGGTGTCGGTGTAACTGTAGCTCTCATACATCCGCCACTCTTCCCATAATGGATGTCCAAACCGCAGCGCCCCGCCTTTGGACTCCTTGGTATAATCGTCATATTCCCGTTCCCAGTTAAACAGATCTATTCCGGTCGAGATATTGGAGTCGTTTATCCGCGGATTGGTCCAACTCAGATTGTACCTGCTGCTTTTACCGCCGATATTGGCTCTTATCGCCAGTCGATGACCCATGCCCCAAAAGTTGTTTTCGGAGATCTCACCCATCAAAATTAGATTGTCAACCGAGGAATAACCCGCACCGATACTGAACTGGCCGGTACTCTTTTCTTTGACGTCGATAAGGATATTCATCTTCGAAGGGTCGAGTGCCGGTTCCGGCGTTATCGATACCTCTTCGAAGAAATCGAGACGCTGAACTTTTCTGGAACTGTCCCTGAGGCCTTTGGCGTTGAAAACACCCCCCTCTTCTATCTGCAGATCGCGTCTGATGACGTTGTCCCGGGTTCTGGTATTGCCCCGGATCGATATCCGGTTGATATAGACCAGGTCGCCGCGATTGACCATCAGTTCTATATCGACGCGCGAACCGGATTCGGATTTGTCCATTTTCGGCCTCACCTCAGCAAAGGCATAGCCCTGTTCAGAGTAGTAATCGGTAATTTTAATGATATCGTCACGCAGGGTCTTGCGGCTGAGATACTCTTGGTTTCTGATGTCGAGCATATCCATAAAAACATCTTTGTCGGCGATCAGATCTCCATCGATATCAACGGTGCCGACCTTGAAGCGGGGCCCCTCTTCGATAATGAATTTGATATAGAGCCATTCCTCTTCCTGGGTTATCTCCGGTTCACCGACTTTGGCTTCGAGGAAACCGTTGTTGTGATAAAAAGCGACGATACGGGTTGAATCCTGATTGAGTTTGTCTTTATTGAGCAGACCGGATTCGGTCAACCAGGAAAGGAACCCTTTGGTCGAGGTTTCGATGATGTCTTCGAGGTCGTCGCTGTCAAAGCTGTTGTTGCCTTCAAAGCTGATTCCCTTGATGTAAATCTTTTTGCCCTCTTCGATGACAAAACGTACGGCTGCGGTCTCCGGCGTTGGATAGCTGATATTGGGAGTGACGGTGGTATTGTAATAACCTTTTGATTTATACAGTGTCTGGATGGCCGCCGCCGCATCGTTGACCCGGGCCGGGTTGAGGATTGAATTTTCTTTTATATTGACTACTTCAGTAACATCATCATCGTCAAGCTCGTCAATTCCAGAATAGGTAAGAGAGGTAATTGCCGGTTTCTCGACCACCCTGTAGGTCACCATTTTTCCGGCGTCACCGTCTTTGATGTCGATCTGCACATCGTCGAAGTAGCCCATTTTGTAAATTGCTTTGAGGTCGTCGCGCAGGACTGCCGGATCATAGACATCGCCGGTTTTGGACTGGATTTTTCTTAAAATTGCACCCGAATCAATGCGGCTATTGCCTTCCGGTGTAATGGCGCCGATGAACTGCTCACGCTCGGCGTAGGCGATAACCTCATCCATCACCTGATTGATGATCAACTCGAGCTCTTCGACCGAGCCTGCTTCTTTGAAGAAATATTTGGGGTTATCAGGATTGAGCAGATCGTAGACTTTCAGATCAATGCTGATCTGGCTGCCGATAAAGGTTACCGACCCGGCGGCGACGTTGTCGAAACCGGTGGATCTTGCAACATTTTCTAAAGACTCGGTATCCGGCGGCCATTTGAAGTAATCGATCAGATTTTCAGCGGTTGAGCGATCCAGCATCTGAAAATTATTGGTCATCAGGACATTGGTAAGATTATCGTCAACTGTGGCGGTTAAACTGTCATCCACACGCTGGGCAATTATCTGAAACGGCAGATAGGCGGTATTTTGATCAACGGCAGCGGCAGACGATAAAATGAGCGTGGCTGTAAAAAACCATGCAAGAGCAGTGTAAAAAAAGATGTGATAGCGGGGAGGCATAATCTTTATCATCTTTTGCGCAGTCTTAAAATCTTCCTTTTAGTAAAAGGCTGGTATAGGGCTGAAGGCCTGGGAAAAAGCCAGTTTCCTGTTTTATATCACGTTGATAACCAAACGGAAATAAAGAACAGGTTTCAACGAAAAACATTATGCCATGTTTGTTGAAAAATGCAACGCATGCGACGCCCTCAGCAACTATTCAGGCAAAGCGGCAACCATCTTCTTTACCGTCATGGTGGCATGGTGATTATGTGAGAGATAGTGTCCTACACATTCTTTTTCCCAGCAAATGCTACAGCTGTGGTGTTCCAATGGGTGCCGCCGACAATAAAAGATTGTGTAGTTCCTGTATGGATCAGGTGAATTCTATTGTTTCACCGCTCTGTATAAGATGTGGTGCCGGTCTCAGTGCAGGTTCCGGTTGTGAGGACAAGTTCTGTTCTTTGTGTTTAACATGTCAACCACGATTTGATCGGGCCCGCTCTCTTGTATATTATAAAGATCCGGTTCGCAGTCTGCTGCACAAGCTCAAGTTTCAGGCCGATACCAGGGCAGCGGCAGCGCTTGCCTCCGTATTTAGCGATGTTTGTATGACCTATCGGCAAAACGAGTATGATCTCATTGTTCCGGTGCCGCTTTTTCGCAGCCGGTTGCAAAAGCGTGGCCTCAATCAGGCTCTGGTCCTAAGCCAAATCCTTTTTGCCGACGACAGCAAAACAATCGATCCAACTGCGTTGATTAGAGTCAGAAACACGGTAGCGCAAACAGAGTTAAGCGGGTCAGAACGAAGACAAAACCTGAAAGGTGCATTCAAAACGAACCCGAAATCAGATCTGGCGGGCAAAAAAATTTGTCTCGTCGATGACATTTATACCACCGGTACCACAGTGTCTGAATGTGCCGTTGTTTTGAAGCGGGCAAGGGCCTCTCGAGTCGATGTTTTGACTGTTGCCAGGGCATGATCGATCGGGGATTAAAATTTAATTTAAATTTTAGAGCCTCTTGCAAAACTCAGATCAGATTTGTAGGTCAGATGACGAATTTGACGATAAAAAAGGTCGTAATATATTGAAATAATTGAGCTTCACATGTTCTTCTGTTATAATTTGTTTGG
>Ga0056106_100042_pt1 | contig 23118 bp, 27 predicted proteins | sample WorMetcrassitun1_FD_77012 | JGI IMG/M metagenome (GOLD analysis project Ga0056106, IMG submission 77012) | Marine gutless worms symbiont microbial communities from Max Planck institute for Marine Microbiology, Germany - Olavius crassitunicatus.1 ... | reverse complement strand
GTCATCCGGTGCGTACCGAGACCTATCGATTTCTAAGAATGCGTTCCTTTGCTTGTTGGGAAAATGCAGCAATGACCTAGGTTGATATCAAGCAGGTTTTAGTAGTTCAAGGAAGTTAACTTGACAATGCTCATGAAATCTGTTGACGGCAACTCTTGTATAAAAAAATCATATTCCACAATATCAGCATTGGGGAACAAACCGCTTAAGCGAACCAATAAGGCTCTCCGGAAATCGTGATTGTCATCAACAATTAATATTTTTCTGATGTCTTCTTTCATTAAATCAACCTGATTAAACCATAAATAGGTAGCAAGAGACGCTTTTCTGCCAATATATAGTAAATACAAACCTAATAATCATTAAGAACAAGCTGATATTCCCCAGCATAGAATATCTAATAGATTCAATGCTTGTGCGCCAGGTAGCTTTTCATACAATGATTCATGCGGACATATTGGATCTAATGAATCGATATTAACACAATCGAATAATTATTCGCGTATATCAATTTGTAGTTGCTTAGTTAATTATGGACTGGCTCTTTATCAATGCGTAAGCAACAGTTGCTATTCTGTAGTCAGTATCTCTTTTTCTAGAAAGGGAACGGTTGCTTCTTTTTAACCAGTTCTGAAAATTGCAGTATTAAAGGAGTAAATCCTATGCCAAAATAGTGATAGAAATGTTTGGAACCAATAGTTTGTCCCTTTATTGGAAGGGGTGATAGATTTCTCGATTTAATCAAGGAGTGCACAATAATATTAGATGAGAGAAAACCACCCAATAAACCATTTTGATAGGCTTGATACATATCTTTGCTACTATGAAAGGCTGTGCCTTCATGCTAATCACCGTATTCTTTTTGTCAGAGAATTCCCAGCGTATATCCTGCCGGGTATCTGTCCCGGATTTTGGATCTGGGTGTAACTATTAAGGAATATGGGATCGAGCCCAAGGGTACTGATGATTTTACAAACTCTCTGGCATGGTCTCCTCCCACCAGTTTCATGCGAACAAACTCATCATCCACACCAGGCCAGTGTTGAAGTGAAAAACTCCCCTGCGTCCAGGTAATTCTACGAACTTTGAATTACACCAAAGTGTAGAATAGATCTGCGTAAGCGTCTCTTTGCTGGCTACGGTAAGCAAATCTTCAGCAACGATGGCAATGGATGTCGGGCATTTTGATACTTCCCGTCCCAATGCATTTAGAGGCAGCATACAAGTTATAATGAAGGGTAGAGAATAAAATTTTAGCAAACACACTGCAGTATACGTCTGAAGATAGGCATAAGCATTGTTGGATTGAATGACGCTAAGAAATAATAATCTCACAATAAGTTGACAGTCACAATTTGTGCCAGAAATGATATTGGCGAAAACTATTTTGGTAAGAAAGTAATGTCTTAGTAAATGCATATTTCGCGCAGGCTTTACTAAACATACTTTTTCTTCAATCGAATAGTTAATTCATTACTGCAGCGTCGTCATTATCTCTTAAAGTTTTCATACGACCTTTTTTGATTCAGCACAATTATTTCAATGTCAGATGCTGTAGAATCGGGAGAGCGTTGACGTTGTTTTAGGAGAAAAGAATGTCTCACAGTACTGTAAAAGTAGTGCTGAATGGGGGAAACTCAGTTTTTAAGATAACTGATTTGACCAAGGTTTATAAAGCGGGAGAAGTGGAAGTCTGTGCCTTGCGCGGTATCGATCTGGAGCTTTATTCAGCTGAACTAGTTGTTCTCCTCGGCGCATCGGGCAGTGGTAAATCAACACTGTTGAATATACTAGGTGGACTGGATCACCCTAGCAACGGACAGGTCTCATATTATGGTAATGATCTGACTCATGCCAGTGATCAGGTGCTAACAGATTATCGTCGCTATTATGTAGGCTTTGTGTTTCAGTTTTACAATCTGATCCCAAGTCTTACAGCATTGGAAAACGTGGCTATCGTAACCGAGATCGCTCGAGAACCCATGGCAGCGGAAGAAGCCCTGGAACTGGTAGATCTGAGAGATCGTCAAAATCATTTTCCGTCTGAACTATCCGGAGGCGAGCAACAACGTGTTGCTATTGCCAGAGCGATTGCAAAAAGACCGAAGGTATTGCTGTGCGATGAGCCCACTGGCGCGCTTGATTCGAAAACCGGTGTTTTAGTACTGGAAGCCATTGAGTGTATCAACCGGGAGCTTAGTACCACTACAGCTGTCATCACCCATAATGCAAGTATTGCCAATATGGCCAACCGTGTGATCCATCTGAGTGACGGACGTATATCACGCGTCGATCAAAATGAAGTGAAGTGTGACCCCCGTGATATAGAGTGGTAAGGGATGAAAGCCATAAATAAAAAACTATTACGTGATCTGTATAGGACTCGTGGCCAGGCCTTTGCCATCGTTATAGTTATTGCCGCTGGCGTGGCGACATTCATTATGTCAATGAGTACGCTTGATTCACTGTTAAGGACCAGGGATGCTTACTATCGGGACTATAGTTTTGCTGAGATTTTCGCATCGGCAAAGCGCGCGCCGGATAGTCTACACGATCGAATTGTAGCAATCCCCGGCGTGGATAGTGTAGAAACAAGGGTTGTGGCTACCGCCAAGATAGCTGTTGAAGGTTTTTCAGATCCCATTACAGGGACGGTTGTATCAGTGCCGGATTTCGGCGAATCGAAAGTTAACCGTCTTTATATGCGAGAGGGTCGTTTGCTGGATCAAAGTCGTGATGATGAGGTCATTCTCAATGAAGTATTTGCCGAGGCACATGGACTAAAGCCAGGCGATAAAATCAAAATAATAGTAAAGGGCAGACTTAAGCCCTTACGTGTGGTCGGCATTGCCCTGTCACCTGAATTTCTTTATCAGGTAGCCCCAGGTGCCATTATGCCCGATAACAAACGCTATGGTGTTATGTGGATGGTACGTGGTGCTCTGGATAAGGCATATGATATGGAAGGTGCATTCAATGATCTCGTTCTCACGACAGACCCGGGCACTGATCTGAAAGGCATAACGCAGCGTATTGATTTATTGTTAGAACGCTATGGTGGTCTGGATGCTAGAGATAGAGATTGGCAAATCTCGCACAGATTCCTAAAAAGTGAGTTTGCCCAGTTGGAAGAAATGGCATCCATATTTTCAACCATTTTTTTAGGTGTGGTAGCGTTTTTATTGAATGTAGTAGTAGGCCGCATGATCAGTGCACAGCGTGAACAGATAGCAGTGCTGAAAGTGTTCGGATATAGTAATTTTGATGTTGGATTACATTATGTTTTCTATGTCGTATTGATCGTTATTATTGGTTTGATACTGGGAACTGGATTTGGAGTTTGGTTAGGTCTGGGGCTTAGCAAAGTTTATATGGAGTTTTACCGTTTTCCTTTTTTGGAATATGAATTACGATCAGTGATATTCGCTACTGCGATGTTGGTAACAATTATTGCAGCAATCGCAGGGACGCTCTATGCAGTGCGACAGGCTGTCAACCTTCCCCCGGCAGAGGCTATGCGTCCGAAACCACCGGCGAACTTTAAAGAGACTTTGATCGAGCGCCTGGGGTTTAAACGCTGGTTTTCACAACCATCGCGCATGATCATGCGTAACATTGAAAGGAGACCATTTAAGGCAGGCCTGACTATTATCGGTATTGGATTTGCCTGTGCCATTATGGTGGTTGGGACCTTCTTTAAAGATGCCATTGATTTTATGGTGGATATCGAATTCGGTCTGGCGCAACGACAGGATATGACGGTAACATTTGTGGAGCCGGCCTCGATGCGTGCCTACTACAGTTTGTTACGCATGCCTGGTGTTGAGCATGCCGAAGCTTTTCGCTCAGTGCCCGTACGGTTACGTAATCACCACCTTAGCTATCGCACTAGTATTAATGGCTATCAGGCAAATCGAGATCTTTATCGTAGCCTTAATACCGAGCATGATCCTGTAGAAATACCGAAGCAGGGTATTGCACTGTCAGAATATCTTAGTGAACTTCTGAATATTAAACCGGGTGATATGCTGACAGTTGAAGTATTGGAAGGTCGTCGACCTATATTGCATATTCCGGTAATGGCCCTGCTTAGTCAGTATATAGGTGTGGCAGCTTATATGGATATTGATGAACTCAATAAAACTATGCACGAAGGCAGTGTAATCTCCGGTGTTTACCTCAAAGTGGATCCGCTTTATCAGAATGAGATATATCGTGAACTAAAAGATATGCCATGGGTAGTAAATTCCGATGTACGCGAGCATGTCATTACAGCATTTTATGAGACCTCTGCAGAATTTATTTTGATCTTTGTGGGTTTTATTTCAACACTCGTCGGCATCATTACTTTCGGTGTTGTTTACAACAGTGCGTGCATAGTTCTGGCAGAGCGAAGTCGGGAATTCGCCAGTATGCGTGTGCTTGGGTTTACTCGAGGAGAAATATCATACATCCTGCTTGGTGAACTGGCCGTACTAACCTTTCTTGCCATTCCGATGGGCTTGTTTATAGGGCGCCAACTTTGTTGGTACATAATACAGAATATTCCACAGGATATTTTTCGAATGCCTCTTATTATCGAGCCAAGCACTTATGCAATAGCTGCCCTGGTGGTGGTTGTCGCTTCGATACTATCCAGCTTGGCTGTACGCTCCAAACTCGATCATCTCGATCTCATTGCAGTCTTAAAAACAAAGGAGTAATGAAAGTGATTTTGCGCAAATATCTTGGTATGACTGCAGGAATTGCTGCCATCATATTATTAATTGGTATTGGCTTTGTTCCACGCCTCATTATAGTAGATACTGCTGTTGTAAAACGTGACATATTAATGATAACAGTTGAGGAAGAAGGCAAGACCCGGGTGATTGATCGATTTGCCATCTCTGCACCTGTTGATGGCTTTTCTCGTCGTATAGAGTTGAATGTTGGAGACAGCGTGATGAGGGATCAGGAGATAGTCTATCTGGAGCCACTACGTTCCAGTGTGCTTGATTCAAGAAGTCGCGCTGAAGCAGAGGCTAGACTGGCAGCGGCAAATGCAGCATTACTAGCTGCAGAAAAAAATACCCGTGCAGCGGATGCAGATGCCAAATATGCTTCAAAAGAGCATGAGCGTCTAAAGCGGCTGTATGAAGTAGGGACAATATCACTGGAAAAGTTTCAATTAACGGAAACAAATGCCCGACGTACAAAAGCGAATCTGGAGTCGGTCGAGTTTTCTGTAGAGGTTGCACGATTTGAAACAGAGGCAGCGGAGGCAGCACTACGCTACTCAGCAGCAAGGGAGGCCGGCGAAATACTGGAGACGGTTTCAATAAAAGCCCCGGTAAGCGGGAATGTACTGAAAATCTATCACGAGAGTGAAGGGGTTGTGAGCTCAGGCAAGATATTACTGGAAATAGGTGATCCTCTGTCCTTGGAAGTGGAAGTAGATGTGTTATCGCATGATGCCGTGCGTATGGCGCCGGGAACTAAAGTGTTGTTTGAGCGTTGGGGTGGTAGTGAAACCCTCGAGGGCGTAGTGCGAACGATAGAACCGGTTGGATTTACCAAGGTTTCAGCCCTGGGAGTAGAAGAACAAAGAGTACTGGTAATTGCTGACATAACATCACCTGTTAGTCTTTGGCAAAGATTGGGAGATGGGTATCGTGTTGAAGCTACATTTATTATTTGGCAAGACGAAAATATTTTACAGATCCCTTCAAGTGCGCTATTTCGCTATGCTGACAGTTGGGCAACATTTGTTGTAAAGGATGGTGAAACATTACTCAAACAAGTGCAGGTAGGTAGTCGAAATGGACTGGCAGCAGAAATTATTTCTGGATTGAGTGAAGGCGAGATCGTGGTAACACATCCTGGAGATAATATTGAGGATGGAAGCAGGGTAGGGGAAAGGTAGATTTTTATGAACTTCAAAATCAAGTGTTAATAAGCGGCAGCTCAGGACCGGTCGATATAGCCAAAAAAACTTGGCATCTAAATTTCCTTGATCCCAAAATTCCCTCAAGGTAACTTACCCGCTATGCCGTTGTCGTCCATTAGCACAAGGAAGTCAATACAGCCAGATAAGCAACCAGAAAAATTCTTATTGACAGAATAAAAATAGTGTACTAGCACACTATTTTTATAAGGTTGATTTTATTAGTTAGTAAACCTATTTACTAACTTGGTGTTAATAGAAATATTTTAATGTGTGCTTATATTTGCAAAAATTAAGACAGACCTTTCCCCCAGCGATGATGAGAAAAGTCATGGTTTTAAGATCCGTGAATATGGTGGTGGCACTTTCATGGCTTTCTGGAGTCAATTAATTTTAATTGCTCCTATAATGAGAATGTTGAGAACCATTTTTTAATTGTCCATATTCACCTACATACTGGTCTTCGATTTTTATTAGTTTATACGGATGATAAATGGTAATTATTACTATATTAAAAAAAGTAAATTGATGGTTGAAATAATAACTTTATAAAACAATTAGTTAGGTGAGTGTCAGCTTTGGCATGCCTCATGATAAAGAGAAACTCAAAGAGAGAGTTAACTATAAGTTATCTAAAAATAAAACAAGAACAAAAGGGAGATAGGTTTTGGACAGACGGTTGTTTTATTTTGATGTACTTGGAGTGAGGAGATGGAATGGCTCTCAGAGAGCGTCACTCAGACCAAGGAAAGTCACTGCAAGAATTCCATTTTGTAAGCCTTTTACACGCCCCATAGTCATGTGGGGAGCCGCACAGTTCAAATTTTAAAACTAAAAGAGCATATTCGAACGAAAGGATTAACAATAATTTTTTAGCTGTTACACCCATCGTATTACTATTGTTGACATCGTGTACTCAACTACCTTTTGTGAAGATTAAGTATCTTGTAAACGATGCACAGCCAATGGTGGATACCGCGGCCGTATGGCAGGCTGGGGTAGCTTCGGCATTACCTGTCGAAGCGGGTTGACTTAGTAGTTTGAATGTGCCCGCTCTGTCAAGTTTTGTAGATGAAGTATTGACAGGTAATCCCGATCTTGTTGCTACTGCGCGCCGTATGGCAGCGGCAGGATATGACATCACTGTAGTTGATGCTAACCTAACAGACAGCCAAGTTTAGATCTCGGTCTGAGGGTAGAGTGCTTGCATTCAGCTGCTTTGAGTCCGACCCGGAATAACTTATACTTTGAATTAAATAGTCGTTGGGAAATTGATATCTGACATCGGCTAACGGATGAAAGCTTAGCTGCTCAGGCCTGGTTTACTGTTGTTGAAGAGATTGTTCAGGTGGCATTGGCTGAACGCACAGTAGACAGTTTTTCACAAATCGCCCGTACGGTAGAAAAAAGGTTCAAACACGGTTTGGTAACAGGAATAGATTTAAGATAGACATTGACGAAATTGGGGGATGCCAAAGCAACGCCTGGCAGATAGGCAGGTAGAGGAGATTAAGGCAATAAGACAATTAGAAATACTGGCGGGACGCTATCCTTCAGGTACGATGTTAGTTGCTACGAAGTTATCTGAAGTTATTAATGATGTGCCGGCAGGCATACCAATGAATCTTCTGGAAAGGTGTCCGGATCTACTCAGTGCTAAATCCAAATTATTGTCTGCTGCCTACTCTACCCAAGCGGCCGAAAAAGCATTGTTACCAAGCTTTGCTTTAACTGGAGTAAGTAGCAAAAGCTCAGAATCATTGAGTAATTTATTACGCTTTGACCAGGTTTTTTTTGGAATCTGATCAGCAATATCACGCTACCGATTTATCAGGAAAGACGTCTCAAGTATAAAGCAAGGTCCAGCAGATCTTCATTTGAGACGCAAAAGCAGGTTTACGCCCTCGCCTTACTGACAGCATTTAAGAAAGTTGAAAATGCCTTATCGACTAACAATGCATTAAAAATCCAACTTGAGCATACACAAATTTCAGCAGAACACGTACAGGCTGCAGAAGCAGTTGCTATAGATGAATACAGTAGAGGCCTGAAACAGATTAGTGACTTATTGTTAGTACAACGAAGAAACCTGGCCCAACAAACCAAGTTACTGTTGATAAAAAGACAACGAATTAATAATTGCATAGCCTTGCATCTTGCCTTGGGTGGCGATTTTAAAACACCTGAAAAAAATGAGATCTAGCTTGATTGTAATGTTGCGCGATGATCTGCAACAGTATATGAAAAAGAAGTAAAACAATGAAATTGCTTAAACCTCCACTACTGTCCTTGCTTGTGATAGCCTTAAGAACGTTTGCAAGTTGGGCTCTTATTTGCGAGAAAAACCGACATCAGAGAGTCGACCTGCTGAAACATAGGTCAGGAAAATCCGTGCCGTTGCCGCTCATACCGGGGGGTTTAAAATTTCTATTGATACCCAGGGATCGGTACAGTCCAAGCAGGTTATTGATTTAATACCTCGGGTTTCGGGACAAATTATTTATGTATCAGAAAATTTTGTCGCTGGCGGCCATTTCAAAGAAGGCGAAACAATAGTGAAGATAGATCCTCGTGACTATGAGATAGCAGCTAAATTAGCAGTTGCGAAAAGTGAATTGTGATTGTCTGAAGAAAGGACAGAAACTGAACTGGCAACATCAGAATGGCAAATGTTAGGTAAGGGTGAGACAAGCGATCTTGCTTTACATAAACCGCAAATGTTAAAAGTCATTGTTCAACTTGAATCAGTAAAGGTAAATTTAAAAAGGAAGAAACTGGATTTAGAAAGGACAGTAATCAAAGCATCATTTAACGTACTCTTAGCGCGCAAGGGTGTCGATTTTGGTCAGTATCTGAATTCCGGTTTAAATATTGGCAAATTCTATTCTACTGAAATCATGGAAGTGCGTTTGCCTTTATCAAACAAGGAGTTGGGACAGTTAAATCTAAACCGGACAAATGATGCAGACAATAGCTTGCAGGTAACTTTTAGCGCAAGTTACGCAGACAAGAGACATACCTGGCAGAGTACTATTGTTCGCACTGAAGGATTGATTGATCCGCAGGGTCGTATTATTTATTTGACTGTCGAATTAAAAGGTAAGCAGCTTTATTTAATTGATGATGGTACGCTAATTAATATTAGTCAGTTCGTAAAAGCAGTAATTGAAGGCCGGACTTTTAATAATATTTTTTCGCTTACCAAGGGCGGCTCTTAAGCAAGCTGACAATATTTTGGTGGTTTATGAAAATAACCAACTGCGCAGTCGTAAAATTCATGTGGTTGAGTCTAGTCGTAAGTTTGTTTTGATTAGTGAAGGACTGCAAGAGGGAGAAAAAGTTAATACGACTCAGGTAACCGCATCTACTGATGGTATGTTGGTGAGCATCACTTTGGAAGAAGGAAGTTGAAATAAGTATTGTTCGTTGGTTTGTTAATAATCCGGTGGCTGCCAGCCTGATGATGATAGTTATCATCATTGGTGGTATTTATGGTATATTTACGGCGGTGGAGACGGCAAACTACATTATTGAGACGCTTATTGTTCTGGCTTTCCTTGCATATCCAGGAGCCGAGCCGGAAGGAATCGAAGAAAGAATCATTGTCCGTATTGAAGAAGCTGTTTATGCGATAGACGATGTAAAAAAATTGAAATCTAATGCCAGGGATAGTTTCGGATAAGTGTTCATTTTTGTTGAAGAAGGATATGACCTGAATGTAGTGTATAACGAAGTTAGAGTGAAAGTGAATGTCATTAATACATTTCCAAAAAATCAAGAACGTCCGCAGATTCAACGACTGAAGGGTGAGCAGCCCATCTTGAGAATTGTCATTACTGGCGCTGAGAATGAAAAAATAGCCAAGGAAATTACTCGTAAAGTTCGAGATCAATTAGCTGCAGTCAATGGCGTTAACAGAGTTGCTCTTGGTGGCATTAGAAATTTATGAGGTTTCTTTCAGAATTTCAAATGCAGAAATATGGTTTATCTTTTGATCAGATTTCCGCGGCAATAAGTCGCAGTTCGGTAAACATACGTGCTGGTAAAGTCGATAGTAAAGCTGGCCAAATACGGATAATGACTCGAGGCCAGGGTTATGTCGAAGAGAATTTCAAAAACATTGTTGTACTCCGTCGTCCTGACGGTGCTCGCGTATTATTGAAGGATGCAGCAACAATTGTTGATGGTTTTGTTGATCAGAAACTACAATTTAACTTAGATGGAAAAAAGACAACAATCCTTTCAATTATTCCCGTTGATAATCCAGATGCTGTTAAATTAAGCAGAGATATAAGGGAATACGTAGATTCAAGTATTAACCCTACCTTACCAGATGGAATTGAAGCTATCCTGTATCAGGACAATTCAAAGAGTTTTGAAAGCCGTCTTAATATGATGTTGTCAAATGATCTTTTCGGTATTTTATTGATTTTTGCCGGGTTGAGTCTATTTCTTACACCCCGTCTGGCTGGCTGAGTCTGTGTCGGTATCCTGGTTTCTTTTATGGGAGCATTTTTCCTTCTGTCATATTTTGAGCTGTCATTGGAACCGCAGATTGTGGAAGATGCGCAGGCTCCTGGGTTCACGCTTAGCTCAATCGAAGCATACAAAACTTTTATACTAAGGACTCACCAGCTGCTATACTAAGGACTCACCAGCTGCGTTTCCTCTTCGGGTAATTAAAGCCGAGAGACCCACCTGATAAAACAAGGAAGTATTTTGAGTCAGCAACTTAAGAACAGCGCACGATCGAGTATTATTCATAGCAATCTAGTTATTTATACGACGCTCCAATATTGACAGGGAAACAGAACCGTCACCTAAGACGGTATCGTGAAAGCCGCATATATCAAATTTATCACCTAGTTCAGTGCGAGCTTTTTCCCGTAGTTCCAGGATTTTCAACATGCCAATTTTGCAAGCCATAGCCTGTCCGGGTAAAACGAAGTAACGACGTACTTCTGAGCGGATCTGTCCATCGACTACCGGAGAGTTTTCCTTAAAATAGGCCGATGACCGTTCCTCGCTACAGCTTTTAGCATGTATGCCAGTATCTACTATCAAGCGAATGACCAGCCACATTTCGGTAACCAGGCGACCAAAATCAGTATACGGATTGTTGTATGCTCCCATCTCCTTTGCTAGTAGCTCTGCATATAAACCCCAGCCTTCCCCATAGCTGGTAAAAAAGCTTTGGTTCTGAACTACGGAACGCCTTCTAATTCCCGGGCAATAGAAATCTACATATGGTGCCCTGGATTGCCCTCATGGTAGGCAATGGTTTCCATTTCGTTTTTTTTGACATAGATGTCATATCTGACAGGTGAGCATAGTACACACTGTCACGAGACTCGTCAGGTGCGTCAGAATAATAATGTTGCGCAGCCCCATCTTGTTCACGGAATACTTCTACTCGGTTGACAACAAGATCGGCTTTAGGCAATAGTCCAAAATAGTTTGGTAGTTTTTCCTTAATAACCTGAAAATAAGAGTTGGAATCATCCAGGTAGCCATGTCGACCTTCATCTGTATTGGGATAGAAAAATTGCTCATCAATTTTAATAAAAGTAAAAAAATATTGTAGAGAGCCTTCAAGTCCAACCTGTTTTTTTGATGTTTTGCACTTCTTCACGGATGCGGGAGACTTCTTGCAAGCCTTTTTATGGATATCTTCAGCAGTTAAATTGGTGGTAGTAGCATCCAGTAATCGTGCATCGTACGTAATAAGCTTTGTCATTAGGTAAGGCACTTGCCCCCCTGTCGCTTTGTCGGCATTTTCAATATCACTTTCCATCCAATTAATTAATGCAGAGTAAGCGGGTTTAAATTTATCTGATAAAGCTTGTTACGCATCCATTTACAGCTTGCCCGCCTGGGCCCGATCTATTTTTTTCACATTCAGTAGTGTTTTAATTTTGTGCTTTGTGTCAGCCCATAGCGGTGCATCAAATTTACTCTGCTTGTCGAAAGACATGCCTGCTATTAATTTTGATTGACTGTTCAATAACACCTTCGGGAGCACTAATTTGAGCTCTCTCTAATAATTGTTCGATAGCCAGCGAGATGCCGGCAATGCGCCTGATATAGGCCTGTACATCTGCAATTTCCTCGAGACCCGGTGCATGTTGATTAGAAAGTTTGACAGGAAGGCATGTGGACCCCATCATTTGCGTAAAAACATAGTTATGCCTGCGATAAGGAGTCATTGCCTTGGCTTTTTCGTACTGATATGCCACAGTATGCCGCGGGGCACTTTCTCATCATCAGACAGGGCCTTGTAGTCAAAATTAGCCTGTAAGTCGTTAACAGTATTTTCACGCCACTGCAGTAATTCTTGCTCTGCAGTCTCACTAAAGTCATCAATCTGATCGTTTAAATCTCTACACCCGAGCATAGTTAAAGTGATAGGTGATCTTGATAGTTCATCATTGTATCGATCTGCAAACCATTGATTGAGTTGTTCTGATTCGGAAATAGTGGGAGTAGCTTCCTTCTGAGGTGCTGATGATTGCTCTACCGGAGGCTTGTTTTCAACTAGCGGTTTTGTTCTCAACTGGTTCTGAACAAGCTGATAGTAATATTGAAACGGCAAATACTAATATCAAAAAATTACGAAAAACAAAAATATCTACTATTTTTATCACTCGTCCATTCATTTATTCAAAATTCCGCAAGACTAATGTTAGCAGGAACACCATAAGTCAAAATCTTCTCCTCATACAGATCTGTAAGATATTGAAAGAATAGAAAGTTAATTTTGAGGGCCGAACTTCAATCAATAGTCAGGGTTTGGTCTGGAGGGTTTATAAAGAGGTTTTAAACAAATAGTCAGCGGGTACTTAATAAGCAATTCGGAGTTATTTTATATCTGATTATTGCAATTATTGTTCGCACTGGCAAGTAACTACTGTATCAGAATTCATCTCTTGAGTATCACCGAAGCAAATCTTACCTTGTCCGTGTAGGGCATATTCTTCTCGATGGATACGTTTCATATTATTATTTTTATCTATCATTATCGTACCGTTAGTACTTTTGGCACATAAATTAAAACGGCCATGACGATATACAATCTCTGCATGGATGCGTGATGAAAATTTTTCAGGTACCATCAAGTCATTTTCCTCTCCGCGTCCTACGGTGAGATGAGAATTGACTTCGTCCATTTTGGTTTCTCTACCCTTGTAGTTAAGGATAAGTGTTGCGTGGTGCAGAATGTATGTATCTACACTCTCACTGAATACTGTTGCTTTTTCATCTTCTTCCCATGGTATAAAGTAGACTTCGAGCTTACCATTCCATGCTTCAGCTTCCACAGTATCAACTGGATGGGTGCTTTCCTTTAAATCTTCATCAATTGATTTAATAGAACTGGAAGATGTTAGTATTTCTTCTCCCTTTGCAAGGTTTATGATTTGCTGTGTAACCTGGGCTTCGCCAATCACCTCACCATTTCGCCATTCAGCCTGACCATAGTGTCAGCCAGTCTTGACCATAACTTTTCCGTACTGGAATTGACCTGCTTCACTTGCCTCACGTAATACCTGATGCATCTCCTTGGCAGCATTTACCGTCTTGAAAGGATACAGAAAGGCGCACATAACTTCATCGTCAATGGTTTTTATAACTTTACCGTCCCAATCTAAAGTAATCTTGGTTAGGAGGTTAATACATACCTTAACATCAACTCGGGAAATATCATTGTCGAAATTCTCATATAACCTAGTACTCCCGGGTACGTCGGCATAGAGGACAGCAAGCAGATTAATTGTTTCATCTGACATGTTAGCATTTTATTCCTGCTCATCAATTCTCCACTTGTGCAAGATCAATTTCCTCTCAATTTTACTTTGGGTTGGAGTGTTTTATTTTGGGTATTTCGGTAAGTTTAACTAGACGATGAATATTCACTCGAAAGCAACCAAATTTATTAATTGAAATGGTCGTATTTAACTCAAGATTGTCTTTAAATAAGGCAACTTGATCATCATTCACTATCAAATAGGCAAGTGTGCGGGCGTCCTGTGAAAATGAGAATTTATTACCAATATTCTTAGTATACTCTTTGATCTTTATATTGACAGGTGCACCAACACTGAAAAATAAATTAGACGCATCATGATCGATCATTAACTAAGATTTACTGTTATATTCATTTCCATCACTCAATGCATTGGTTATTAGTTGAATTATTTATATAGGTTATAAAAGAATAGATATAAAAAATGGAAGATTTTTATTGATTAGAAACAATATTAATCAGATTTAATCTTAATCAAATACATAATCAATAGAATATTTAAGGCACATAAAAAATAACTGGTAGGTAGAGTCAGATAATATTCCTTTGAAACATATTTTTCATACTTAAAACTGTGGCATACATACCCGATAGTTACCTGAAGGCTAGGATAAACTGATAGTTTCATGAATCCGCTATAATACAACGTTATTTTACTCTATGGGAACCTGGTTGGATATTAAAATTAACTTCGTTCAAAGTACCTGTTAAAGTCAGTGCGCTGAAAATCGATTAAAATGACGATGTGATAGCGAACCGAGGAAGGAATAAACAGTTAACAAAATTAAGTAATTTATAAAAGATAAACAAAAGAGGCAGGTCAAGTTTTGAATTTATTACAGCATCTATTTGATAGAAATTTGGAGTAGGTAGCAACAGTGACGGGACCTGACCCAGATTTTTTTCCGGGTTATCGAAACAGTAAGGCCCTGAGTATCTATGGATTGGTTGCTCTAATAGCAGAGTACCAGCAAACCAGATAGTGAACTTACCCTCAGGTGAGGTATTTGTGCATCACAATATTGTTAATGTTGCTGTTCACACAGATTTGAATTGTCTTTCAGTAATACAATTTGCCGTAGAGGCACTAAAAGTAAAACACATCATTGTCTGTGGCTACTATGGCTGTGGCGGCATTAAGAAGGCTGCAATAGATGATCAGGAATATGACCTGGTAGATAATTGGCTGCGGCATATCAAGGATGTCGGCTGTTTCAATACTGAAAAATTAGATGGACTAAATCATGAAAAGAAGCCCGACTTACTTTGTGAGCTTAATGTTAAAGAGCGGGTAACCAATGTTTGTAACACAATTATTGTTCAAAACACCTGGAAAAAAGGAGTGGAACTTTCTGTTCATGGGTGGATCAATAGTATTGAAAATGGAATTATAAAAGATTTAGGGACTTGCACTGAAGCGCTGATCAAGTGCAAGAATAGCTAGAATGCTCTGCAGCAAGTAGGGAGTACTGAAGATAAACTTAGCTCAACTTTTATGTTCTAGGGTAGTAGAGTTGTTCTTTAAACCAACTAAATAAGATCCAGGTCTATGACATCAACCAGGCGATCATTCCTGCAAAAAAGTATCGCTGTCACATCCGGAACTCTATTATCAGCTGGTTTGGCTAGTACCAGCGTCGCTCGGGACAAGCAATCTTCCGTCCCCAGGAAAATTCAGTCAATGACTAAAAATGTTAAGGCTATTACTGTGGAAGAAAGACGGGCCAGGATAGAGAAGGCCAGAAAACTGATGGTTGATAATAATATTGATGCGGTGTTTATTGAGTCTGGAAGTACTCTTGAATACTTTACTGGCATTAGCTGGAGTTCTAGTGAAAGAATGACCGCCACCATCATTCCTAGGAAGGGAAATATATTTTATGTATGTCCGGCTTTTGAAGAAGAAAGGTTAAGAGAGTTGATAAGCATTGATGGTGAGGTAAGGATCTGGCAGGAGTATGAAAGTCCATTTAAGTTAGTAGTGGATACATTAAAAGATCTGGGTATGGCTAGTGGCAGAATAGGAATAGAAGAGTATGCCAGGTTTTTTCTTTACGATGGCATAAGAGAGGCCTCTGTTGGACTAGAGATGGTCAACGCCAAGCCAGTGACAGCAGGATGTCGAATGATAAAATCTTCTAACGAATTAGCTTTGATGGCTAAAGTAAACGAGATTACGTTAGAGGCTTACCGGATTGGTTTATCTGAACTTAAAGAGAGGATGTCACAATCTGAATTAGACGCAATTGTTTATCAGACAATGACGGCACTCGGCGCCAGTAAAGCAGGGTGGGTTGGTTCGTCTTTTGGTAAGTACTCAGCCTTTTCTCATGGTAGTAGCCAGGCTCAATCACTAAAAGAAGGAGATATAGTATTGATAGATGGTGGTTGTATTTTAGAAGGCTACCAGGCTGATGTTACCAGAACAACGGTATTTGGAACGCCGTCGAAAAGGCAAAGGCAAATCTGGGATGTTGTTAAGGAAGTACAGACGAAAGTATATGAGCAGGCTAAAGCCGGCGTACTCTGCGAACACCTCGATGCTACTGCCAGGAAGGTAGTAGAAAAAGCTGGTTTCGGTTCAGGTTACACTAACTTTTTCCACCGTGTTGGTCACGGTGTTGGTATGGAATTTCATGAGTGGGAGTACCTGGTGAAAGGGAACAAGATGGCAATGCAACCAGGGATGTGCTTCTCTAATGAACCAGGCATATATCTCTGTGAAGAATTTGGCGTGAGGCTGGAAGATTGTTTTTATATCACGGAAGATAGTTACCAAACCTTTACGCCGCAAAGTCCATCGATTGATGTTCCTATTTAAACTCTGTATCAGTTAAAATAATAACTAAGAACTCTAGTTAGATAAGGCCAGCTATCAGCGGAACAACATTATTAATAGATAGGGGGCAGTTTGCTGCAGGGTTATTTTTCACCTAGGAGACAGCGTGTATGCCTTTAATAATATTTTCCATACTTTTTTCCGATAGTCCGACAACATTGACTCTTCCACCAGGGATCATATAGACAAAATATTCTGTTCTTAATCGATCCAGTTGTTCGGTATCAAAGGGTAATAGAGAAAACATATCTCTTTGCCGTGCAATATAGGAATACGCATCATTCCATGAGGCTTCGTTCAGTCTCCTGGATAGCTGGCACACATGCTGATGATCCGCTCTCAAATTTGCCCTACTTCTTCCCGCTAAATTGCAGTTAACTCTGGATCCTCGAGTATCTCAACAACAAGTGTAGCCCCATGGTTGGCGGGCATAAAATAAAGGCTGCGTGTGACTTTCAGAACTTCTTTACGTAACTGGTTTATTTCGCTCTTATTAATATCAGAAACAAGGCTAATCATGCCTGGCTTGTTCACGATATATGACAAATAATTTAGATGAAGTGTTGGCAACAATCATTTCCGGAATTGATTCCACGAATACTCGAACTCCAAAACTATCCTCCTCTATACCACATCCAAATCACTGATAGACGATGTCAATTAGTGGAATGAGATTTTTACGTTTGAATAGTTCTGCGCATTCAGTCCATTGTTGTTCTGATAAATCTGTACCAGTCTGGTTATGACAGCAACCATGGAGGAAAATTACATCTCTCTCACTGGCTGTTTCAATTGAATCAAGCATTTCAGTAAAAACCAATGTATTCCTTTCTCTGTTGTAATAGGGGTAGCTCTTGACCTTGATATCAGCCTGTCAAAACATTAATACATGATGGTGTAAGGTTGGTTGTGGTACCCATATAGTTCCCGCGTCAGACAAGCGTTTAACAAGATCGACAGAAGCACGAAGAGCAGGCCTACCATCGGATATCTGGATATTAACTATGCTATAATTATGATTATCACCAAAAAGATAAGACTCACTTAACTCGCAATAACGAATGTTTCCTGTCGGGGCTAGATATTCTTTTAAGTCTCCTCATGCCGTTAGTCTTTGCTCTGCTGTAGTGACTACACTCATGACCGGTGAGTCACCGTTTTCATCACGGTACACGCCAACGCCAAGATCAGCCTTGTTGGGGTTCTGATTTTCTTTGAAATAACGAGCAATGGTATCAATCGGATCTTCTGGCCGATTCGTTACTTTTTCAAACATGTGGATATCGCCTCTAACTAAATTTAGACTTAATTTTTTACTGTCCACGCCAACTAAAGACATTATTAAATTGCACGGGTACAAAATGGCAAGGGATTATTCTATCAATTTGGTGATTTTGCAATGAGAAATAGCATTCCCTTGCTTATATTACGTTGGCAGCCGCTAATTAAGGCCAACTATTAACCTAACTATGATTTAGTAATTGGACAATATGTAGAGTTGTTCTGTTAGTTAATAATCAGTAGTTAATCCAGAACTACAACTCTTTGTTCGATGTAGCCGAAAATCGAATTGCCAGCATGATTAAAATGTTCGATCTTTACGCTGTCACCAAACTTTAAAAATTCTGTAACAGCCTTGCCATTATTTATCATTTCCAAGGCTCTGACTTCACCAAGGCATGCACAGCTAGCACTTTCATCCTCATTAGAAATCGCTCTTAAACCAACAATCGACCCTGGTTCGAAAGGCCTGATTTGGGCGACATAGGAGATCAAATGTCCATAATGATAGGGTGTGTCAATTCCCGAATTAATCTCATCGATTTTTTTACCGCGGACCTAGCACTTCATTGTCCCGGAAACCAGACCTTCACTCCACAAGTTACCTAGTTCATCTGGTGTAACAACAATTGGACCCAACGACGAAGCAGGCTTGACAGCCAGAAAACCAAAGGTTCGTTTTAGCTACCCCTGGTTCAAGGCACGCAGGGGTATGTATTGAGCAGTGCAAACAAGTGAATGTATTTATGAACTTCGTCGGCGTTGACGCCAATTGATACATTTCCTGTTATAGTTGCAATCTCTGCTTCAAAATCAATCCCTACGTCATCGCTGGGTAATTTGATCGGATCGTTCCACGCCATAAAGCCGTGTGATATGGTCTGATAGACTAAAGGGTTTTGATAAAAATCATTCGGTGGAATCACCTCTTGCCACGTAGTTACGCTTAATGTGGCTGGCATAGCAGACACCATCCAGATATTGGTAGCAACGTGGTAGTGGTGCAGCCAGCTTATTGAAATCAAGATCAAATACACTTACTGCATTTCCATTGTTTAGTGTGTCGTGCAATCCTTAGAGTTTTTCCTCTACCCCCCAGTTATCCAGAGCTATTTGCAGTATCGCTGCTATGTGTGTGGCATCGCATGCGGTACGGGTATCGCGGCTAACAACGATAAGTGAGATCCGTCACGCCCATATTTTTGTGAAGTTAATTTCATTTGCTACTCCTGAAGTTTTTTCCTAGTCACTGCCAGCAACTTAAATAATCCTTTTGCAACTGTTCTGTTTCCAGTGCAAATTTTGTTAGCTGTATTACATAACGTGATTCACGCATAAAAGTAATTGTATCTTTACGCCTACTCGGTGTGAGCTCGACCTTGGTTTCGTTCCTGTGTGCCTCAGCATCGGGCTCATGAGCTGAAAAATTATTGTGTAAACTGGCGCCACCCGGAATAAACTCTTTCGCTTTTGCATCACACTTACCGTAAATTAGACTCATGAATTCACTCATAACATTACAGTGATACCATGGAGGGCGAAAGGTATGTTCAGCAACCATCCGACGTGGTGGAAAGATCACAAAATCTAGGTTAGCAACTCCCGACGTGTCTGAGTATGATGAAAGTACTGCGAAAATCGATGGATCAGGATGATCGTAGCTTACCGTATTTATTACATTGAAGCAGTTCAGATCGTATTTGTAGAGGACTGCTGTTCCTATCCATGCAACTACATCTAGCGGTGAATGACCAATATCACAATCAAAAAGATTGCCCATAAATTTTGTAACCAGCTTAAACTCTCCTTTCCTATCTCCATAAGCTGCAACCGGAGTCTGGAAATCTCGACTGTTTGTGAAACCATCGGAACCAATCGGTCTCCTCTCTGGTAAGCTAAGTTTTTGATCATAATTTTCACATATATAGCCTCTACTGGGTCCGTTCGGCAATACTATTCTAAATTTCATCCCTTGCGGAAGAACACATATTTCTCTCGGTTTAACATCAAATATGCCACATTCTGTGTGTGCTCTAAACACACCCTGTTGAGGTACTATAAGATACCCCATCGATATTGTAGAAAAAATGACCATCCATAGACTGATTAGCCAGATACATATGAATAGCGACCCTCGTAGCACCTACATTGTCATTGGCTGCGATTGTAATCATTCCATCAATAAAATCCCTGGGTTCATCAGGTATGGGAGATGGGTCCCAACGTAGCTGACTTGGAGGAGTTTTAATTTCCGTTATGGGAGCACTTCGAATCAGACCATTATCTATGCGTTGAAAATCTCCATGCACTGCTGAATGGCGAATACGATAGAACCAATTTTGCCTATTGTTTGCTCGTGCTATAGTAAAGACAGTGGCATTAAATTTTTCAGCATACAGCCCCCCCCCCGTAGGGCACTTTTTGTGGGTGAAACTGACCAACCGGTAAGGCCCCCTGGTAGTACTTCAGAGCTATGTTCATTGTCCGAAACCTTTGAAGTATTCGAATTCTTCAACGGCAGCCTGCTTCTCCTGGGAAGTGTCTCGGATTAACGATGCCATATTTAAATTCTCTCTACGCCACGATAAGAAATTCAGTATAGGCGTAAATTAAAATCACCTACAAGCAGCCTGCTAGTTAAACAGATAAGCAACTGAAAGTATTACTATGTGGTGATAGGCTGTTAACTAAAGCGTTTGGGGGAAGTTATTTTAACAATAGAAAATTTATAGTTCTTTTCGTTTATCAATAACACGTTGGGCCTTACCAAGGGACCTTGGGACTTTACCATGATCAAAAACCTCTACAGAGATAGACACGCCAATAATATCCTTTACGTGTTTAATTAAGGTTCTTACGGTTTTTTCTTTTTCCTCTTCAGCCGCTTCCGGCTTAAGCTCTACATTGATTTTCATTTCGTCGAGATTGCCATCTCGTTTGACTTCGATCTGGTAATGAGGTGATAAACTACTAACCCTCAAGATCTGTTCTTCAATCTGTGAGGGGAACACGTTTACCCCACGAATAATTAACATATCATCCGTGCGTCCAGTGACTTTTTCCATGCGTCGCATAGTCCTGGCTGTTCCGGGCAATAACCTGGTCAGGTCACGGGTTCTATAACGGATGATAGGCATGGCTTCTTTGGTCAGTGAGGTAAATACCAGTTCTCCTTGTTCGCCATCCGGTAGCACTTCCCCAGATTCTGGATCAATAATTTCCGGATAGAACAGATCCTCCCAAATAGTCAGGCCGTCCTTAGTTTCAATACACTCCTGTGCAACACCTGGGCCGATAACCTCAGATAAGCCATAAATATCAATTGCTTCAATACCCATGCACTGTTCAATTTCCTGACGTATTTTATTGGTCCAGGGTTCCGCACCAAAAATACCAATCTTGAGTGTTGTTGCTTGCGGATCTATACCCTGTCTTTTCAATTCATCAGCAATACTAAAACAATATGATGGAGTCACTAGAAGTGCTCTCGGTTTAAAATCCATGATTAAGCGAACCTGTTTTTCCGTTTGTCCACCAGACATAGGAATAACAGTACAACCCAAACGTTCTGCTCCGTAGTGGGCGCCCAGACCACCGGTAAATAGTCCATAGCCATATGCAACATGACAAAGATCACCTGGTCGGGCCCCTGCTGCATAGAGGCTTCTTGCCATTACCTTTGCCCACATATCTATATCATTTTTTGTGTAGCCTACAACAGTAGGTTGTCCCGTTGTTCCACTGGAAGCATGAATGCGTTGTACTTGATTTTGTGGGACGGCGAACATGCCAAAAGGATAGTTATCTCGCAAGGCTTGTTTAGTAGTAAAAGGAAATTTTGTCAGGTCTTCAAGGTTATGTAGATCAGAAGGATGGACACCATGTTCATTGAAGATGTTTTTATAAAATGCCACGTTATCGTAGGCATATTTCAGGCTCCATTGCATACGCTCAAGTTGCAATTTTGCTAACTCATCACGGCTTGCACTCTCAATTGGCTCAGGAAATTCTTGTAATTCAGTTGATGTCATTTACTAGTATGTAGCTATCTTTGTTTAATTAGTACGATCAGTCTGAATAAGTTATGCAATACAACAACAAACAGGTAATTGGTCGTTGGCACCTTATGATATGCATGGCGAAACAAAAAACTACCATAGATCCTAATCAGCGAGCAAATTACATTATCGTTAGATACTTCAAAAGATGATATATATCAACGAGATTAGTACTATGTCGCTTGAAATATTACGGGTTTCAGTGCGTGAAAAACTTCAGGTACAAAAATAGAGAGAAGTACTCATACGGATAATTTAGTCTCGACCTGCTAATTGTGATGAAGTCTTTCCAGGTACCGATCCAGTCTAACAGGTGCTTCGCTTACTCCATCCCGCAATCGACCAATTCAATATGTTTTCATGCTGGTATCGCCTGATAATTAACCATGAAAGTAATAATCCGATAGTCAGTGTGCTGGTAGTTGATAGTGTCAAATGGAAAAGATTGAGTGTTTTTTCCTTGAATACGGAAAGTATTAATAGGGTCTGACTTAGACAGGGGATCGGCATCATCCAGCTTACTGTTTTAAACGAATACATCATTACGTAAAGAAGGGGCATAGTTGAGATCACCATTATAAATCCCAGATAGGTTTGGGCTTCCTTGTATGTTTTGGTAAACGACGCAAAAATAGTCATAAATACTGCTCCGAAGAAGACAAATGACAACATTAATAATCCCGCTTTCAAGCTCATTGTTGCATTAAAAATCAGCGGTACTCCACGCGAGGCAAAATCTAGAAATCTAAAATCAGTTACAAAGACGGTAATTAGGATACTTAATGACAAAATCATAAATAGAGTTGTGGCCAGTATTTTGCCCAATACGATTGATGATCTTTGTATGGGTAAGGCTAATAGTGGTTCTAAGGATCCCCTCTCTCTTTCTCCTACAGCGAAGTCAATAGCCTGGTATAAAAATCACCCATTAGTATTCCAAAAAACAAGAGGAAAGGAATCGTAAACAGGATTTGCATGCAAAATATCATAATTTTACGACTGTATAGAAATATCACCTGCCTTAAGCTGCGTATTATCTTCTTCGCTTCTGAGTTTGAGTCATCGCGGATCAATTTGAGACTTGCCGGCATGCCGCTACTAAGTTCCTTTCCGTATGTTTCCGGAATAAGCAAAACTACATCATAGTCACGGTTCTTTACGGCTTCTCAAATTTCTTTTTTCTCAAGGGCAATTGGTAAGAGTTGGAAATTATTCT
>Ga0056106_100041_pt1 | contig 23170 bp, 19 predicted proteins | sample WorMetcrassitun1_FD_77012 | JGI IMG/M metagenome (GOLD analysis project Ga0056106, IMG submission 77012) | Marine gutless worms symbiont microbial communities from Max Planck institute for Marine Microbiology, Germany - Olavius crassitunicatus.1 ... | reverse complement strand
TGCCGAATATCTTCCTCAGAAAGGGATGTGATTTCAAGTCGGTTGTGGTCATTTCGTCACAAATCAATAGTATGTTCAGGCCGTTATGCTATACTGATAAAAAATCACCCGGACACTAGTGTTTTAAATACACAAATTGTAACAAGAAGAAATCACACTATTTGTTGATTAAATTATTAAAATTAAACAATAAATAGTGTTAGCAGTTGATTTTCCATGAAATATTTGAGTTAGCGTGCCCTGTCAGCAAATCAGTTTAACCTTCCCTGGTTTCTGTAGTTTTTTCTAACCACTTTATACCACCAGCTAAAAAAACGGTTGTTTTTTCTGATTTTCTATATTTTTGTATAAAATTAATAATATCATATATATATACCAAATTATTGATATTCATAATGGTCAATATCATTGTTAATAACAGGTCAATAATCCACATTCTGTAGTGGTCCACATCGCTAATAGTACAATATATTGCACTTTATCCCCAATCGTTAAAAAATCGTTATTATCTTGAATTTACGCATCTTTTTTCTTGACTTAATACTATTATTCAGGATAAAAAGACTGATAGTGGTGTATAGTAGATACAAAGCGGCATTAAATGGAGTAAGGTGGTTTCCTCGTGTCTAAGTTAGATATCATCAAAAGCAGATTTCGGAGCAGATCCGAGCATACCCTGGATCCGAAGGGACGCTTAAATGTGCCCAGCAGGTTCCGCGAGGTTATGCGCCATTACGGTTCCGGAATTTTGATGGTAACTCCATGGTTTGGGGAATGTTTGCGCGCCTACCCCGTTTCCGAGTGGCAGATCTTTGAGGAGAAGCTGCTGGACAGCCGTGAAGATCACCACATCGGCAGTATTGTCCGCAACATTGTCTCGGGAGTAATTGAGTGCTCCATCGATAAACAGGGCCGGCTGTTGCTTCCCGTCTCTTTAAGATCTGAGGTTGATATCAACAAAGAAGTAATGCTCAGCGGCATGCTTGAATTTGTTGAGATCTGGGACAAGAAGGCCTGGCAGGCTGAATACGACAGGACCCTGGAGAATCCTGAACAATATCGAGGAAGCCTGGCAAAACTTGGAATTTACTGATGATCGACTTTTCCATGAGAGATGTGCACCGCCCCGTCCTTCTGGAAGAAGCGATTGACATGCTTGAGGTAGTTCCCGGCGGTATCTACATGGATGGTACCTTCGGTCTTGGCGGGCACACGAAAGAAATTTTAAAGAGATCGGCGCCCAACGGGAAAGTCGTCGCCTTTGACTGGGATGCGGAGGCGATAAAACTCGGCCTTGAAAACGTAGCTCCTTACCGGGATCGGCTCCAGGTAATTCATCGGAATTTCAGGGAAATCGATCTTGGCCTTGAAGAAGCAGGGCACCCAGCAGTTGATGGAATCCTGATTGACATCGGGCTCTCCTCGCTGCAGCTCGAGGCTGAGAGACGCGGTTTCAGTTTTAAACGAAACGAACCGCTGGACATGAGGATGGATCGGCGACGGCAGGTAACGGCAGCGCAGATAGTTGCCGATTCAACGGAAAAGGAGTTGGCCGACATCTTTTATTACTACGGAGATGAAAAGCAGGCCAGAAGGATCGCCGCAAGAATTGTGAAAGAGCGAAAGAAACAGCGTATCGAGTTGACCGGGCAGCTGGCCGAAATTGTCGGAGCAGCGATACCGAAGAAGTATCACCCGGCCAAGATCCATGTCGCCACCAAGGTGTTCCAGGCGCTGAGAGTTGCTGTTAACGAGGAATTGGTAAATCTGGGAGAAATCCTGAAAAAGGCGGCTGCCCATCTCATGCCGGGGGGCAGGATCTGCATCATATCCTTCCATTCGCTGGAAGACAGGATTGTTAAGCGGGCCTTGGCAAGCAGTGCGGAGTTGGAGGTGATTACCAAAAAACCGCTTACTCCGGGCGAGGCTGAAATTCAGCATAACCCACGAGCCAGAAGCGGCCGGTTGCGGGTTGCTGAGCGATTGGCGTAACAGGGGGACTAGATGAACTATCAGAATTCATTCGTATCGCAATCAACAGTCGATACAAAGTTCAGACAACAGTTTCGCAGGAAAAGAACATTTGGACTGCCGGGCGGCACTGCCTTATGGCTGGCCGCATCGAAGATTGCCCTGGCCGTAGTTTTTGTCGTGTTCTGCATCAACCTGTGGCTTAACTTCACCATTACCCGCGGGGAAAAGAGTGTTCAGAACATCGAAGCACAACACCATCAGCTCAGAGAGAATCAGATTATTCTGCTGGCGCAGCGGGCCAATCTGATGTCTGAGAAGCAGGTATTGAAACGGGCAGGCGACGAACTGGCACTCTTTGTGCCCAGGGAAAAACAGGTCTTTAAACTCAGGTAATGTGGAAACATGGGCAAGCGGTCCCGTCTGCGTACTCAAAGCGTCGGACGACGGCGGCTGTTTGTTCTCATTTTAGTACTTTGTGCGGCGCTTGCTGCATGGGCCTGGCTTAAAAATGAACATGCACTGCTTCTATGGGAGCAGGTTGAGAAAGTAGTTAATCTTGGAAAGGATCAATTATCAAGTGATCATCAGATAACCAGGGGTACGATATACGACAGAAACTATAAAGAATTTGCCATCTCCTACGAACGGGTGTCCGTGTATGTCAATATCCGAGAAATCGAGGATGTCAATCAAGTGATAGGGCCTCTGTCGGCCATACTTGAAACTTCCGAGAGCGATCTTGACGATCGAATGGGGAAAGGTCGTCTCCGGGTTTGGTTGGCCAAGGATATCAGTCAAGACCAGGAAGATGAGATCAGAAAACTTGATTTTTCTGGTGTTCACCTGCACAAAGAATATATCCGTTACTATCCGCAGCGGGAATCAGCGGCTCATCTGATTGGTTTTGTCGAACGGGATACCGGACTCTTGGGTAGCGAGCATTATCTCAATAAGCTGGAAGGCAAATACCGGCTGCAGAAAGATGATACCGATGACCTCCTTAAAATGGGTGATACCAGACCGGGAGTCGATGGTCGTCATCTGATTCTTACCCTTGATTCGAAAATACAGCGCATTCTCGATGACTATTTGAAGAGGCTGTCTGTATCGTCACCGGGCAACAAGTTCGGAGCCTTGGTGATGGAAGCTTCGACCGGCGCCTTGATCGGTTATACGCAGATCCCTTCTTTCGACCCGAATAAATCTCACTCTTATTCGGAATCGAGTTTTACCGATCTGTTTAATGAGAAGATTGCTGTTCCGCAGGAATTCAAGATATTCCTCAAGAATCTGTCATTGCTCGAAAGTCAGAACGACAGAGAATTTGAATCGCTGCCCTGGAGTGTGGTTGCGGAGCAGAGAAAATTAGGCGTTCAGCTGCAGTTGTGGAACAAGCTCGGCGCCGATGGGCGCCTGCAGTATGATTTTATCGCCACTGCAGTACCAGAGGTTAACACTGTTCCTTTTCAAAGTCAGCAGTACGGGAAAATCGATTTTGAAACGGTTCCCGAAATGCAGACACCGCTGCAGTTGCTGACCGCAGTGACGAGAGCTCTCAACGGCGGGGTGGAAATAACACCACAGGGATCCAAGCGTTTTGTCCTGCGCAAAAATCAGCAGGAGTTCCTGCTCGAGGATCTTGAAAAAGAACCGGACACCGGCCTGCTTCTACCTGGGGTGTCGGCACAAGCTCGGCGGTTGTTTAGACATCTGGGACGCCGCGGTCCGCTTGGATCAACGATATTGCAGGGGGCCAGCAGTTCAGTTCTGGAGTTGGAAACTGACAGGTTGTTCAATCATTACCTGGGAATGGTCATGATACCTCATAAAAATCCGGAGCTGGTTCTGCTGGTAACCTCGACCGGACCGGGCTATCAGGCGTCTCCCCGGGACCAGGTTTCGGCGGCGGGGGAAGTGATGAAAATCATTGCTCCGATAGCCGCTCTACAGCAGGTGATGAAAAGTCTTGCCAACATGATGAGTCCGGCAGAGCAGGAGAACATAAACTATCGGCTGTCGCCCAGTGAAGTTCAGTCGGCAGGCGGTGTTCATAGTGATACGGAAGTCGAGATGGAAATGGCTTCCTTTGTCGGGATGAGCTTAAGGAAATGTTTACGCTTATTGCAGGGTAGAAACATCGAAATCGAAATAGAGGGAACCGGCAGGGTGGTATCACAGCATCCGGCGGCCGGTACCAAATTGAAACCGGGCGCCAGGGTAACGCTTATCCTCAAGCAGGACTCTGTTGATCCCAGATACGGACAGCCGCAGCGCACCGAACCGGAGTAGAGAGTGGCTACAAATCAGCATAGTGTCAATACAGATCCTCAGGGGTATGCAGTACCGCTAACGGATCTTCTCGCTGGTTTGGAGTGCACCCTGACCGGGAGACCTCTGTCACCAACCTTATCGGTTTCCGCTGTCTGCGACAACAGCGCTCAGGTGGGCCCGTCTTCACTGTTTGTGGCTGTCAGGGGATCAAAGTTTGACGGCCACAAATTTGTCGATGGTGCTATTGACAAAGGGGCTGTGGCCGCCGTTGTCGAAAAAGGTGTTGTCAGTGAGAAGAAGCTGGCGGCAAAAGAAATCGCCATTGTCGTAGTTCCTGATACCAGGGCCGTTCTTGCTCATCTGGTGTCGGCTTTTTTTAGCCACCCTGCCTCCGAGATGACCATGATCGGTATCACCGGCACCAACGGCAAAACTACGGTTTCCTACCTGATGGAGCAGGCTCTGACCGGCTTCGGTATTCGTACCGGTTTGATTGGAACGGTAGCGTACCGTTATTACAACGCTGCCGCCGAGCTGGTAAGCCGGCCGGCACCGCTGACAACCCCCGACCCGGTGACTCTACAGGCGACGCTGAGAGAGATGGCAGACAGTGGCGTCAGCCATATCATTATGGAAGCATCTTCCCACGCCCTGCAACAGCAGCGGCTGGGTCCGATCGATTTTGACCTGGCGATCTTCACCAACCTCAGTCAGGACCACCTTGATTACCATCGTACGATGGAAGAATATTTTTCTGCCAAATGTCTGCTGTTTAAAAAACATATGCGACCGGACGGCGCCGTTGTCGTCGTTGAGCAGAAGGGAGCCGATAGCGGTGAAACTCCATCACAACATATTGTTGCACTGTGCCGGTCGTTGTCTCTGAAAACCATCGTCTGCGGAGAATCCGCTGATTCCGATTTCAAACTTACAGATTATTCAACTGCACTATCCGGGGTGACCTTCCGCCTGGCCGATTGCAATGGTAACCGATATCAGATTGATTCGGCGCTGATCGGCTCCTTCAATGTTACCAATCTCCAGACCTCCTATGTCTCTCTAATCACCCTGGATTTCGATCCGGCCCGGACCGCAGCCCTGCTCAGCAAAGCCGCAGGGGCTCCGGGTCGGATCGAGCGCATTGACTTGGCAGACAAAATCGGCGGCCAGCCCACGGTAATCGTCGATTACGCCCACACCCCCGATGCTCTTGAAAAAGTTTTAACGGCCTTAAACGACCTTGAATATGCAAATTTGTTCTGCATTGTTGGTTGCGGCGGCGACCGAGATAAATCAAAGCGGCCCCTGATGGGTCAAATCGCTGCCCGGTTGGCCGATGTAGTTATCGTCACCGATGACAACCCGAGAACCGAAGATCCGGCGTCAATCAGAAAAGCGGTCGTCAAAGGCGTCAAGCGCACCGGTTTGGTAAAACGGTCACTGGGGTGGCTCAGTCAACGCCGCCCTGGGGACAAAGGTTATATCGAGATCGGTGCCCGCGGCGAGGCCATTGCTGCCGGTGTAACCCATGGCAGTCCTGGGGACATCGTACTTATTTCCGGCAAAGGCCATGAAAACTATCAGATTCTTGGTACGGAAAAAAGATTCTTCGATGATACCCTGCGGGCTCAGAACAGCAGCCTTACCTGGGATTTACAGACAATCGCCGTTGCTGCAAAAGGAACCATCGTCAGCGGCGATCCGTCAACACACTTTAAGAATGTATCAACAGACAGTCGAACGATCAGCAGCAACGATATCTTCGTTGCCTTGAGTGGTGAGGTGTTCGACGGTCATAATTTCCTCGACAAGGCGGTAGAAAACGGAGCCGGCTGTCTCCTTGTCTCAGATGCCGAACGAGTTCCATCTGTAGATATATGCTGTGTTCAGGTAGACGATACCCTCACGGCACTCGGCGACCTCGCCAATTACAGATTAAATCAAGTTAGAGAGATCGGCAGTCCGATCGTTGTCGGCCTGACTGGAAGCTGCGGCAAAACCACCGTTAAAGACATGACCTCCTCCATTCTCCTCCGCCGTTGGCCCAATCAGCCGGATATGCCCCAGAACAGGGTTTTGAAGACCCTAGGCAATCTCAACAATCTGATCGGACTGCCGCTTTCTCTTTTACCGGTATTGGCTCACCACCGCGGCCTGGTATTGGAAATGGGTATGAACAGTCCCGGTGAAATTGCCCGGCTGGCCCGGATCGGTGATCCTGACGTCTGCTGTATCACCAATGTTCACCAGGCTCACCTCGAGGGGCTTGGCTCCGTTGAGGGGGTGGCCGCGGCCAAGGGCGAACTGTTTGAACAGAGCCGGCCGGATGCAGTTCATGTAATTAATTACGATGATGAGCATATTGTCGGGCTCAGTGAAAAATTCAGCAACACAACAGTGGGGTATGCGACAACCAAACTGGGCCTGAGTCGTACTCCGCTGGTATGGGCTGAATCAGCTGTGGCCGATGACGATGGTCATCTCAGTTTTATTCTCCATGTTGGCGAAAAAAGTCAGAAGCTGACCATTCAAACACCTGGTCTTCACAACGTCTCTAACTGCTGTGCTGCCGCAGCCATTAGCTATGCCGCCGGTATAGATTTTGATTCAATTATAACCGGGCTTGAGCAGTTTCGATCGTCCTCGAACCGGATGGAACGCCTTACCTGCCCATCGGGACTGAAAATCCTCAACGACAGTTATAACGCCAATCCGGCGTCGATGGCTTCCGGCCTGAGAACGCTTGGCAGTTTGCCGGCTGGTAACAGATTGGCGGTTCTTGGTGATATGCTCGAGCTTGGGGAGGCGAGCGCCGATCTGCACCGCTCGATTGGCAATGTCGCCGCTCAATCCGATCTGTCTTTTTTGGCACTTATCGGTGATTTTGCCGATCAGATGAGACAGGGAGCCCTGACTTCGGGTATGGACCCTGACCGGGTGAGAATATTTGCCGACAAGAACGAAGTGGTTGACTGGATCACCGAACTGATTAAAAACACCCAACTTCAAGCCGGGGACTGGCTGCTGGTAAAAGCTTCAAGGGGATTGGCACTGGATACCGTTGTCGATCAGATTATGGAACAATGTTAAAACGTTAAGGCCTCAAAGCAATGCTCTACCACCTGCTCTATCCACTGCACACCGTTTTTATCGGCTTTAACGTTTTCAGATATTTAACCTTCCGCTCTGTCCTCGCCGCAGTAACCGCTTTTTTAATCGTTATCATCTTCGGTAACTACTTTATCAGGACCATGCGTAAGATGCAGATCGGTCAGGTCATCCGTGATGACGGACCAGAGACGCACATGGCCAAGGAGGGGGTGCCGACCATGGGCGGACTGCTAATCATTGCCGCCATCATCGGCTCCTCCTTTCTCTGGGCCAGGCTGGACAACGGCTATGTCTGGTTGACCATGCTGATTACCGCTTTCTTTGGTTTTGTCGGTGCCCTCGACGATTACAAGAAGATAAGTAAGAAGAGTAGCGCCGGTCTCAGTGCCAGATCCAAATTCCTGCTGCAGTTGCTGGGGGCGGCAATCGTCGAATTTTTTCTTTACTCCTCCCCCGGCTTCGATGGCCATCTAGCGATACCGTTTCTGAAAAACATCAGGCCTGACCTTGGCTGGTTTTATGTGATTTTTGCGATCATTATTATTATCGGCGCTTCAAACGCGGTAAATCTCACCGACGGCCTCGATGGGCTGGCGACCGGGCCGACCATTGTCTCGGCGGCGGTCTATCTGGTTTTTTCCTATATCGCCGGAAACTTCGTTATTTCTGAATATCTGCTGGTGCACTACGTGCCCGGCAGCGGCGAACTGGCGGTTTTTTGCGGAGCCATGGTCGGCGGCTGTCTCGGTTTTCTCTGGTTCAACGCCTATCCGGCCCAGGTCTTTATGGGTGATGTCGGATCCTTGTCTCTGGGCGGTGCTTTAGGGACAATCGCCGTCATCATCAAGCAGGAGATCCTGCTGGCAATCGTCGGCGGCATTTTCGTTATGGAAGCCTTGTCGGTGATTATGCAGGTTGGTTATTCTAAAATGACCAAAGGTAAGCGAATTCTCCTGATGGCCCCGTTTCATCACCATTTTGAAAAGAAGGGGTGGCATGAAACCAAGGTTGTCGTCAGGTTTTGGATTGTTTCAATAATTCTTGGTTTTCTGGCCATAGCAACGCTGAAATTACGTTGATGGCAAAAGGGGTACACAGGCTCAGGCGATACGGTTGCAGTGGACGCCTTCGGACGGGCGGAGCAGGAAATGGCTGCATATCTGGACAGGTGGGTGGATATGCCGCGTTGTAGTCAACTAAATTCATAACAGTTAAGGAGGTATTAATGACTTATTTAATCCTTGTTTGGATATCGGCTAGTATTGGTTTTGTTCTGGGTGCGGCCTGGTCGGGCCTTTGCAGGAAAAACGAACAGTATGATCAGCAATGTGCTGGTAAGCTCAAGGATGATTTTTATACCAATGCTCAACAGGGTGGCATGAAACCAAGGTCGTGGTCAGGTTCCGGATCGTATCAATAATCCCTGGTTTTCCGGCAATAGCAACATTGAAACTGCGGTAATGACTCAGGGAACAACAACCTCGGATACGATGGCAATCGTCGGTTTCGGCCGTGCCGGACAGGCAATTGCCCGTTACCTGCATAAGATAGGGACCAGGGTACTGATTTCAGATCTGCGCCCTTATTCGGACCTGAGCCATCAGGAACAGGAATTGATAGACAACTGCTCAGCCGATTTTGAAGGCGGCGGCCACAGTGGCGGGTTCCTGTCTGAAGCCGAAGTTATCGTGGCCAGTCCGGGGGTCGATTATCACCATCCTACCCTCGAACAGGCCAGACGATCGGGCAGTACAATCATTGGTGAGTTGGCGCTGGCCGCTGATAAATTCAAGGCGCCGGTAATCGCGGTAACCGGAACCAACGGTAAGACGACGGTTACCGAACTGATCGGCTCACTGTTTTCGGCGGCGGGTAAAAACGTCTTCGTCGGCGGCAATATCGGCACACCGATCGGAAAATATCTGCTTTCGTCTGAGAGTTTTGACGCGGTTGTATTGGAGGTTTCAAGCTTTCAATTGGAGCTGGGCGGTGAATTTACTCCCGAGGTCGGAATTTTGTTGAATCTGTCACCTGATCATCTGGATCGGCATAAAACGTTTGAAAACTACGCTGCAGTAAAAATGAATCTGTTTCAGGGGGGATCGGATAAGACCTTTGCCGTTATCAACGGTGACGATCCGTTGTGCCGTGAATTCTCAAGAATGGTGGCCACTATCAATTGGTCTCGGTTCGGTCATGATGAAAGTTTTGAGGCGGTAGTCGCTGACAGCCGAATTGTCCTTTCTGGAAAAGGGGGACGAAGCTATGAGTTTGCCGGTACAAAACTATGCAACCTGTCCGGGTTGCTCAACGGAGCGGCGGCGCTGCTCGGGGTCAGTTCTTTCGAGCTCGATAAAGATTGTCTACAGCAGGCCTTGCTTGCATTCGAGCCGGGTAAACATCGATTGCAGCAGGTAGGAGCGTACAACGGCGTCATCTACATCAACGACTCCAAGGCGACCAATACCGGGGCTGTAAACAACGGTATTTATCAGGTCGGCGGAAAGATCCTCCTTATTGCTGGGGGGCGCAACAAGGGCGACGATTATTCACTGCTGCGAGACAGTGTTGCCGCCCATGTCAAGCGGTTGATTCTGATCGGCGAGGCAGCCAGGGCAATCGGTTCGGTGCTCGGCGATCTGGCCCCGACCGACTATCCGGAGACTCTGGAAGAGGCGGTATTAGGGGCTGCTGCAGCAGGTGAGCCCGGTGATACGGTTCTTTTGTCTCCGGCCTGTGCCAGTTTCGATATGTTTGATAATTACCAGCATCGGGGAGATTGCTTTATCGATGCGGTTCACCGCCTTGGTGAAGGATCACCGGCGAGGGTGCAATAGTGTCCGGCACAAACCTTGATGATAATAAAAAATTACGGCTTCTGCTCACCGGCGGCGGTACCGGCGGTCATCTGTTCCCGGCCATCGCCACCGCCGAACAGGTAATGACGACGATGCCTAAAAGCAGCGTACTGTTCGTCGGTACCAAACGCAAACTGGACCGTGACTCGCTTAATCGTTATGGTTTCTCGGTAACAACAATTCACTCCTATGGACTCAAGGGAAAAAACCTCTGGGAACTGATCAAAGCTCTGTTCATCCTGCCCCTGTCGTTTGTTGAATCCTTTTATCACATTTTCAGATTCAAACCCGATGTGGTTATGGGTGTTGGCGGATACGTCACCGGGCCGGTCGTGGCTGCCTCATGGCTGCTTGGTAAAGCGACCCTTATCCATGAACAGAACTCGGTGCCCGGTCTGGCCAACCGCAAGCTCGGTAGGCTGGTCGATAAGATATGTCTGTCGCTGCCCCAGAGCGAAAAATTCTTTGCCGCCGAAAAAACGGTTTTGACTGGTAATCCGGTGCGTAAAAAAATTATTGAAACCGGCAAGGCAGCCGGGGGCGACCACGGTAAACCGACCCTGTTGATTCTCGGCGGCAGCCAGGGTGCTCATGCGGTCAACGAGATGATTGTCGAAGCAATCAGAAGCAGGGCTGATGATTTTTCATCGATGCGGGTGATCCATCAGACCGGTCGAGATGATGAACAAATGGTTGCTCGGGCTTACCGGGAGACGGGTATAGATCATCAGGTGTCGGCCTTTTTTACCGACATGGCAAAGATTTACAAACAGGCCGATATCATCGTATCCAGGGCCGGGGCGACAACACTTGCCGAGATCGGGGTGATGGGCAAGCCGGCCATATTGATTCCCTATCCATTCGCGGCTGATAACCATCAGGAGAAAAACGGTTCCTGGTATGTGGACAGCGGCGCTGCCCTGCTGTTTTTGCAGAAGGATCTAACGTCTGATAAGCTGGCCGAGGAAATCCTCTCGATAGTCAACGATGAAAAACGATGCCGGCAGATGTCGGCATCGATGAAAAATCTCGGCATTACCGATGCGGCCGAACGTATCGTCAATATCTGCCTGACTCTGTCGGGAAAGTGATCTGATGTATCGAAAAACCAAACATATCCATTTCGTCGGCATCGGCGGCATCGGCATGAGCGGTATCGTCGAACTGCTGGTCAACCTCGGCTATCAGGTGTCGGGCTCTGATTTGCAGCAATCGAAAATAACCGAGCGGCTGAGCCGGATGGGTTGTGCCGTTCACCAGGGCCATAACAGCGATTGGATTAAAGGCGCCGATGTCATCGTCACCTCGTCGGCCATTGCTGACGACAATTTCGAAGTCCTGGCGGCCAAGGAGCAGGGAATTCCGGTGGTCATGCGAGCCGAGATGCTGGCCGAGTTGATGCGGCTGAAAAAATACGGAATTGCCATTGCCGGCAGCCACGGCAAAACCTCGACCACCTCCTTGGTCAGCTGGATTATGATTGAGGCGGGACTGGACCCGACCATTGTCGTCGGCGGTAAAGTTGACTGCCTCGGCGGCAACGCCAAGCTGGGTGAAAGTGAGTTTTTAGTGGCTGAAGCGGATGAGAGCGATGGATCGTTTTTAAAACTTGCCCCGGTGCTGGAAGTTGTAACCAATATCGATTTTGAACATCCCGATTTTTACGAAGATATCGATCAGGTTAAAGAATCGTTTTTAAAGTTTATCGATAAGGTTCCATTTTACGGCGCTGCCATCATCTGTCTCGACGATGAACACATTGCCGCTGTCCTGCCTCAAATTAGCAAAAGGGTGATCACCTACGGCCTTACCAGGCAATCGGATATTTATGCTGAAAATATCAACTTCAGCAATGGCCGCAGTCACTTTGATGTTTACCGGTCGGCGGAGTTGCTCGGATCGGTAGAGCTGATTCAGCCCGGACTTCACAACGTTTATAACGCGCTGGCATCGATCTGTGTCGGTTTGGAACTGGAAATCGACTTTGAGGTTATCGCCAGCGCCCTCGGCTGCTTTGCCGGAGTTCAGCGGCGACTGCAGCTCAAAGGTGAGGCAGCGGGTATAACGGTGATGGACGATTATGGCCACCACCCGACGGAAATAAGGGTGACGCTGGCAGCAATCAAGCAGGCCTGGCCGGACAAACGACTGGTGGTTCTTTTTCAACCCCACCGTTACAGCCGTACCAAAGGCCTGTTCAGCGAATTTCAGACCTGTTTTCATCAGGCAGATTTTCTGGTGATGACCGATATTTATGCAGCCAGTGAGAAACCGATTAAAGGTGTCGACAGTGTCAGCCTGCTCGACAAAATCAAGCAGCACGGTCAACGCAATACCGCCCATGTTGCCGAAGTCGGCAAACTGGCAGCAACCATTAAAGATCAACTGGTGCCGGGCGACCTGGTTCTAACACTGGGTGCCGGTAATATTGTCAGGGCCGGTGAGGATCTGCTGGCTCTGCTTGAAGGTTAATAAGAAAACGATGTCCATGAACTCCTCCCAGAGAGCAGTGTTGACCGGAGTCGTCAAAGGGGAAATCCGGTGGGATGCACCATTGTCAGCGTGGACCACGTATCGGATTGGCGGGCCCGCTGATGCTCTGGTCACACTGCTGAATGTGCAGGACCTGCAGGAAGTGCTGAAATTCTGTCAGCAGCAGGATCTGCCCTGGAAACTGCTGGGAAGGGGCTCAAATATTCTTGCCGCAGATGACGGTTTTCGAGGGATTGTTATTGTGCTTGGAGAAGGCTTCAAGTACATTGGCCGCCACGACTCTTCAGAAGCTCAAACATTTTGTATAAAATCGGGTGCGGCGGTCAGTCTGGCAAAGTTGTCGAACTGGTGTGCGGACCGCGGTTTGTCCGGTCTTGAATTTGCTTCCGGCATCCCCGGAACGGTCGGCGGAGCGGTCGCCATGAACGCCGGCGGCTGGGGCAGGTCAATGGGGGATGTGGTCAGTGAAATTGAGTTGGTTGACCATGACAAAATCGAAATTATAAGTGAAAGAAATCTGACTTTTGGTTATCGCAGCTGCCGTACCCTGGCCACCAGAGAAAGTGGTGTAGTAACCGGAGCCAAAATGGTGTTTAAACCTGCAGATCCCGAGCAGATCCGGGAAACGATCCGTACGCTTAAGAGCAAGAGAAAAGAGAGACAGCCTTTCACTCTCCCCAATGGCGGTTCAGTGTTCAAGAATCCCGAGGATGTCAGTGCCGGTAAATTGATTGACGAGGCCGGATTCAAAGGCCGCAGGATTGGCGACGCCGAAGTGTCGGAGAAGCATGCCAATTTCATCGTCAACCACGGCAAGGCAACGGCTGATAATGTACTGGCATTGATGGATGAGATCAGGGAAAAAGTATTGGAGACAACGGGAATTGAGTTGTTACCCGAAGTTGAATTTCTTGGATAAGTGGTAATGAAGAAGTGGCTGCAGAATAAATTCGGCTCAAAAAAGAAAAGCCAATTCAATGTCGCCAACGGCGGCGTTGAAACCGGCAGGGCCAGTTACCACTTTGATGAAGGCAGTAGAAAGCAGCGGCGGAACCTGCTCAAAAAACTTAACCGGTACTGGACTCAGAGAAAGGACAGCAGCCAGGCTTCTTACCAGGGTACGCCTGAACCAAAAGGTCTGAGGAAGGTTCTGCTGGGGCTGTGTATGCTCTGTGCCGTGGGGCTATTTTTTACCCAGGGCGGGTTCGGTTTGTTCGCCGTTTTTCTTAAAGATATCGATTACTTCAGGATTACGAAAATAGCCATAGAAGGGTGTCTTTACTCAACCCCCGACAAGATCAGAAACGCCTCCGGTGTAAAGGTCAGCTCCAGCCTGTTTTCTGCAGATGAGAAGCTGATAACCGCACAAGTAAAAAAAGAGAATCTGTGGGTCGATGAGGTTACCGTGTCGCGGAACTGGCCCGACACACTGATTCTGCAGGTTCACGAATACAAACCCTATGCCTTGGTCACCGTCAGCAAGGGAGAACACTCACAGCTTTACTATCTGGATAGAAAAAAAAACATCTTCGTCAAAACGGATTACGGCATGGACCTCGATTATCCGGTGATTACCGGCCTCGAAAACGAAGTCGACTCTGAAGGGGTTCTCACTGAGTTGGAGGCACCGCTCGATCTGCTTCGGCTGGTTGGTACCAATAACCCGAACCTGCCGGTGCAGTCGATCTCAGAGGTGCATGTTGATGAGGAAGAGGGCCTGACCATTTACCTGGTCGAGCACCCATTCCCGATATTTTTCGGCGACAGCGATATCAGAAAAAAATATTTCAGGCTCAGAAAAGTATTGGAAATGCTTTATAAACCACAGAAAACAGGAATGGAAATAGGTAGGGTTGCCTATATAAAGATGGACTATATCAAAGATAAGGTGATTGTCGGTTACGGCGAGTCAAGATGAGTTAACCTATGGAGAAAAATAAAGATCAGGAACTGGATATGAGTGTCGAGCCCGTTGGCGAACAGAAAAGAGAAGTTCGGGGCAATCTGGCGGTCGGACTCGATATCGGTACTACCAAAATCTGCTGTGTGGTCGGCGAGGTCTTTCAGGACGCCGTCGACATTATCGGTGTCGGTACCACGCCTTCGCTGGGGATGCGCAAAGGAGTGGTGGTCAACATAGAGAGCACCGTCGCCTCCATTCGTAAATCGGTAAAAGTTGCCGAGGATATAGCCGGCTGTGATCTCGAATCGGTCTATGTCGGTATTGCCGGTAATCATATCAAGGGGTTTAACAGTCCGGGTATCGTCGCCATTAACAACAGGGAAATCAAGCAGGCCGATGTCCAGGAAGTAATCACCGCCGCCCAGACGGTAAAGATATCTGAGAATCAGCGGGTTATTCATGTGCTGCCACAGGAATACATGGTTGATGATCACACCGGCATCCAGAATCCGCTCGGCATGACCGGGGTCAGGTTGGTCACCAACGTCCATATCGTCACTGCCGACATGGGCGCGGTCCACAATCTGGTCACCTGCTGCAAAAAGGCCGGCCTTGAGGTCGCCGACCTGGTGCTCGAATCGATCGCTTCGGCAAAATCGGTTCTTACCCAGGATGAGATGGATTTGGGTGTCGTCCTTGTTGATATCGGCGGCGGTACCACCGATTTTGCCGCCTTCTACGAAGGAACCATCAGGCATACCTGCGAGCTCGGCTTGGGTGGCCACAACCTGACAAATGATCTGTCCGTCGGGCTGAGAACTCCGCTGGCCGAGGCGGAGCGGCTTAAGGAAGAATACGGCAGCGCTCTGTCATCAGTAATCAAGCCCAACCATGTGGTCGACGTACCGTCGGTCGGGGACCGGGAACCGCGCCGGGTTACCCAGAAAGTGCTGGTCGATATTATCGAGGCCCGGATGGTGGAAATACTTGAAATGGTGAACCGCGAGCTGGTCGGCTCCGGTCAGGAAAACAGAATTAACGCCGGTGTCGTCCTGACCGGTGGTACCTCGCTGCTGGTTAATCTGGTCGATCTGGCCGAGCAGATTTTTGACATGCCGGTACGGGTCGGTTATCCGACCGGAATTGGCGGCAGGGTCGATGATGTATATACCCCCCGCTGCACCACCGGGGTTGGTCTGGTCATGTATGGCCGTGACCATCAGATGAGGGCAATGGACCATGACACTGGAATGATGCACAAAATGAAAGGGCTGTTTAAAAAAATCATGTAAAAGAGGACTTTATTGTTTAAGTGGGCACGATGAAATGCTATAGTTCCTATTTCAAGGAATCATCCCTTTTTCCTGCCCTAACTGTCCAGAATTATAAGAAATTGGGAGATTGGCATGCCGTTTAGAATGGCTGAGACAGAGAGTGTTGCGGTAGTAAAAGTTATCGGCATCGGTGGTGGCGGTGGAAACGCCATTAACACCATGGTCGACAACAAGCTCATGGGGGTTAATTTTATTGTTGCCAATACCGATAAACAGGCCCTCGATCAATCCAAGGCGGACATCTGTATACAGTTGGGGCCAAGTATCACTAAGGGTCTTGGTGCGGGTGCCGATCCTGAGACCGGGGCGCAGTCTGCCCATGAGTCTATCGAAGATGTCAAAGAGTGTCTGGCCGGCACCGACATGGTCTTTATTACTGCCGGGTTAGGCGGTGGAACCGGAACCGGTGCCGCTCCCGTGGTCGCCAAAATGAGCAAGGAACTGGGCGCCCTGACCGTCGCCGTGGTAACCAAACCCTTCAACTTCGAGGGTAAACAGCGGCAGCTTAATGCCGAACAGGGGTGGCAGGAACTGCATAAATATGCCGACACCATTATTACCGTACCCAACGACCGCCTGCTCAGCATGATGCAGAAAACCTCAAAACTCTCTGATATGCTGTTACTGGCCGATACCGTTCTGCTTCAAGCCGTCAAAGGAATTACCGATCTGATCAACGTTCCCGGCCTGATCAATGCCGATTTTGCCGATCTGCGCACGGTGATGAGAGAAGTTGGCCCGGCGATAATGGGATCTGCTGCCGCTGTCGGTGAAAACCGGGCTGTCGAGGCGGCTAAACGGGCCATTGATAACCAGCTCCTCGAGGATGTCGGTATCGATGGTGCCCGCGGTCTGCTGATCAACATTTCTGCGACGGAAGATAGCTTTACCATGGCCGAATTTATGGATGCTTCGGCGTTGATTCAAGATAAAGTCGATGAAGACGCGAAAGTGGTCATCGGCGCACTTTATGACGACAGTCTTGGTGATGAGCTTCACGTAACCGTTATCGCCACCGGTGTTGGCGATATCAGTTCGTGGGAGAAAACAATCGATCAAGTTGGTGACCTGGCCCTCAAGCAGCAGCAGGAACCTCCTGTTGTCAAACAGCCGCCCAAACAGATGCCGGCGGCTGAACCGGTGCGGACCCAGCATCCGTTGAAACCGGAATCTGAAAAGCAGCAGACCTTCAAACCGGCCCTGGAAAACAAGACACCTAAAGCAACGGTGCTGCCCGGCTCCAATTTCGATGCCTTCGATAATTTTGGTCCGACCCGGGGAAACAGAGGAATCGAAAAGGATGAACCGAAACCGAGCGAGCGTTTGAATGAAGACTATCTCGAGACTCCGACCTATCTCCGTAAAAAGGCGAATTGAGAACGGGCGGTGTATTGAGGTCTCTTGAATCGAAAAAGACAGGTATCGCGGCAGAGTGCTTATAACCCCGCTCTGTCCCGAAAAGATCTGCTGGCGCGGGAGCGGGGCACCTACCTGAAGAAATGGACCGGCCGTCTGCTGGTCGGCCTGTTCTATCCCAATCACTACCGGGTTGGCATGTCCAACCTGGGATTTCAGCTTGTCTACCGTTTACTCAACGATGATGAGACACTCGTTTGTGAACGGCTTTTTCTGCCTGAATCGACAGAACCGGTTTTATCGGTGGAATCCGGTCGACCTGCCGGCGATTTTCCCGTTATTTTTATTTCAATCAGCTTTGAGCATGACTATGTCAACCTGGCCCGATTTTTCCTGGCCACGGGGATCGAACCGCTGGCACAGCGACGAGGCAAGACAATTGAACCCGGTAACCCCTTAGTGGTCTGCGGCGGCGTTGCCACCTTCATGAATCCCGAACCGCTGGCACCATTTATCGACTTGTTCGTCGTAGGTGAAGCCGAACCCCTGCTGCCGGTGCTGCTCACCTATCTGAGAGACGATAATCGTGGCGACCGCCAGGAGCTTCTTTATACCCTGAATCGTGATCACCAAGGGTTTTATGCCCCGACTCTGTATCAGACACATTACGATGATCAGGGAAGGTTCGAGCGATTTGACCAGGCTCCCGGCCTGGCCGATAGAATTGATAGAATCGGCCTGGAAACAACAGATTCTTCGGCCCATTCAGAGCTGCTTACCCCGGAAACCGAATTTGCCGATCTCTACCTGACTGAACTGGGAAGAGGCTGCTCACGCGGCTGCCGGTTCTGCACCGCCGGTTTTGTCTACCGTCCGCCCCGGCTCTGGGATGTCGAGGCAATTCTCAAGAGTCTGGATGAACGGCCCGATACAATCAGCAGGGTCGGCCTGCTTGGTATGGAGATGATCAACCGGGAAAACCTTGAACTGATAGCCGACCATATCGGCTCCGACGGCTGTTCCCTCTCTTTTTCATCGCTGAGGGCCGATAAGATCTCCGATAATCTGCTGAAACTGTTGCGTGACAGCAACCTTAAAAGTATCGCCATTGCCCCCGACGGCGCTTCGGAGCGGCTGCGGCGAGTGATAAATAAGCAGCTTACCGAAAAGGATCTGCTTAGCGCTGCAGAAAAATTGACCGAAGCCGGGCTCTATCGTCTCAAACTCTATCTGATGATTGGTTTGCCGACGGAGACCGATGCCGATCTTGAAGAGTTTGTTGCCCTGGTTCAGCACATGAGAGATGTCATGCACCGGATTGGCCGTGAGCGTGGCCGATTAAGTGAGATAAGCATCTCCGTCAACAGTTTTGTACCCAAGCCCTGGACGCCGTTTCAGTACCATCCTTTTGGCGCCTCCGGCAAACTTGGTTCAGGTGAAACCTTCACCGCCCGGAAGGCACTGCAGAACATAAAGGCGAAAATAAAATATCTGAGAAAGAGCTTTTGCCCGGTACCGAATCTGCGTATCAAATTCGATAATCCGGATCAAGCTCTTTTTCAGGTGGTGCTGGCCAGGGGAGACCGGAGGCTTGCTCAGGTATTGCTGAATATGGCCGACTCGGGTATATCCTGGAAGCAGGCTTTGAAACGCCAGGGATTGAACGAACAGTTATTTGCCACCAGGCAGTACGATCAAACCAGTTCATTACCCTGGTCTATTGTCGACCATTCGATCCATGATCAATATCTGTGGGACGAATACCGACGTTCCTTTAAAGAGAAAGCGACCCTTCCCTGCGATACGGAATTGTGCAGGAGATGCGGCGTCTGTATTGACTGAGCGGTAATGAAAAAACAGGGTAGTGACGGAAAACAGACTGATACGGGCCGGCAGCGCAAGGATGCCGGCTTGCAGTCTTTCACCCTGGTAAAGTATTTTTCCTTTTCGGCTCTCGGGGCCATTCTTGTCTTTACCCTTATCCTTTCCTGGATCATCTCCAACGGTGCTAAAAACGTTATGCTCCAACAGAGCGAGGATTATTCGCTGCTGCTGGCGGGCAATCTCAACCAGCAGGTGTTCAGGCGTTTTGTCCTGCCGGCGGTGGTCCGCTATGGCCGGATTGCCCTGAAAAACCCCGATCAGTTCGAGTACCTGGACAAGATTATTACCGGGCTGGTCCAGGGACTGGCCATCGATTCGGTAACCATTTACGATTCAAGCGAGAATATCATCTCTTACTCGACGGTGCCTGAATCTGTGGGTATGCGTGATAAGGGAGGTATTGAGTATGAAAAGGCGCTCGGTGGTGTTACCAATTCGAGGTTTACCTACAGAGGCGCGATGTGGAGTCTGTTGTCGACTGACCCGCAGATCAGCTGCCAGTTGCAAACATTCATTCCTTTCAGACAGGTGAAGGAAAGCGGTGAGGCCGGCGACGCCATCATGGGGGTCATCGAAATCGTCAAAGACCTGTCCAGGGATTATAACGCCATTTTGAAACTGCAGGGCCGGATCATCATGGTTTCTACGGGGGTCATGCTAGTGCTCTTTCTCGTTCTTCGCACCATCGTTTCAAGGGCTGGAAAAATCATTGAGCGACGGACAATGGAGCGGCTCAAACTCAAGGAACAGCTTGACAAGACGGAACAGCTTGCTCAGTTGGGGACTATGGTGGCAACCGTTTCCCATGAGATAAAGAGTCCCCTGGGCATCGTTCGTTCGACCTCGGAAATTTTGAAAAAACGGATCGATAAGGTGGCGCCGGGTAATGAAAATCTTGCCCAGATAATTATCGATGAAACCAGTAGACTCAACACCATCGTCACCGAATTCCTCGATTTTGCCCGGCCGCAGCAGCCAAAATTGAAAGAGTGCGATCTGCAGGATATTTTGAATAGAGCCGTTGACTTTACCCATCCCATGGCCGAAAAGCAGAATGTTGAAATAGAAGTAGATACCCAAACCGGACCAATTGTCAGGCAGGCCGACGAGGATATGCTCTACCGGGCTTTTCTCAATATTCTGCTCAACTCCATTCAGGCAATGAAAGAGAGCGGCAAGCTGATGGTAGAGACGAGGCTGGACGAAAAGCAGCAGGCTCTGTTTGTCTTTATCGACAATGGGCCGGGCATGTCCGAGGACAAGATTTCCCAGATCTTTGAGCCGTTTTATACCGATAAAAGCAAAGGGACCGGTCTCGGCCTGGCCATCGTCAAGAAAATTGTCGAACAGCATGGCGGCGAAGTCGAGGTTGAAAGTAAAGAAAATAAAGGAACGCGGTTCACCATTATATTTCCTTGAGTTGAATGTTCTAACGTTTAAACCTCCACATCTTTGAGAAAAAATTTCATACATGAAAAGTGAGCAAATACCATGAGTAAGAAAGTCGTTGTCGTTGGAGCGGTTGCCGCCGGATCAAAAGCGGCGGTAAGGGTTAAGCGACTGGACCCGGACGCCGAGGTGGTACTTATTGATGAGGATAACCTGATTTCTTACGGAGGCTGCGGAATTCCCTATTACGTGTCTGGAGATGTACCGGACGAGAAAGAACTCCGGTCAACCAGTTTCCACATGCTTCGCGATAAGTTCTTTTTTGAAAAGGCAAAGGGCGTTACCACCCTGACCTCGACCCGCGTCACCGCCATCAACAGGCAGGAGAAGACGGTCACAGCCGAACATGTCGACAGCAAAGAAGTGCAGGAGATCAGCTACGATACCCTGATGCTGGCCACCGGCAGCGAACCGATCATACCGCCGATTCCAGGAATTGAGCTGGACGGAGTCTTCAGTGTTGGCAATCTACACAAGGCCATAGAGATTAAAGATCGAATTGCTAAAGGGCAGGTCGGAAAAGCGGTGGTCGTCGGCGGCGGTGCGATCGGCATCGAGATGGCCGAGGCTTTTAAAGATCTATGGGGCGTCGATGCCACCATTGTCGAATTTAAAAGCCACCTGCTTCCCAACCTGGTCGACTGGGAGATGGCCGATATTCTGACTAAACATTTGCGTGAGAATGGTCTAGAGATTCTGCTCAAGGAAACGGCTGTGGAAATTCTCGCCGATGAGGACGGCAAGGCCGGCGCTGTTAAAACCGACCAGCGTGTGATCGATTGCGATATGGTAATTATGGCGGTCGGCGTCCGCCCCCGCTCGCAGCTTGCCGATGAGGCCGGTTTGCATGTATCTAGAGGTGGAGCCGTCGTCGTCAACGAGCGCATGCAGACCTCTGATGACGATATTTACGCCGCCGGTGACTGCGTGGAAATTACCAATCTTGTCTCCGGTCAGAAGTTTTTTACCCCGCTCGGCTCACTGGCCAACAAGCAGGGAAGGGTGGCGGGAGACAATATCGGCGGGGTTCCCTCTACCTTTAGAGGCGGTGTCGGCAGTTTTATCATGAAGGGGTTTGATATGAGTATCGGCTCGGCAGGGCTGACCCTGGAGGCCGCTAAAGAGGCAGGTTTTGATGCCGATATTTCACTGACTTCGCCGATTGACCGGGCCCATTTTTATCCAACCCAGGCGGTTACTTGCTTTGTCCTGGTATTTGACCGCAGGACCCGGCGGGTTCTTGGTATACAGGGGGTCGGTCCGATGGGCGACGGTATTCTAGCCAGGATAAACGGGGCCGCGCCGCTGTTGTGTGACGGTGCGGTTATCGAGGATTTCAATAATATTGAGATGGCCTATTCGCCACCGTTTTCAGCCGCCATCGACTCGATTAACGCCGCTGCCTATGTGGCCGAAAACCTATGTGATAACAGGATGCGCAAAATCGATATGAGCGAGTTTTTCAGCTATATGGATAACCCCGAACAGCAGCCGGACTGGATAATGCTTGATGTTCGTCATCCCAAGCAGGCGGCGCCGTTTATCGATAAGTTCGGGGCCGAGCGATGGTTATCACTGCCCTATGAAGAGATCCGGGAGCGTTATGCCGAACTGCCTCGAGACAAGACCATGATCATCATCTGTAATGCCGGTTCACGGTCGTACGAGATCCAGCGGTTTCTCGACCATAACGGTGTTACTAACAACACGGTCCTGGCTGGTGGCATCAACGTCGTTAAGCGGATGAACGTCGACTGGCTGCCACAGTTGTAGATAGACATAGCGACATAAGTCCAACCCATTCCATCTGCCATGCTTGCTGCGGTGCCTGCTCACAGTAATACTAAGCTGCTCCGCCGACTCCTTACTCGCATCTTACCTGAGTGGGCGCCTTGAACTTATGTCGCTGTTGAGAAAAAAGTGATAAACGGTTGAAAAACAGGCCGGCTGAGAGGTATCAGGCGTTTCCCTTCGGGAAAAAATGGAGGGTTCCGTCGATATCGGATGTGTCGCAGTAATGACCCATTTCAAGTTCAAGATCGACATATTCCTCAATTCCGTCAATTTCAAGAGAAAGGGAAGGACCGTCAGGGAGGTGGTAAACAATGGTGCTGACGCTGGTTAGGTCCACCGGGCGGACAAACAATTTCATTAAAGATTCCTTGGGTATTTCAAAAAAACATAAAAACAGTTTAACCCTGCATTTTGGAGAGAAACTTATACGATCATTTGCAAAAAACTGCAAGGGATATCCGCTTAGATTTTTAGTTATATGCAGTAGTTTGCTGTTATGACATCATTAAATTTTTATCTAAGCGACAGTTGTATTTGTCGTTTGACACGAATGCCGCTACCGTTTATGATTGCCCGTTCGAAATGATGCAATTTTACCACCACATGGTGGTTGTTTTTATTAATAGAGCCTCTTGCAAAACTCAGATCAGATTTGTAGGTCAGATGACGAATTTGACGATAAAAAAGGTCGTAATATATTGAAATAATTGAGCTTCACATGTTCTTCTGTTATAATTTGTTTG